>JYMV01033877.1_pt1 | contig 14049 bp, 13 predicted proteins | sample 338911 | NCBI WGS metagenome assembly JYMV01 (sample SAMN03354496, study PRJNA234377) | hydrothermal vent metagenome | biome: Deep sea; feature: Hydrothermal plumes at the Eastern Lau Spreading Center, Western Pacific Ocean; material: Seawater | place: Tonga | collected 2009 | depth 2000 m m
GGCGGCCATAGCCAGAGGGAAAGTAACCCCGTTTGAACTATGACCCACTTAAGGCCAAGCGCGCGCGGATCATTCCGACCAAGCGAATGCACCGATCGGTTGCCCATGGCTTGTCCCCGCTAACCCCCGTATGCTTACCGTTGACCCCACTTCAGGACAAGCTTCATGGTCGAATTTGCAGCCGCTGGCACGAAAATCTACTTCAACGGAGAAATTGTGCCGGAAAGAGAAGCTACTGTTCATGTGCTCAGTGGTGCAGTGAAGTACGGAGCCACAGTATTCGAAGGCATCTGCGCCTACTTGGGTGAGCAAAACCAGCTCAATATTTTCAGGTTGCCGGACCACCTACAGCGATTGCAAGACAGCATGCGAATCATGCGCTTTGAACACGATTGGTCTGACCAATACCTGGCTGAAGTCGTGGGTGATGTTTTGCAGGCAAATGATCTGCACGAAGACGCCCACATTCGCCTTTCCGCGTACGTTCTCAACGAAGGGTTTCTCGATGCCACCCAGCCGGTTGCACTCGGTTGTCTGGCGGTTCGCCGACATGACACCTCCTTAACGGAAAAAGCCGCCCGGGCACAGGTCAGTTCCTGGCATCGAATCGAAGACTCCAGTATGCCACCACGGATTAAATGTGCGGCCAATTATCAGAACGGTCGTCTCGCGACGATCCAAGCCCGAGCGGACGGCTATAACGAAGCCATCTTGTTAACGCGCTCGGGAAAAGTAGCGGAGAGCGCAGGGGCTTGTCTTATGGCCATCCGCGACGGCATCGTTATCACGCCGACTGTGACCGGCAGTATCCTAGAGAGCGTAACCCGTGCCACGTTGATTGAACTATTTGAAAGAGAATTGAGCATGGAGGTCCAGCAGCGTGAAATAGATCGAACCGAACTCTATGTTTGCCAAGAAGTGTTCCTGTGTGGTTCAGGCTACGAAGTCATGCCGATTGTCGATATCGACGGCTACCGCATCGGTGATGGCACAGTTGGAACAAACACCCAGGCCATCTTTGACACCTATGATGCGGTGACTCGTGGAGCACTCGATCGATATGACCACTGGCTGACAAGCGTTTAGTCAACAACCCCTATGGTGCAAGTGAAGGTAGAGTTAACGCACCTTTCAGAACATTAAGGACACTAAATCAATCAGTCGCATTAAACGAAAAGACACAATTATTACTTCTCTACTTATGGCATTTGATGATCGTCAACTGAAGGCAAGGCTTCTGATATCACCGATTCACTGTACAGAAAAAATCTGGCTGCGGTCTTGAACTGACGGATGTGTTGATAAGAATCCAAGATCACCATCCGTATCCGATAACCGATCAAGCAGATTGATAAAATGCCTCGGCGAGATACCTCGGCTTATCGCATAATCATAGGCAACTCGGTCTGCTTCTTTCTCAAATTCGCGCGAATAATGACTTTCAACGAGCAATGTTGGTAATGCACCTGCCAGCGCTGCGGCTGACGAAACATCACCCGTAATCGCCATGATCAGCAGCGCCACCGTGCTGCTCTGGAGAACCTGGCGCAGGCTATGACGATTAACCACATGGCCCAATTCATGCGCAAGCACTAGTTCAACTTCGGACAACGTTTGGGCTTTTTCTACTAACTCATCAGTCAGGATCACCGTACCGTCAGGCAGGGCAAAAGCATTTGCTCCAATTTTCCCGCCGCGCCTAAACACTAGACGAAATTTATATCCGTCCGACATTGATTCCGCTACTGAAAAAAATCGCTTGGTGAGCTTCTGCTTGTCATTTATCGAGAGTTGAGATTCAGAAAAAATAACCTTATCCAAAGCAACCAGGACATCTTCACCAAGCACTGAATTTGCTGTGACGGGAACCATAAATGCAACGTGTTTGGCTAAGACAGGAATTCCATAGCCAGCCAATAGCCAAACAAACAACACCGTAATGACAACCGAAAGAATGACATAGCGGAATTTCGACTCCAGTCGATGTATCCATCGGCCAGGCACTTGGATTTCAGAGGCATTAATCAACTGATCAATCGCCTCATTATCCGGAACGTCCAGGATGCAGCCATCCGGAGTTTCTATTCGGCGCGGAGTAGATCCCAAACGAGGCGATATCACCAGATCGTTTGCCCTATACCATTTCTGTTCTTGTCCTAACTGAAACTTGATCGAACGCATCTGGCAATCAATCTTCAGGCGTACAGTGGTTCGACTCGACCCTTGGCCATCATAAAAATAAGCGACGCGATCCATTAAACCCCGCCGATGTCAACATCGAAGAAATCAGATGCTTCCTCGCCCAGTGCTCTCGCATCTGGTCTGGTGCCCTGCACAAAAGTATCCAAATCAGGCGGCCCATGCATTATCAAGTTGGCCGCCAGATATCGAGTCATGCGAACTCTCGCCCAGGGCATCAATAAGCCGACCGAAACGATGATTGCTAACAAATTACTGAACGTGATCCAGCACAAGATGCCCACGCGTAAAGTGCTCTCGAACTGATAGGGCCCCAGCTGTGTTGCGTTCAGCGACGCGTTTCGGGTTAGCGCTCTGTACGCGATAAAGAAAATCGGTATAGCCAGAATGAAAAACGCGGCCGCGAGCATCGGCACCAACATCGCCTGCATATGCATGGCTGACATTGACTCTGGCCCATAGGGCAGACCTATCCTCTGCAAGGTCAAAAAACCAATGATAAACAAAGAAACTAGAATCCCAACAAGCATCAACAAACTGATGAAAAACGCGGCATAGTATTTTCCCAATTTCGCATGGATCTTAAATGGCGTGGTCCCCAATCGGGCGTTAGCTATCGCGAAGCGCCAACCTCGATACGTGATATATGGTGTGAGCAGTCCCAAGGTGAATATCGATAAGAAAGGAAACAAGAGAAAAATTTTCCCAGCCTCAGCTTTAGAAGCCGTATTGAAATTAAATCGAATATCCCGCCAAGAGGAATTACGCGCATTAAAGACGGATGCTCGGACCACTAACCACGGGAGAAAACCAAGAAAAACCAGAATCGCGATAGCGCCCAAGATTGGTGAAAGCATATTCACGAGAGAAAATGCTAGATAAGCTCCAACCACTATGGCCCGCCCTTTTAGAATTTGTATCGGTCGCGCGTGATACTCAAATGGCGAACCCCCAATTATTGTGTTCCGGTAGAAGTACCGTTTGGTTCTAACTTTGGCCCAAGCTGAATAAATCCCAAGCGTGAGTATCGTAAGAACAAGGTTAACGATCCAGATGCGGAAGTACTCCCCGCCGCTACCAGTAAACTCAACCGGCATCTCGGACGAGCGTTCCCTGGTGGCAGAAATAGTTGAATTCATCTAGCCTCTCCTCTCATGTACTGGATAGGAACCAACGGGAACAACTTTTGTACAGTGACATAGCCGCCAACCGATTGACAAGCAATCTGGCACAAGATTTGCTCAAGGAGTCTCAAGCCCGGCTGGTTGGCACGGACATCGCGCCGCTACTGGCGAAAACATTCCGGAGATTATGAGCGAACAATCAAAAACTGGAGCCCGCAAGTGGATTCGAACCACCGACCTGCTGATTACAAATCAGCTGCTCTGCCAACTGAGCTATGCGGGCGTATAACCGATTCATCGCTGAAGGCACTAAACAAGGGCTGCATTCTAGAGGGGAAATCGTTTCAGTCGCAATTCCGTCTGTAGCTTAATGTGCTTTCCCCAGCATTAACCGCACGGCATAATCGAAACCTTGGTCATTGCATCGCGCCAAGGCATCTGACGAAGCTTCTCTCGCTGTGTCTCGGTTATCACATCAGCGAGTTCTAACCAACGTAACGGCCCCAGTGTGCGTGTCTCAAGTCGTGCCCCAGCCTGAATTCCACCCACTGCAAGGTCGCTGACGAAACGACCCGCTGCTTCCGGTTGAGAGAACATTTGTACAGTGAGTAACTGACCCTGACTGTCTTCATAGACATACGGATCGTAATGCAACTGTCGCAGGTCAACGGAAGCTGACTGTAATTCGCGATCACTGTTGAAAGGTCCCATGAACACTCGAAAGACCCTTAATTCCCTTGCGTTAACAATCTCGCGTGTATACCCAAACCCCGCATTATTAAGTAACTGTTGCGCCCTAAGGTAAGTATCCTGGGTCGCAAATGGCCCTAACCGTACGCAATGCAACGCCGCAGTTGAGGATCGACTCAAGTCATCTTCTTCCAGCAATTGCATCGTGATCAGATTGACCGACTCAAGGGACGGCACTGGCCGTATCCCGATCTGACTGGGATGACCTGTCACCCAAAGGTAAAGCGCCACATTCGCAATAATCAGCAATCCGCAGACCCATTTCATGTGACATCCCCTGCCACAATGCGTAAACCATCCAGCACTAGGTTGGGTTGTTCAGAAAAACGACACCGCAACAAAGGCGCGATACGAGCAGCATTCCCCCCGGTCAAAACAACACGAGTGTCTTGCCCCATACGCTCAATAAATGCCTCGACGGTTCGATCAATTCCACCGATCACCGCCATCAATGACCCGTTCGCAACAGCACTTCCGGTTGACAAATTAAAAACATTCGACCCCGCTGTGGCATCCGCATGCAGATGCGTGACTTGGGCTAATAAATTGCGGCACATTGTCTGATGACTGGGAATGATCACACCACCGAGAAAACGCCCTACCGCATCAAGCGCATCAACCGTGACCACGGTTCCGCAATCGACAACGGCAGCGGGCGCACTACTGTCATGCCGCGCCGCAATCATTGCAAGCCACCGATCAGCGCCCAATGCACTTGGGTTTTGATAGGCATTGTGAACGCCAAAACCGCTGAGCTCTGATCGAATGATCTTCGGTGCAACACCCAATTGAGATTCACACCAAGTGATGATAGTCGCCTCGGCAGCCGGGCCCGCACTGTTTGAAATGAGTATACGCTGGGGCCGCTCCTGGTCAGCTAAGCTGACGGCCCAGTCAGTTAAACCTTCCATGCGGGAAACTGCAGCGCCAACAACCCACTCGTGCGCTCTCTTCATCGCCCATTTGACTCGACTGTTGCCAAGATCAATCAAGAGATCAACACTAACTTGTAGAGAATTCATCGAAACCTTTGGTTAGGGTTTGCCGACAACTTCACCTCACCGGCCGATACTGCCTGCTCATTGCCACTGGTATCGATAATTCGATAACGCCCCTCCGAATCAACGCCATAACCTTCTCCTTCGAAAACTTCTCCATCAATGGATGCTAACACCGTGCGTCCACGAAACCTGTCACATTGATTCCAAGCTACTTGATCGGGGGCAAAGCCTAATTTTTCAAAACGGTCGAGTGCCAAAGCCATTGCCAGTATCAACTCACCAGTTAACTGCGTTCTGGACATCGACCGAATTGCAATATCCTGCAAATTAATCACTCGTTGATCAACGACCTGTTCTAAGTGTGGCGAATTACAAACGTTCACTCCAAGTCCCACAACCACTCGAAACGGTCCGTCTCCGGTAGGAGTCACATCAATCAGAATGCCAGCCAGCTTGCCTCCAGAAAACATGATGTCATTCGGCCATTTTAACTGGAGCCCTGGACCGGTCCACTGACTGAGCACCCGCGCCACCGCAAGCCCAATGGAAAGACTAAGGCCTGTCACCAGGTCAAAAGAACCGCTCCATTGCCACGCCAGTGACAACATGACGTTTCGGTAACGCGCACCGTGCCAACGCTTTCCATGGCGCCCGCGCCCTGCCGTTTGAAATTCGGTTACACAGGCGCGGCCATGAAACCCGCTCAACTCTGGCCAACCAAGCAATCGTGTGTTAGTTGAATCCACCTCATCAAGAACCTCGAGTCTTTCCGGCCTCAGTAACGGGCTTGCTTTCAACATGTCGATCAATTCACCTTGATCAATAAAATCGACCGCTTCAAGAAGACAATAACCTCGGCGCTTGCAGCAACCGATAGCAACACCGTCTTTAATTAAGGCGTGAACATGATGGTCAAGTGTTCGTTGGTCCAGGCAGGTTCGCTGCGCCAGGTCAGCGGCATTGATCCACTGTGCAAGCGGCATCTGCTTTAACAAATGGCGATGCGGCATTATTCCTTACCGCCTGAGTCATCACTTCGCCGCAGGCGATCCAGTTTCTCTTTTATCCGCAACTCCAGGCCTCGTTCACTTGGAAAGTAATAACGCTTCCCGCTCAATGGTGCCGGCATATAGGTCTCGCCCCGGGCATAGCCATCTGGCTCATTATGGGCATAGCGATAACCTTCTCCATGCCCTAATTGTTTCGATAACCGTGTCGGTGCATTGCGAAGATGCTTGGGCACTTCCAGTGAGCCATGCCCTACTACATCGTGCTGGGCAGCTGAGAAGGCCCGATAAACCGCATTACTCTTCGCCGCACAAGCAAGATACGTCACCGCCTGGGCGAGGGCCAATTCCCCTTCGGGTTGACCAAGCCGCTCGTAAGCTTGCGCCGCATCGAGCGCCAGCATCAAAGCACGAGGGTCAGCAGTCCCAATGTCTTCGCTCGCCATTCGAATCAAGCGGCGAGCGATATAGCGCGGATCACAGCCGCCATCGAGCATTCGAGCGAACCAATAAAGTGCCGCATCCGGATCAGTGCCGCGTACCGATTTATGAAGTGCCGATATCTGATCGTAGAACTGATCCCCACGCTTATCGAATCGCCGCAACGTGAAGCCAATCGCTTCGCTAATCAAGTTGACATCGATACAGGAGATGGATCGTTCTCGTCCGGCGAGTTGCGCGGCGATCTCCAAAAAGTTCAGCAACCGCCGCGCATCACCGTCAGCTGCGCTCGTCAGCGCCGAACACGCATCTTCCGCCAATGTTAGTCCATAGCGCCCCAATCCTGTTTCACAATCTGCCAGCGCTCGCAAAGCGACCTGCTTGAGATCACTCCCAGTCAGAGGATTGAGCACATAGACTCGCACTCGCGAAAGCAATGCATTATTCAGTTCGAACGATGGATTCTCAGTAGTCGCGCCAATAAGAACCAACGTACCGTCTTCGACATGCGGTAAAAATGCATCCTGCTGAGACTTGTTAAACCGATGCACCTCATCCACAAACAACACAGTCGCTGAGGCATGGTCCCGGGCGCTCGCCACAACCTGGCGGAGATCCTTAACTCCGGCGTTAACCGCAGAAAGGGTCACGAAATTAGCACCACAATAGCCTGAAACTAAGCGCGCCAAGGTCGTCTTACCGGTACCTGGCGGCCCCCACAAAATCATTGAATGAAGTTGTCCCGAATGAATGGCTTCAGCCAGCGGTTTACCACGTGCCAGAAGGTGCTCCTGACCGACAAATGACTCCAACGTGGTCGGGCGTAACGTCTCCGCCAGCGGAACATAATCCGGTTGACTCACCGCAAAATCAAATTGATCAGCGTCACTATCGATCATCATCGCTCACTCTAGGAGATTCCTTGCGTTTTTTCTGACAAGACGAAAAGTGAGATTGACCCGTTGTCCCACCGCATGGGTCGATTTCGGAACACTGTGACGCCAAAATTTCTGTGTCGAACCTGCCATGATCAGCAGCGAGCCATGTTCGGGCACCAGTTCATAAATAGGCATGTGTTTATGCTTTTTATGACGCAACAGAAAACGGCGCGATGCGCCCAAGCTTATGGACGCAATCGTAGGCTCGTTGCCCAGTTCCGATTCGTCATCACTGTGCCATCCCATACTGTCTTGACCATCACGATACCAGTTCACCAAAACCGCATTGGGGTTCCATGCCCATTCATTCTTTAGCCGTCGGCGCAACACCTGCAACACGGGCAGCCAAGGGAGAGGCTGATTAACAAGGCCGGAATAAGAATAAACCGCACACGCGTCGCCATACCAAGCCGATAGGCGCGGCGATAGAAACGTTTTGCCAAAGAGCTTAATTTTCGGTTGACGCCACTGTACCTGTTTGATGAGCGAATCAAAAACTCCGTCCGCTGTTTTCGGAGGTAAGAACCCGGGCACATAATCAACGCAGGCATCGGGCAGATCACAATCACCCCCTGCCGAAAGCAGTGATATTAATCTTGAACGACGAGACGGCCCGATGCTATTCATTTGCCAACCCGGTAGTGGCGCCATGAATCGAATGACAACTGTTACACAATATCCTACTCGGTAATTGCCGCAGACAATGGAGACAGCACATAAGCGACTCCACTGTTCACCTGACGGTGACTATCACGCTTTGCAACAGAAGGGCACGCGAAAAGGCTTGGATAAATACCGTGATCCACCATTTGTACTGGAAATTGACTAACCAGTGCCTGCCGGACGTCTTCACCCAGTGCTTGATCCAAGGACACCAGATCTGTACCACTGACATCAATCCGGGGGCGGTGTACCGCCTCACCCAGGGGAAGACTTGTATCAACCAGAAAAGAAATCAACTGAAACACTGCAGACATGATTCTCCTTCCACCTGACGCACCGAGGGCACTCTTGTCACCATTGGCATGGTGAACAATCGCTGGGCACATGTTTGAAAGAGGCCACTTTCCCTTGGCCAACGAATTCGGTCCGCCAGGCCGTGGATCGAACCACATGATCCCGTTGTTCATCAATATGCCAGTCTCTGGCAATACGACTTTGGATCCGAAGATAGAAAGCAAGGTCTGAGTCAATGCCACAACATTACCCATTCGATCGATTACATTCACGTGCGTCGTGCACGAAGGACCATTACCCTCGGGAATATCGCCATCGTGTGTGAGGCGGTGTTCATAGGCGTTAAGCAAACAATGTGCATACTGTGTGTACGCCCGCATCGGATCCTGAAGGTCAAGTGATGATGCGTCAGACTGCAGTGTATTCAGTGCGCGACACAGTGTCGGACCAGCCGTCATGCCTGGAACCGTCGAAACCTGAACATCACGATAAGAAAAACCGTGCACTACACTCTGGCGCGGTGCATATACAGCAAGATCTTCCTCGGTGAGTTCAATTCCCATTGCCTGTGCGTCTCGCACAAGTTCGCGTGCAAAGGAGCCCTGGTAATAAGACGCCGGGCCTTCCTTGGCCAGTCGAATCAAGGTGCGTGCCAGCGTACTCTGGTCGAGGGTAGGCAGGGGACCGCCCCATTCACCGATCGGAACATGGCCGTCTGGCAGATAACACCTTGCGCTGTCTGGGAATTGAATTAATTGACGGGCAGCGGACGCGATTTTCATAGAAGAGTACCAGTCCACCAACAACCCACGTGTCGCCAGTTCAATCGCCGGTGCCAGAAGTCGACTCCATTGCATGGTTCCAAATTGCGCTAGCGCCAAACCCAACCCTGCAACGAGACCGGGTACCGCGACCGATTCAGGACCCACGACATTGCGATCCTCGACGACTGCCGGCCATGCAAATAAATCACTATCCCGGCCATCGATCAATGGATAACGATCTAGATCCAGCGCCAGGGGTGCCCGAACACCGCATTCGATTGCGTAGGTTTTTTGCTCTTCCGCAAGATAGACCAGGAGGTTACCGCAACCCCCGATACCGCTCATCCATGGCTCAACGACGCCCAGGGCCGCAGACGTCGCAATGGCGGCATCAATTGCATTGCCTCCCTGGGCGAGGACCGAGGCACCAACATGGGAAGCCTCGTGATGCTGGCTGACAACGATTCCGCCGTCACCGGTCACGACTGACTTGGTAATCGTCCAGTTTTCTTTTGGGTCGCCTGGCATCAGAACACACAAAATGCTGTTGCGTTAATCCATTTCGCCACACGATCAGATTCGAGTAGGTTGAGCACCCGCTTTAGACGCGCAGAATCTTACCCGGATTCATGATGTTGTCCGGATCAAGCGCCTGCTTCAACGTCCGCATAACGCTGACTGCCTCACCGTGTTCCGCCACCAGGAAGTCAATCTTGCCGCAACCAATACCGTGCTCTCCCGTGCACGTACCTCCCATGGCCAAGGCCCGCATTACCATGCGCTCGTGCACCGCTTCAGCCCGCTTCACCTCTTCCTTGTCTTCGTGATCAACCACAAAAGCCAAGTGAAAATTACCATCGCCCACGTGGCCCGCAATCGGTGCCAGTAGATTATTGGCCTTAATGTCCTCTTGTGTTTCGGTAATGCAATCGGCCAGACGGGAAATCGGCACACAAACATCAGTGGACCAGATCGTGCCATTGGGACGCATGGCCTTCGCTGCATATGCCGCATCGTGTCTCGCCTGCCACAAACGATTGCGTTCTTCGGTGTTGCCGGTCCACTGAAAGTTACCGCCGCCAAACTCTTCGGCAATACCTTGCACCGTTTCGGCTTGTTCTTCCGCATATTGCTCGCTGCCGTGAAATTCAAGAAACAATGTGGGAGCAATCTCGAACTCTGTCTTCGAGTACCGGTTAACGCCATCGATCATACTCTCGTCGAGCAGCTCCATTCGAGCGATTGGAATACCGTACTGAATAGTGGCAATAACAGTATTCACCGCCGATTCAACATCAGAAAACGTGCACACCGCTGATGTGATGGCCTCAGGTATGCCATAAAGACGCAGCGTAATCTCGGTGATCACACCCAATGTCCCTTCAGAACCAACAAACAGGCGAGTGAGATCGTATCCCGCAGCAGATTTCTTGGAACGCTGGGAGGTTTGGATAATGCGGCCATCGGCCAGGACAACAGTCAAGGCCAGCACATTTTCACGCATGGTGCCATAACGAACAGCATTCGTACCGGATGCCCGGCAGGCCGCCATACCACCGATCGAGGCATTCGCACCAGGATCGATAGGAAAGAAAAGACCACTATCACGCAGATGGGTATTCAACTGCTTTCGAGTCACACCTGGCTGGACGACGACATCCAGATCCTCGGCGTGAACTTCCAGTACCTGGTTCATCTCCTGAAGATTGATGCAGATTCCGCCGTGAAGCGCACAGACCTGTCCTTCAAGCCCAGTACCGGTGCCATAGGGGATGACCGGCACCTTGTACCGCGCGCAGGTGCTGACCACATCTTGAACTTCGTCAGTACTGACCACAGTAACAACTGCATCGGGTGGCGACGAGGGATGAAATGATTCATCTTTTCCAAATCGCTCCCGCACCGAATGGGCAACCGATAGACGCTCACCAAATCGAGTCATTAGTTCATTGATAACTTCCTCTATCGACCCGTATGTTTTTACTGCTGCTGTCTCAACCATTTCCTTTCCTCGAAAACCCAGTTGGTTTGCCAAGACACATGACTAGCCCCGCTGTGCTTGGACGGCAACCACCTGCGACTTACCACAGGGACATCATTTTTATTCAGCCATACCAGCCGGCGGTTCACACGATGTGGTGCCCATATCGGCTGGCACTGTAACTTCCAATAGTTCAAAAGTTTTAGACGTTGCCGTCTCATTATGACGTAGACCGCCTGGTATATAGATTGAATCACCTTCCCCAACCCGAACCTTATCGCCATTTTCAAACACCAGATCAACCCAACCACTCAACATAAAAACGAATTGTCCATCACAGACGTGGTAGTGCCAGCCCGTTGGTTCTGACATGCCTTGGGTTGTCGAGGTAATCTGGGCGTGGAACTTACCATCACTTGCGCCAGCAACGCCGAGTTCTCTGTACTTAAAAAATGCGCGCCGGCCAGTGATGTACTGGGGCTCGCTCTTCATGCTGACGGTCGGGCCCGTGGCAACGGCCACTGTGGTTTCTGCTGTCTGCACCATGGTCTCACTCCTATATTAAATACCACTATTGTTTTGCATCGAATGTCCCCGAAACGTTTGCCATATTCTTCAACTAACGTTCTGATGAACTATCCATCCTTGGGTAATGTATCTACCTATGAGATCAAAATGAAACATATTGAGCCATCCTAACGACCTCCCGATACGAGCCAGATCCTATTATCCGTTTTACCCGCTGTTTAGGGGCCTTATATCATCACCACAAGATAATCACTGACTCGGTCGAATTCGCAGCTTAGGCCTACGATTTTTGTCGGGGTATTCCGTACAATTCCAACTCCAATTTGTACCGCGTCTGACGATGCCTTAATGTTAAAACCATGCCTGAGTCCATTGATGATCAAATTAGAGTATTTGCGGCAAACGTGATTGATTTAGCGGGCGAAATCAGCCTTCGTTATTTTCGTGGTTTAGAGAGTGTCGAAACCAAGCCCGACAATACCCCAGTCACCGTTGCTGACCGAGAGATCGAGCAAATGCTGCGTGACCTGATCGCCGAACGATACCCGGATCACGGGATTTGTGGCGAAGAGTATTCAACGATCCAAAGCAATAGCCCTTGGACGTGGGTGATTGATCCGATCGATGGCACCAAAAGCTTTGCTACCGGTAACCCGACCTTCGGCTGCTTGATCGCACTGCTGCACCATGGGGCACCTTGTCTCGGCATCATCGACATGCCTGCTTTACATGAACGCTGGCTCGGTATCGAAGGTCAAGCCAGTCGCTTCAATGGCAACACTTGCAAAACCAGTGATAAAACAGACCTCGCCCAAGCGACGCTCTATGCCACGACCATCGATATGTTCTCGCAGGCTAATCTGGCGGCCTTTGAGTCGGTCAGTCAATTAACTCAGTTCCGCCATTTTGGCGCCGATTGCTATGCCTACGGTCTGCTCGCATCCGGGTATGTCGATCTGGTCATGGAAGCCGATATGAAAGCGCACGACTACCTCGCTTTAGTCCCCGTTGTAGAAGGTGCCGGCGGCTGCATCTCGGACTGGCAGGGCCATTCGTTACGTCTCCACTCTGGCGGGACTGTGTTGGCTAGTGCTAATCACACACTGCATGAGAAAGCCCTGGCAATCATCGATGCGACGCAGATTCAATGACAGCTTTCAGATATACACTATGGCTGATCATGACGGGACTGTGCTTGATCAGCCCCAGTGCTAACGCTGATCAAACCGACGCGAGACTGGATCCTCTTTTCGCGCAATTAAAATCCATCACCGATCACCGGCACGGCACCGAACTGTCGAACCTTATCTGGGCAATCTGGTTGGAAGTTGATGACATCGAAGTCCGTCAACGCCTGCACGACGGCATGATCGCAATGGAACGGGGAGAATTCGAGTCAGCGCTTCAGCACTTTTCCAGTCTCATTCAGCGGTCACCTGGCTTTGCCGAAGGTTGGAACCGGCGAGCGACTCTGCATTACCTGCGGGGCGATTATGCTTCTTCCGCACGTGACATCAAACAGACGTTACTGCTCGAACCTCGGCACTTCGGCGCGCTTTCAGGACTCGGACTCATCATGATACGTCTACGCGAACCCGATGCCGCCATCATTGCGTTTGAGAAAGCCTTGGCAGTGAATCCCCATGCCGCGAACGTACGCTATCACCTGGAGCGGCTTCGCAATCTCGTGCAATAACTTGAAACGTCGCGAACCTAAGATATGTTTAGTGATTCACCCATGGTCTCCCCGAACCACGCTGAGAGATCTTGAAATTCAAGCGGCGACACACTGTGGGGAATAGGATAGGTCTTCCAAGTAACCGGGTAGTGGTGTGCGCGTAAGGTCTCGAGACCCTGCTCTGCCAGTGACAAAGGGACCAAAGGGTCCATCTGACCATGCCCCATAAAGATGGGTATGTCTCTATTTTCGGCACTAATGTCTTCGTCTAGTCGGTCCGCGAACGGCAGATAAGTCGACAATGCAATGATACCCGCGAGTGATTCGTCATGGCGTAATGCGGTGTAGAGCGAGACAGCGCCTCCCTGAGAAAAGCCCCCCACAAAAATCTTATGGGCACCGATTCCCCTCGCCTTTTCCTGATCAATCAGCGCAACAACCCGTGAACTGGCATCTTTCAGACCGTCTTCGTCAACGCGCCGCGCCATGTCCAGACCCACGATGTCGTACCAACCTCGCATCACGACTCCCCCGTTAAGCGTGATGGGCCGTTTCGGTGCATTGGGCAGCAAGAACCGCACCGCTTCGTTAGGGGGCAACTGCAACAGCCGAGGCAAATCCTGAAAATCGGTATTGTCAGCACCAAGCCCATGCAGCCAGATGACACTCCAGACTGGATCC
>JYMV01031296.1_pt1 | contig 14048 bp, 13 predicted proteins | sample 338911 | NCBI WGS metagenome assembly JYMV01 (sample SAMN03354496, study PRJNA234377) | hydrothermal vent metagenome | biome: Deep sea; feature: Hydrothermal plumes at the Eastern Lau Spreading Center, Western Pacific Ocean; material: Seawater | place: Tonga | collected 2009 | depth 2000 m m
GCCCAATATAAACAGGTTGTAGAATCTTGTCCGCCGGACAACATTACAGTTGCACTTGACATATCAGTTTCCTGTTAATTTAGTCATTAATATCGAAAATTAAAAACCAACTTGTGTTCCTAGTTATTAAGAGATGATTAACAACCCTAGTATTTAAACCGTTGCTGCACTGGTACGCGAAAGACATAATTTATTCGGGTAAATTATAGTTTCTGGTTCGTCCCTTAGGACAGCGGCTTTTTGTGCCCCCTGGCCTAGGTGTGGTTGCTAATTGGATCAAGTCTCTTGCAGGTAATTTTCTTTTAAACTCCACGTTGATTTCCCCACACATCAACGTGAACCCTCGGCGAATATCGGTACCGGTGTTGTTTGCAAAGTTCGATGATCCATTCTTGCTTGGATTGTATTTCCTCTGCACTTATTCCCTGTGGCATCAATACAATTGCCTCGTCTGGGATACTAATTTCTAATTGCAAGCGTTGAATCTCTTCTAAATCTTCCGGTGTCTCCATAACAAACTTAAGTTGACAAGTATAATTATCTAGAAACTTATGAATCACGTCAGCACGGATCCTTTCACGTTCATGCATTTCGAAATAACGATTATCTGGCTTTGGATTTGAATTTCGAAGTTTGGGACTCATCGAAATCAGGTGCGCACTGACATCTGCGTAGACGGTGGCATTAGTTTCAATAGTAATATGATAGCCGCCTTCGTTCAATTCATGGCACAGGTCTACCAATTCCTTGGTTTGAATAAACGGCTCACCGCCCGTGATAACAACATGTCTGCAATTATATTTAGTGATTTCCTTTACTACTTTATTGACGGAAATATGTTTGTCCTCAGGTTCCCAACTGGTGTATGGGGTGTCACACCAAATACAACGCAGGTTACAGTAGCTCATACGAAAGAAGACAGAAGGAACGCCAATTAACATTCCTTCACCTTGAATTGTATAGAATAACTCGCTGTATTTCATCGGTCGATCTAGAGTTTGAGATCCATGAAATTACGGCTGCCAAGCCTGCCACAATTTTCAAATCCACGTTGTTTTCTTATTATTTATCAAAGAATATTGAAGATTATAACTGAAATAGTAGTTGTGTTAAAGGGACATTTGTTTCTAGCTTGCTATAAGTTACGTTTTCGAATACCCTTAGTCTTCATGTGTGTCAAGTTGAACGTCGCTCAGGGAAAAATGAATGCTATAAAGGACAGCTATCATGGGCAACAAATTCCGTGTTTATCTCTGTATAGTTTTTGCCTCCAAATTTTATCTTGATATTTATGATTGAGTTTCTTAACATTCATCTTTAGGTTCAGCTGGAACTAAAGGAGCGAACTTTGAAAACAACTGTGCTTGTGCCATTTGAATTTTATGCCAGTTATAGCTTGTCTATACGTGAAACATCGCATACTCATCATTGGACCCTGAAGCTTTTTGTAACTGGCATACCAAGAAATGGGATGGTTATTGACATATTAAAGCTACGTGAGATAACTAATCCCCACATTGAGCGTATTGCTAATACCTACCTTAACGAAAACGAAGTCCTGGATCAAAGACAAGCTGAAAACCCAACCTGCGAAATGCTCTGTATGTATTTTTTCTCCCATGTTGCACCTCAACTTGAGGGTTACGATGTTGAACTTAGCGGAGTTGAGGTAGAAATACGCGAACCAGAGGGCAATGAATGGGGGTCAGCAAGGCTGGAAGTTGACTAAAAGGTTGTATTTACAAAATAGTATTGAGAGACTACAAACCGGGATGTTTGAAAGTTTACTTTGTTGGTGGCATAGTAACGTTTCTGTGGTTATCATTAGCCGATGGAGAAGATTTTACCGGCTACAATACCCAACATTCAGATAAAGCTGGCATCAAAAATGCCTGAATTGAAAGGTTAGGATCCTGGGTGGTTGCTGAGAGTAGATTCAAGGCAGAGGGATAGTTCGAAGCTAGCATCCCAGGTGTCAAAAACATGTAGTGCTATCCCGATACATTTTGGCGGTAAGTCCTGATTAGATGATTGGTCACTATGTCGATGTACTGACTTGTGTTTTGAATCTTGTTCCAAGGCAAAACAGTATCTCGACCAAAATGCCAAACGCCCTCAGTCCAAGGGATGACTCCAAGGCGTCCAAGCTCTACCTTGAATGCTTCTTTTGCTGGTATTGTGTCTTTCTGCATAATGCGATAGCCGATGGCATCCATCAAATATCCCATACTCACGATACCGACCCCGTGAGTTAATCTGCTTTTCTTAGGTGGGAACTCCCATGCCTTAGAGTAAACTTCACTGACCGCAGCCCAGTAATTTTTCAGAATGGATAGGCGCTTTTGCTTACGAGTAAATCGGCTCAAAACTCCATCGGTCATCCCATTCTCCAGCATTTTTAAGACCGACAGATCTTTGATGTTGGCATGTTCTAAATGCCCATAAGTGATGGTCTTAATGCGCAGATAAAACGGTGAACTGGGATCCAAATTCAACCGTTCAAGTAATTTATAAGCCCCACGGCGTTTTCTAAGCTTGGGCGGCACATCACCCTCGATTGAAGGCAAAAGTTCATACACCAGACTTTTAGGAAGTGGTTTGGTATTATTGACAAGAATAAACTGCTCGCGTTCTTCTGAAACACTACCCGATTCAAACCCCACCACAGACACAGGCAAGCTTTCCTTTTTCATCAACCTCAGTGCTGCAGCACGCTGTTGACCATCAACGATCCAGCCAGGTTTTTTGTCATCATTGACATCAATTCTAAGCACACCCAACTCGCTATCACCGAACGCCTGAAGCTTTTCGAAGTGAAGCTTCTGCTGAAATGCAATCACAAGAGAATTAGGTAAAATAGCATCTTTGCGCTCCAAGTACGATTTGATATCCGTTATATGGTCTGTTACTTCTGGTCTCTGGTAGCCCAGGAGTTTTTGATCGTTACTTCGCTTAACGCGTGACACAGTAGCGAACTGTGCGATTTTCTTGCCGTTAATAACAAACGAATATAGGAATTTACCTGGATTTTGCTCAGTCTTAATACAAGGTACGGAAATCTAGGTCATGGTATCTCGCTCCTTCTTTAATTGCTGATAACTGTAATTTAGATTGTGAAATCCACGTCTTTTATTCCGGTTGAAGCCTCGGAAAATGATGACTTCGACACCCACCTCCTTGCAAACACGGCAATCGCATTTTTCCCAAGGGCGTTCTGAAAGTGTTCGAGCATAAGCCTCAGAATAATCGCGTGACGAGAATAGAAGGTCTTCATACGTTTGAAGATTCTCCAGCGCCTTTGACAGACAAATCTCTCGCTGAGCATATTTCCTGACGGCAGATAAGGCTGCATTTTCTGCCCTCTGTACGTCTTCTTGATTTAGGATACCTGACTGAATACGTTTCTTGACACTGGTTTCGATAACTTGCGGAATTCGGATTGCCGTATAGTGTTCATGTTCGGAAAAGTAATTATTCACATCGTCTTTAAAGGCTTGGATGAGTGGTGAGGTGCTATCAAATGAGGTAATATTAAGACCATTGAAAGCTTCCAGACTCCCAAGACGACTGAAACCAAAAAGGTGAATACAGACATCGTCAGGGATTTTCGAGCGTACTTCTGAGACAATGTCATAGATACGAGAGGTTGAATGCATCGTCAGACCACCCAATCCGATATAAGCATATCCATTTCCCACAAGTTCCCGCGCATACCCCGCTGCTGATCGAGGCCCCCAACTCTGTATCACGCCAATTGGCTGAAAGGAAACATTGTTTTTACGGCAAAGCTTAATAAACTCTATAGCGCTTTTATGGGTGAATTCTGTTCGACTACTGATCTCAGATGGGCATCTTCGACTATCATCCCATGAATCGTTCTGTTGCGTATTTATATGATCAACTGATACACCGTGGGTGAACCCACATTGAGCATAATATTCAATAATTTCCGTATTCGAAACGGGCGGGGAATCAGCTTGAATATAAGAATAAGCGCCACAATCTCCCATAATTGGATATTTATTAGGATCATCAGCGTATCCTTTATATGGAAAGCGCAGAAACTCCCTCGCACCTTCCCGAAGGAATCGAAACCTCTGGGCTTCTGTGTATTGACCTGAACATGGCCAACCGCCTACAGCATTACGAGAAACAAGTAAACCATCGTAGGGGGGGACTGAAAATATTCGTGGGGATAAACATCATCAATTTGAGGCGTTCGGTTAGGTCGTGGCGATTCTGGTCCAAAGTCATATTCTGGATCGATATAGTCAAGATTATCGGCAAAAAAGAACTTCATTGCTCCACGCCTGTGTAGATCTGAACTAGCATATTGGATAATTCGTTAACATCTTTAGGATTATTCTGTAGCCCGTTCCAGGGCTTATTTAATTTCCCCCACCTGCCACCGGTCCAGGCACAGTGTGGAACAATGGGTTGGAGGCTCTCCTTGATGCGTTGGCCAGCATTCTTTTCATGTGGCAGAATCTGTACCATCACCCGATCCATCAAAGTGCCCATTGATTTAATGCCCAGTCCATTCATCAAGCGACTCTTCTGAGGTGTTAGTCCCCAGGCTTGCGGAAACAGATCTCGAACAGCACTCCAATAAAGATTAATCACTTGTCTACTACTTTTATCGTCAATCTCACCAGTAGCAACATTCTTGTATTGGTATAGGCAACCGTGTACACCATTGAGACTCTTACGGATTACTTCGATGAGAGATGTATCTGTAATAACCGCCACTTTGTTCTTACTGCGGTCGGCCGTCTCCCGTCGGATCAACCCCTTGAAGGGAGATTCAGGATCTCTATTGAGAATATTACAAAGGGCAGATGGGATCTTATTCTTCGCCAAACTTGGCGGCAGATCCGTATTCACTTCCGGCAGTAATTCGTTGATCAAACTGTTCGGTAGGGGCTTTGTCTTGTTGACGAGCAGAAATTGTGTCCTGTGGTTTTCAAAATCGTCACTGGCAAATGCGGTCACAGGAACATTTTTATCGCAGGCTTTTGATTTTGTGATGGCTAGCGTACGTTGTTGCCCATCAACGATCCAAGCACATTTTTTTCCTTCTTCACCAATAGGTATCTCTAAAACACCGGATATAATATCTTGATTTCCAACCTTAGGCCCCCGACTCTGCTTGAAAGTGGCTTCTGTTGAAAGCGCCAAAATAATGGCGTGTGTTAGAACGGATGCATCATTGTTCAAGTAGTTTGCAATTTCATCTACATGACTTCGAACTTCCTTGCGCTGATAGCCAAGCAATTCGCCTGCTTCACCGCGCTTAATTCGTGAAACATCAGCAATTCTTAGAATATCACTTCCCTTGATATAGAATGAATAGAGTGGGATATCAGGGGCTTGTTTGGCTAGCAGTGCGCGCACTTTGATTGACTTTTTCATCAAAAGAGTCCTCGGTCATTTTCGGATTGATATTTACGGAACAGTTCGCCAAAATGCTTCTGTTCACAAGACTTTTTCTCTTTATGACGTAAAGTTTTGAGCAATTGTGTAGCGGTACTAACTTGTGATTCGTAGTGTTCGTCGATAAAGGCCAATACATCTTCATCACTCATTTTAATCACTGCCCGCCTTTGCATTGGCGGAAGACCTTTTCCTATTGCCTCAATTCGGGAGGATGTCTCTTCGACACCTAAACGGAGCGTATCTGAATGTTCACGTATCAACCAGTTAGCAAGGCGTGCATTAAGAGAAACATCGGTTTTATTCAAGTAAGGGTCAATTTGTTTGAATTTGTCGTTAAAGGATAAAATATGGTCCTTGAGTTGTGGATGAGCTGTTCCTTCAGTATAAAGACCTGCGCTTACAATCAACACCTGACAACCTTTGGCTGCAATCTCGAGCAATTCCTGTTCAATCGCTAGAAAGTAATCTTTTGAAAGAATAAACAAAAGTTGTGCCTCGTCGTCTTGGCCGATGGATCGAATCGAATCATGCTTTTCAGTCGAAAATGCTGCGTTAACATGTTCCCACCACAATCGGCACCGCTCTCCGTGGGAAAGTTCCTCAGGCCATCCTAAGCTATGTATACTGTCATCTCCTGAAGGAGTAAAGGTTGCAGCATAGGGGGAGATTTTGGTGTCAGGTAGCAGAAGCCCCCATCCCGCCGACAAAATCCAGAACGTGGTATTAAATTCGCGCAACTTGGCTTCTTGAACACAGCGGAGTGTTTCCTTCCAATGACTGCCCACATACAGCTGTTCGGCTGGGATCTTGTGGAACTTTTTTGACGTCAAATTTTCATGCCATTTTTTTACGGCCGAATCAAACCGTAGGGACTTAAGTTCACCAAGTTGGCAGTCAGGGGGAATTGGATAAGATTTATTATTGGTACATGTACTCCCGGCGGCTGGCCGTGGCACGTGGACCACGCCGGTCCCAACGTCCTGCCGTTGAGACGCCTGAGGATCAATGACCATCCCGGTCCTTAGGGCCACCATCGAGCAAGCCCTGAAAGCCGAGCCGCAACAGCGCGACAATCGGTTGTGGATAAACGATCTCACGGATATGACCCGCACGTATTTGGGTTTCGTGAGCGATCGGCACTTGCTCAAGGTGTATGACGCTTTCAAAGCGCAGGACGAAGCAACGTTCGACCGCGAAGCGGTCACTGCGCTGGCGCCGGTGGAAATGCTGGTAAGGCTTCTGGCCACCCACGACGACTACTCGCTCACCGAGCAAATCAAGAAAGTGATGGCGGTACCGGGAACCAACTCGGGCACGCCGGAGATGATTCGTCAGAACTGCATCGTCTTCAGTTTCTACAACGGACGGGATGTGACCGAGCAAGTTCGCGACGCGAATCTCCCTATCCTGCGCAACACCATTGACACCTACCGGCAGTGGATGAAGGAAGGCAAGCTCGAGATCCGTTTTAGCGAAGTGTAGCAACTCATCTGGCACGGGGAGGAGGCGAAGGCCGTCATCCGGCGGTGGGAGAAAGGACCAATGGCCCCTGACGTCGAGGGCCCGAGAGCAGACACCGTTGAGGTGGTTCAACGAGCGATTGTTTTGCGATGAGTCGAGGGTGTTGACGCGAGGAAAAACTCATTCCACAACCATTCGGCGATTAGCCGGTCCTACTCGATGTGGCTGACGGTGTAACCGTTACCGCCAACGGTTTTTTACGATAATTGGGGACCGTGTTGACGGAGCAGGGATGTTGACGTGATGGGGCAGGGGTGCTCCTTATTAAAACAACAATTGTCGTTTTTCTTGATGGAAAACACACCGCGCCGCGGACCACCCACAGGTACCTAACTTCAAAATTCAGTGTGACTTAAAGCTAATGGGCAATACTGGATCCGAATTATCGCTGAAAACCCAAGAAACATGCACCAGCATGTCGGCGTGCCCGGTTTTTGTACTAATAACTTCGCGCACCAAAGTTCCACAAAACAACCCCCTGGCTACATGGCTCAACGCCTGCCCGGTGGACCTGGACGATAGGCAACAGGAGATCATCCGGCAGATTGTTCAAATGGGCTGCCCAATGACGCAGGTTATTTAGAACTAACTGCGAGCAAACCGGCAGCCGATCGCCAGCACCAGCAGAAGCAAGCCTGACGGTTCTGGTATAGCCACGGCGGTACATACAAAGCGTCGGGTAATTTCCCAGCGCAAAAGACAAGCTTCTAAAACAGCGTAACACCGCACTACGTCCCCTCATCCAGAAGGATGTAGACTGAGATAGACAGGGCGGTTACCAGACGAATTGTCTCTTGTCATTATGTGCCCACACTATTTGGCAGAAGTAGATGCTGTCATAAAAGGGATTTTTAGGAATAGTGTCTCGTGAGTATGTGAACTACTAAGTCTAGGATAGAAGTTAAAAATAGAGAAAATTATATCCTTTGCCTGTAAATAAGCCAACTACTGCCCAAATCCCCGCAACGAAAGCTTCACCTAGAACCACACCCAGAAAGATGGGCCTTGCTTGTCGGTACCCCTTCAATCCGCTGTACCGAACCACTAGGAACTTAAACAGCCAGCCCAAAAAGATAGAAAACCAGATATTGTTCATCGGAAATTGGCCAGGCGTTATAAATCCAATTGGATGCAACGGCCACCACATAAATCGGTACTGCATGCTCAAGAGGCAAAACATCATCAGCCCACCGCTTGCCACAAAACCCATTTGCTGCCAATTAGTGCCTTGTGGGTTAACTAGAAATCGTTCTAGTTCTCGAAATGGTTCTCGGGGAGAAATGGTATGAATCCATGACCGACCCAGTGTAACTGCCCCTTTGGTATAAGCTAACTTCAGGTAGCTGTAGAAAGAGATCATGGATCCTATCACTAGTGCCAGACAAATTGCAGCTAGTAGATGACGGCGGTTAACCTGTGCCTCATCAGAGACTTTGAAACTGTTGACTAGGTGTGGCATGAGAATCTCCCGCCGATCTCGGAAGAAAATGCGTTTTGGAAAGGCAATTAAGGTCAAATTGGCGGCACCAAAATGGGTAGTCCCAATCGCTGAGACAAATAAATCTGGTGCCTTGAAAGAGCCATGAATGAAAAATAGACCGCGTGTCACTAGCCAAGCGTCAATCACACAAACGATGCCAAAAAAAGTAAGGATCGACAACATCAGCCAGAATGAACTAGCTCCGGCCAGTATCAACAAAGTGGAAAGCCCAATCAATGTAGTTAAGAGTCCGACCACTGCCCAGCGATAAGGCAGTGGCTCGTCTGCATCTGAGATTTTAGTTTTATTGGAGAGCGTTTTTGTCCACACATTCCGCAGATGACCTCGTGCTAAAAAGCCGAAAAACAAAAACAAAATCAGGTAAGCTCCCATCTCTCGGTATGGTACAAACCCTTTATGATAGAGAAGGGAGGAAATCCCAGTTGTGTTTCCCACCAACCGTTCAAGCTTGTAAATCAGGTAAAAAACCCACAGGCTAAAGGAGATATCTAACGACATTAGATAGGACAAGCCAATAGTCGAGGGTTGAATGTTGAAGTTGAAGGGGCGAATGGCATGCCAAGGTTTTTCGGTAAGCAGGTGCCAGATGCTATATTGAAGTGGAATCTCAGGAAAAATAGGATAGTAAAAATGTAGTGTACTAGCAGAGTGGATAACAACTGGACACAAAAAGGCAATCCACATCGACTTACGTCGAAAAAAAGGATTTAAAAGGGTATTGGCTGATGTGGCTTGCGACATTTCGGCTGGTAGTTGAACCAAGGGAAATGCAAACTTCTCTTGGTCTACCCATTGTCGTCGCAGAATAGTAGACAAGCAAACCATTGTACCCCATAAGACAAACGTGAAACAAGACCAGAATAAAAGCGTAGGTACCCAAGCCAGCCACGGCACATCGTCACCACCAGTTGCTCCCTCAAAAAAATTCTGTACAACGCCAGTTCCTCGTGGGATTAACCACTCTGGCAAATAGTGGTGAAACAATTCGAACCATTCGTTTTCGGGAGTGGCATAGTAGGTTAGGCCAACTAGTGTTGGAAGCATATACGCTGCTAAACCAAGCGTTGGCAGACTTGCGACCACAATCATCATGCACCATATGGTAATCAGTTCACTGGCTTTCAACGGAGGGAAAAAGCGGGTCTGTTTTAGAAAAACATTCAGCCCTAACACTAGAACCATCAACAGAAAAGCGGCTACAATGGGAAAATGATGCGCCGCTAGCCAAGTGTTGTTGACATAGTAGTCGTTGTAGGCTTCAGTGAAGCAAATTAATGAGACACATATTAAACCAACAACGATGCTTCGACCACTGACGGAATTTGTCTTAAACTGGGGTGGGCATTTCACTTGAGTTTCAAATATTGAGAGATAGTTTTGAGTTTAGATAATGGTAGCAAAAACAAACGGTAGTTGCAATAGTGGGGATTAGTGAGGAAGGGAGATAGGAATATCGAGATCAGATTCAAGGATTGAATCTGCAAGTTTTGGCTACACAACATCGGTTGGGCAATTCGGTAGGAGGACTGGCGAATAATACGTTGCCGTCAGACATTGTCAATCAAAGGTCTACACAGGAAGGGACCAAGGAGAAGCGATTGGAGAAACATTTGAATCAACCGAGCATCTTAGCGTCAAGACACCTATAGATCTGGATAATTTCAGGGAGTTGTCGCCTGCAGGATTGGTGGAGAAGATGCCAGAAAAGCAACACTGCAGGGTCTAATTGAGGAGACCGTTTCGCCCCAGGTTTCCAAAACAGCGTAACACCACATTACATCACACTGTGCAGACGAGTGTAGCCTTACATAGAAATGTTGGGAAAAAGTAGGGCTGACAAGAAAAAAGAGCACCTACTAGAGCAACTGGCACCTCCGATATCCCGTAGGCGGTTTGCCCCTCGTGGGGTATCCTATAACTATGTGCATTATTGAATCAGAATCGATTCAGCTTTGGGAGAATTGTCCCAACGGAGATCTAGAACTTTATAAGGATAGGTGCTAAATTCCTCGCGTAATTTTAGACGGAGCTTCTATTACTTCAAAATCTTTAGATTCGATATTTACAAGTGCAGGATTTGCGCCGACCCCATGAAAAAGCTCTGACTCGAGATAATTCTGCATTGCCTCTTTATTTTTCCATATATAAACTCCACCATATGTATTGTTCTCTTCGTTTGCTAACCAATGTTTAGAAATAAGTCCTGGCAATGAAGCAAAATCGCCAGCCAGTTCCTCGCCAGCTTTTTCATACTCATCTCGACTGATGCCTTCAAGATTGAAATTGATTATTTGAATATGCATTTAATTTCCTTAATTTTAATTTGTTTTTTCTAGTTGTTGAGTGAGTTGATAAGTGAAACTTCTTAGTTTTATTTGTGATTGTATTATAAGCAGTAGTTTTATGCAACTTTTGAACGCATATAACGCCCAAGCAAAGAATACGCTGCGATTAACAGAACCCCCATGTATTGCTTCAGCATCTAGTTGGAGATTAGATGTAAGCTCAAAAAGGTTCTCATCTAACGTCTCTCTCTAGAACTGGGCATTGAGATAGAGCCTTCCACTAAGGACCTGGCTTATACGATGAGCCTTTACTTTGGGTACTATGCGCCCGATTTGCCGTGAGCAATTCCTGACAGCACCCACCGCTTTACCCCGAAACCGTAATCGTGATAGAATGCCTAAGCTAGTCCCTTGGGAGGCGAATGCGCGTAAGGGTACAGAGTTCGCTCAACGCCTGCACCATGAGTTGGAAGCCAGAGACCATAAGTCCTGTCAATCGGTAGAGGGAACCCGACCTAGGGATACCCCCGCTTTTTCAGCGATGGCAAACGGTCAGATCAAGGCTGCAGGAACCGCCGATCATAGAACGAGGATTGGCTGTAGCAAGCAGTTGGGCTTGGTGACAGGAGCCGGAAAAACTGAAATGATCGCACTGGTTGTCCATGATGGTAAGAAGGCTGACATGGTTGCCTTTGTTAAGAACCATGTCGATCAATTAAACCAATTCCAGTTGATAGGTACGGGGACAACGGCTAATCATGTTGAATCTGTTGGACTTAGCATTACAACGGTATTGTCTGGTCCCTTGGGAGGTGATGCCCAAATAGTAGCTGAGGTTGCTTGTCATAGGGTCAAGGCTGTCTTTTTCTTTCGCGATCCGTTAGGCAAGCATCCACACGATCCCGATATTTCAGTGTTAATGCGGATATGTGATGTCCATAATATCCCATTAACAACGAATGTGGCTACCGCCGAGTTGATTTTGACAGGGATTTCAGGTGAAAATTGAGTAATAATGGCAATTTTAAACCTAAAGACAGTACATAATTATGTGCACTCTAGAGTAAAAGAAAGACCCTGTAAACAAGGGACTTAAGGAATAGTTAGCTTCTTGTATAAAGAAGGAGAATAAAAATAATGAAGTATAAAATGAGATTAAAAGATGATACAGGAATTGGTGTTGGTAGTGCTACACGCGCTTACAGGGCGCATGTTTCGGCCAAATGATGACTTTGATAAGCTTGAGCTCAGATGGATGAGATGATTGAAAAGGATTTTTTGACATTGCGATTATGAAAACGTGATTTGAGGATTAAAAATGGCAATTAAGGTTATTGTGGTTGGAACCGGTGGTATTGCAAGGCGGCACGGTGAAGCGCTGGTGGAGAATGAGAACGCTGAGATTATTGGCGCTGTTGATGTGGATGCCGCAAAGATGGAGGCGTATGCGGCAAAGCATGGTGGAAAGTCTTATGCTTCGCTTTCTAAATGTCTCAGCGATGTGGACGCTATTTATGTTTTGACGCCGCCATCTTTTCGAAGGCAATATGCTATAGAAGCCATTGAAGCTGGCAAACATGTGTTTTGTGAGAAACCATTGGCGATTGAACCAGAAGATGGTAAGACCATTGCAGAAGCGGCACAGAAGAAGGGTGTGATTGCAATGACGGGTTTTAACCAGCGCTATCGCACGGGATATGGCAGGCTGAAGGATATTGTGGCATCGGGCGAGTTAGGTGAAGTGTATCATTTTTGGTGTCACCAATTTGGAATGGAGGCTGGTGGAAATGGGCAGGTTCGGCTGGATAATTGGCGGACAAATGCCGATCTGTGTTGCGGTATGACGATTGAATCACTTTCTCATGATATTGATTTGATGCGTTGGATTTTGGATGATGAAGCGGTTACGGTGACAGGATACGTGCATAGTACCGTAGTAGATCTACCTGATTTTGACAATAGTGCTCAGGTGTTGATTAAGATGAAAAAGGGTACATCGGCGGTGATCAATGCAAGTTGGTCGAGTCGCATTGGCGTGAATTCGCGTGGCGTGCTAGGCAAGAAGGGCACGGCTTTTGTGGAAGGGACAGATGTGGGCAACAATGGCATCTGGTGTTCTGACGCGTTTTCATGTGAAGACAGATGATGATAAATACGAGCGTGTTGAGATGCTACACGATAATCTTGATGTAATGTCTTACAAAGCAGAGACGAATGATTTTATTGATGCTATTATGAGTGGAAGACAACCACTCGTGAGTGCGTAGGATGGTTATGAAACGCTCCGGATTTCACAGGCGATTTTAGAATCGTCGGAGAAAAGCAAGAGTGTACATCTTCGATGACAGAAGGGGATTGATTGTGAGCAGAAAGGTGTGTTCTGCCTTGGTGACCAAGTACACAACATGGGAGGTCTTAATTGCTTGAAAATAATAAGAAGGGGCGAACTATCACTTTTCGCGTTAATGATGAGGCAGCCCAGAAGCTGGAGACCTACGCGAAAAGTGATACATTAGCCACGGCGGTACATATAATACGTCGGATAGTTTTCCAGCGCAAAAGAGCAGATGCCAAGACAGTGTCACCTCATATTACGTCTCATCACGCAGAATGGCACAGCCTAATATAGACGAGGTAGTACCTAGGCAACTTCTTGTCTATCGTTTTCGGTTAAATCCAGAATGTATATGAGGGCTGGTCAAAAATAACGCCAATGATAGTCCAAACCGTTCCAATGATGAACTCCCCTAGAATTAACCCGAAAAAGAATGGTCTGGCATTCCGATAAGCTCGGAAACCGCCCTGCTTGAGAATGATGAATTTCAAAAACCAACCTATCAGGAACACGAACCAGACTAAATTCATCGTCCAACTCCCAGACAGCACATATCCTACCGGGTGGAAGGGCCATCTGAGAAATCCTCGCTGCATCACCACCAAAAAGGTGGCAAAAAGCCCGCCTGCACCCATCGCTGTAATTGTAGTATAATCTGTCGTTTCCGGATGAGACAACCACCGGGGCAGATACTTGTTAAAATAGACGCCACCGTAATAATGTACCCCAGGTGCGCCCACTTGGTAGGAGAAGTGCATCAACACCCAGATACAGGAGATGATTCCAACTCCCGAAGCCAAAAGAATGGCCCAAAAAAGTCGCCTATTGTTAATATGTCCCTGTTCGGCCAGTTTAAACCCTTCAAGCTGATGCGGCGCTGGACCTCCCCGATATGCTTTGAAAAGCCCCCAGAAAAACGAAAACATCGTCAGGTTGCTGGTACCAAGACGACGGGTACCGAAAAAGGAGA
>JYMV01039899.1_pt1 | contig 14043 bp, 8 predicted proteins | sample 338911 | NCBI WGS metagenome assembly JYMV01 (sample SAMN03354496, study PRJNA234377) | hydrothermal vent metagenome | biome: Deep sea; feature: Hydrothermal plumes at the Eastern Lau Spreading Center, Western Pacific Ocean; material: Seawater | place: Tonga | collected 2009 | depth 2000 m m
TACTTTTTTCAATCATTTGACCTGTTTCAAAGGCAACTCATATTGACGTTCGCCATTGAATTGGAAAAATGCGTTTGCAACTGCAGATGCGGTTGGGACTAAGCCGATTTCGCCTACACCTTTCGCACCACAGGGTCCGAATTCATCCGGCTCCTCTATGCCTATTACCACTATTTCAGGTGTGGCCGCGGCACGAATCATTCCAAGTTTGCCGAACTTAGTGTGTACCGGGCGCCCTTCTTCCATTTCGAATTTTTCAGAGAGCGCATAACCCAAGCCCATGTGAACTGAGCCTTCGAGCTGTCCCTCAAATAAAATTGGATTGACGATTCTTCCGGCATCATGTGCGGCAAAAACGGTTTCCACTTTTCCGGAATCATCCAGCGTCACAACTTGCGTGGCATAACTGTAAGAATAATGTGTTTGTGGTTCATCTGCATTTGCCTCAATCGACGTTGTCCAGTCGCAGACCCATTCACCCACGTATTCACGACCAACCAATTCTTCCAGTGAATGAGTTTCCAAATCAGCTTTCAATTTTTTCCCTGCGTCCAAAACGCTGTTTCCTATGAGTGACGTGCCGCGGGAAGCTGTTGTCATTCCACAAGCAGCTTCTTTGGAGGTATCGACCTTGACTGAAATGAAATTCGGATTGACGCCGGTTGCTTCACATAAAAACTGAACGGCCATCGTAAAAACTCCCTGCCCCATTTCTGTCCAGCCGTGATGGATAGTAATTTCGGTCGGTGATTCAATCACCACCCGGACTTTGCTTTCGTCCGGAACTCCGTTGCCGATTCCAGTATTTTTCATACCACAGGCAATTCCCGCGAATTTTGCACTTTGGAACTGCTCTTTTACGGCCAGTAATGTTTTTTGAATACCGATTCCGGAAGTGATTTTTTGACCGGTCGAGGTACGGTCGCCGGGCTGGAGTGCATTGTCGTAACGGATTTGCCAGCGGTCAAAGCCACCCTGTGAACAAAGTTCGTCAACACAACTTTCAATGGCAAAATTGATTTGATTAACACCAAAACCACGCATCGCTCCGCACGGAACATTGTTGGTGTAAACGGCACGACTGCGGAGATTCACAATTGGAATGGAGTATGCACCGGCTGCGTGTCCGGCAGCGCGCTCAAGTACTTTCATGCCAACCGACGCATAAGCACCGGTGTCACCAATGATATCTGCTTCAACAAAAGTCAGCTTGCCGTTTTTGTCACAGCCGAGGGACATTTCCATTATCATTGGATGCCGTTTCGGATGCATGCAGAGTGATTCCGGCCGGGTCAGGGCGACTCTTACAGGTACTTGAAGCAGCTGTGCAAACAAGGCCGCGTGACCCTGTACAGAGAGATCCTCCTTGCCGCCAAATCCTCCTCCATTCGGCATCAAAACGACGACCACTTTTTTTTGCGGAAGTCCTAAAATTTTACTGATACTGCTCCTGTCTTCATAAACTCCCTGACTCTGGGAAAAGACCTCAACGCCGCCTTCCAATGGCTGTGCCACACAGCACTCGATTTCTAAAAATGCGTGCTCAATACGTTGTGTTGTATAGGTTCCTTTTGTGACAAAAGCACTTTCTTTTTCTGCCTTCTTGCTATCTCCACGCTTTATCTCAGTGGTGGACAACAAATTTCCTTTTTTGTGAATTTGTGGGCAATTTTTGGAAAGAGCATCAAACGGATCAGTAATCGGTGTTAATACCTCATATTCCACATCTATCAGAGCAACTGCTTCACGCGCAATCTGTTCGGTTTCAGCCACAATTCCTGCCAGGACATCTCCAACGTAACGTGTTGTTTCTCCACGTTTCAGCATCAGCGGCCAGTCTGGAACAATCAGTCCCGTGAACCGTTCTCCCGGAATATCTTCTGCAGTGAAAACCCGCAACACACCATCCAGTTTTTCTGCAACGGAAGTGTCGATTTTCAAGACCTTTGCCCTGGGATGGTCGCTGAATTTCAAAGCACCGTGTACCATCCCTTCAAATTTCAGGTCTGCGACATAAGGCGCTTCACCGGTAGCAAGCCTAAGTGCGTCATATTTTGGCAGGCTCTCACCGACTTTCCCGCTGCTTTGTGGAAGCTCAATTTTAGCATTGCTTCGCAGAGCTTCTGCCGCAGTGAGACAGGACTTGGTAACTTTTTTATAGCCGGTGCAACGGCAAAGATTGCTGTTCAGAGCCTTGTTTATTTCTTTCTCTGTCACAAATCCCTGATTCAACAAGGGCCAGACTTTCATGATGATTCCCGGAGTGCAGAATCCGCACTGCAGTCCACCTTCTATGGCAAAGGCATTGATTACGGTTTCTTTTTTGTCCGGATCCAGTCCCTCCATCGTGATGACTTCTTTTCCTGCAATACGTCTCATTGGTGCAATACAGGCTTTGAGAACATTGTCGTCCAGAAGAACTGTGCAGCAGCCACAAACTCCTTCCGGAGCGCAACCGTCTTTAGGTGAGATTATATCTTCAACATCACGTAAATATGTCATCAAAGATAATTCGGGATCACCTTCGTAATTAATTGTAGTTCCGTTTAGTTTAAATTCCATGGTGTGCTCTTTTAGTTTTTTTTGTCTGTTTATTGAGTGACACTAACATAAGAACCACTGCCTGTGTCTGAAATAGCAGTTTTCATCATCTGCATTATCTCATAATTTAATAAACTTACACGACTTTTCCCCTCACCGTAAATGGTGTTTTCAGGATCGTCTTTGGAGAATTTTATGTCAAAATCCGGACCGGAATAATTTACGGATTTTCCTGTAAAAGTAACGCGATATTCTTTGCCGTCAAAACGACCAAAGACTGTTTCGGTGCTGTGTTCAAGAAAAAACCCATCACGATTTGTAAATGTTTGAAAAGACTCCATGCTGCCAAAAAATCGAGGTTTGAGTAAATACGGACCCCCGTCTTCAGGGCAGAAAATATCGCAGTTTCCGCATTCATTACAAAAATCCGCAAAGTTCGCAATCTGATATTTCTTTTCTAATTTCAAGGTGTCTCTGCTCTTGACAGACCATCCGGATTTATTTTTTTCAAACTCCAGAATTTCTGTAATGCCCGGAGGAATTTTCAACGCGAAATTGGCATCATTCGGGCAAACCGGAATGCACTTGTCGCAGGTGAGGCAGTCAAATAACTCAAGCATTGTTCCAACTTTACGGGGCGGATTTGAATTTTTCTCTAAACCGTAACGTGCGTTAGTCCTCACTTCATCCAAGTATGTTTTTGTGTTCAAGAGCGTTGTCTCAGACAGCCAGCGTGAAAAAAGTTCATTTCCGGAAACTTTCCGCAGTTCTCCTCCATTCACCAATGTTTTACGACAAGCATCCGCAATCTTTGCTTCCGGTCCGGAAACATTTCCTACTCCCAAACCAATATTTTCCAGGGCTTGTTCAGCGTTTCCGTATGCTTTTAGAATATAACTTTCAATGTCATTAACTCCTAGTTTGTCCATGCGCGAATTCAGCTCTTTGTAATAGGCACTGCTCCTGCTGTAACCGCCTACTTTTAGCAAATCGCTACAAACTGTGATTGGCGTCAAACCCAAAGCAACGGCATCCGCGAAGTTGGTTTTGTCGATTCCAGCAGAAAATGAAATCGGAAATTGGTCTCCAAACTTTTCTCTGAATTGCTGCACTAAATTGATTCCCAAAACGTGTAAAGGCGTTCCGGAAAGATACATTACTTTTTCTGAGTCCGGAAAGAAATCACGGTGATTTTCCACAATCAGCGTGTTGTTGAATTTGACTCCAAAACCCAATCCGAGCGTTTTAGCGGTTTTTCCAAGCCGCTCAACAAAACCTTGCGCCTGTTCCCAGCTTGCGTCATTTTCAAACGCTTCATCAGGAACATGGACATCGGTGTAACCCATGATTTCATTTAGTAAATTATGCACCCGTTCTTTTCCTAAGAGAGTTGGATTGAGTTTGATGATACAATTCAATCCATGTTCTCGAAATAGATAATCAATAATTTTTTCTATTTCTTCCGGAGGACATCCGTGAAATGTACTTAAAGTCAGTGTGTCGGAAAGTTTCGTCTGGAAATCCAGTTTCCGGAATTGCCGAAATTGATCCGGAATCTGCTTTCGATAATGCTCCACAACTTCGGTAGCATCCAGCATGCTTTCAATAAACCGGCGGACTTTGTCAGATTGTATTCCCGCCAAATCATAACCGACACTCATGTCATACAGCACGTCACCGAAATTTTGCGCCAAATCCAGCTTTCCTGATGCCTGCAAAATTTCTATCAGCATCGCGCCTTTCACATATTCGTGCAGCGATTGCTCAATCCGGAGTTCCTGCGACCACTCGACATTGTAACCCACAGTCTGCATGTCAATACAAGGTCGTGGAATTTCCAACTCATCAAGAATTTGGACGGTCTTCAGTTCCATAATTCTTGAACCACCCAGCCACGACAGTACTATATTTTGTGCCATTTGAGTTTGTGGTCCGGAAGCCGGTCCGAGTGATGAAGAACTGTTTTTCCCGTGAAATTTTACAGAATAATCTTTTCCGGAAAGTCCGCAAAAAAATTTCTTTTCCGGAAAATCAAAAATGGATTGCTCTGTTTCCAGCTCGGTGAACATCCGTTTGATGAGTGATCCAAAAGGATGTGGGATTAGTTCAGCCATGAGAGTTTTAAAGTTTCAAAGGGTTATTTGGTAGAAAAACTATATAAAATTGCTCCAAAGTCTTTTAGCTTGAGCGACAGAATTTGATTTTATTTCCTGTTCAGAAACATTCAGCAGCTGATTCTCTTTTATTCTAAATTCTCCTCTGGTGATGACATCGCTTGGAGAGTCACTAATACCAAAAAAGACGTGCCCAAAAATGGTGGATTCAGTAATTGGTGTTCTCGGTAAATAATCAAAAATTGCAAGGTCTGCCTGATAACCTGCTAAAATCCTGCCAATTTTCCTGCCAAACAGCCTGGAGGCAAGCGAGGCATTATTTTCAAATAAAAGCTGCATGTAGTCAACACTGTCTGCACCGCCGACCAAGTGTGAGCTGCGGATGAGCATTCCTTCTTTTCCTTCACGGAGCATGTTGCCCTGCATACCGTCAGTACCAAGTCCTGTTTTTAATTGGTGAAAATTTTGATTGGGTGCCATTCCTACTCGATTATTGGCATTTGACGATGGATTGTGAACCAGCTGAGCTTTGTGTTTCTGGAGCAACTCCACATCTGTTTCCTTGATATGCAGTCCGTGAATTATGAGTCCATTTTCATTGATTAAATCAAATACCTGCAGTCTCTCCAAAACTGAACCAAAGCCTTTATTTACGGCATCCACTTCGTCAGCTTTGTCTTCAGAAACATGAATGTGAATTCCCCACGAATTAAGACTGCTGACGGATTCTCGAATTTTCTTGAGTGAGTTATCAGACAGTGTAAAAGAAGCATGTAAACCGATCATCGGGTGAACATTTGGTGTGTCAGAAAATTTCCGGACAGCATCAAGATTTTCCTGCAAACTTGCTTCAAATATTTCCTGACCGTTGCGGTCAGAAATTTCAAAAGCGACACTTGTGTTTAAACCCAATTTCTCTCCGGTTTCTGCCAGTAATGACAAGGATCCTTCGATGTAAGATGGACTGCAATGGTGGTCAATAATGGTTGTCGTTCCAGCTTTGAGACTATCCAGCAATCCTGCTTCAAAGGAGGCTTGTGTGGAATCATGATCCAGAGCAAGGTCCATTTTCCACCAGACTTCCTGCAAAATTTCGCTAAAATTAGTGGGGGTTTTTTTTGGCAGAGGCATACCAACCGCGAGAGCAGAGTATAAATGGTGGTGGGCATTGATCATGCCGGGCAGGGCTATTTTCCCATGGAGATCGTGGACAACATCAAACTCACCGGATGGCATTTTAGAACCGACACTTTCAATCGTATCTCCGCAAATTGAGACACAGGCATTTTCAACAAGTGCCGGTTTTGAACATGGATTGATGACGATTAAATTTTTCAGTAAGGTTTTTTTCATGGTCAGCTTATTAAAAAATTTGAAAATTCAGCTACTTAGTATTTTACTGATTCTAAATTTAACAGTCAATTACTTTTCATTCTTTAAGGATTCAAATTTGGTACATAGGAATTCTGCAAAAAAGTCATTCCAATAATAGTCAGGTATAATTTCCATTTCCAAAATCCAGATATGTTCATGGAGTTCGGGAAAGATTCTTAGTTTGACAGCATCTTTTTCCGTGGTCAGCACATATTCCGGCTGCAATGATTTCTGGTGATTCAGTATCTTTTGTACATCTTCCCCGTGATAATCATGGTGATCAGGGAATTCAATTGTGCCAGTGATTTCCACTCCATGCTGCTCTAACAATCGTTCGAATCCTTTAGGCTGAGCAATGCCCGATGTGAGCAGCAAGCGCTTGTTTTTTATTTCTTTTAAGTTTAAATGAGCCTTGCCGTCTAGCCGCGTGAGACCTTGTACCTCATAATTGAAATTGAAAATAGGACAGCTGACTTTCAGCTCATGCTGGAGCATTTGCATAACTGAGTCAGAAGAGGCTAAATTGCTTTTAGTGATAATGATTGCATCGGCACGTTTCCATTGATTTTCCGGTTCACGTAACGCACCATAAGGCAGCAAATGACGATTGCCGAAACCTTGAACTGCATCAATCAAAAGTAAATTAAGATCACGGTGAATCGACAAATGCTGATACGCGTCATCGAGGATCAGTACATCCGGATTATCATTTTCCTCTGCGGAATGAGCTGTAATGGTCCTTGAACTACCTACATAAACGGGCACCTCCGGGTTCCGCATAGCAAGTAAATAAGGCTCATCCCCAAAAAAGGCGGGGTCGATCGTGTTGTCTTCACAAAAACGGAAACGTTGCTGAATAGCGGCGTTTTTTCGTTTGTAACCTCGACTTAGAATAGCAGGATATTTTTGTACACGTTGAAATTCTCTTACCAGAAAATCAACAACAGGTGTTTTTCCTGTTCCGCCAACTGTCAAATTTCCTACAGAAATGACTGGTGTTTTAACGCGATTCGTTTTTAACCAAGCTTTTTTGTATGCATGAATCCTGAAAAGAACAAAGGTTTTGAAAACCAGTGAAATTAAAAAAAGCAATGGTTTAACAAATTTATTTGAAAAAATCATGGTTTTAGTTCTGCATTTTTATTGTCACTCTCCAGCTTAGAAAATTGAGGTAATTGCTGAACATCATCTGCAAATACACGGGTCGGTGTCACGAAGACCATTACATGATCGAAACTGTCACTTGCACCACTTGTCCTAAAGAGTGGACCAAGTAAAGGAAGGTCTTTAAAAAACGGTACCCCGGAAAGGTTTTGTCCACTTCTGTTTTTGATCAATCCACCTAGCAAAAAAGGTTCTCCATCTTTTACATAGACTTGAGTTTGAGCGCGCTGGGTATTGATAGGCGGAATCCCGTCAATGCTTGGACCTTCTGTAGGATTACTGGTTTCTGCGTAGATCTTAAGCCAAATCCTGTCATTACTGCGATTATCACTATCCTCAATCAAACGGGGAGTCACCCTGAGAGTAATGCCGGTTTTTAACTCTTGCAAGCGGCTCGTCTTCTCAGTATTTATTTTTATATGCATTACCGAACCGCTGTTCATTTCAGCTTCCACATTATTGAGGGTGACTACCACAGGCCGTGAAAGCATGCGCCCCTTACCCTCACTCTGCAGCAAACGTAAGACGGCATCGACGCGCAAAGCCTGCGAAGTTGCCGCAGGACCCAAAGCTAAACCTGCAGAAAAAGGTCCTTGATCTGAGATACTCACCGTACCATCTGTGGCGACACTTTTGCCTCGGAACTCCAAACCAAGCTGTCGTGAATGTGATTCGCTGGTTTCAAACAGGTGTGCTTCTATCCGAATCAAAGGCAGGGGACGATCCCAAATCCGTATCAGTTTTTCCAGCCATTCCACATGAGATTTGCTGCCTTCCAGAATGAGTGTGTTGCTGAGCAAATCGGCAATAATTAGTGGACGTAAAGGCGGGAGTTCAGTTTCATCTTCGAGCCGCTGTTGCAGGGCTTTATTTAAGCTTTCCTCTACACCAGGAATTGTCAAAGAATGTCCGTTACTCGTCACAGTTTGCGGCCCCACACTTAGGTACTTTAACGGCAAGCGCACAATTTTTGTTTCCGGAATTATTTGGGATTCAGGATCTTCAGCTTTAAATTCAGGAGGCTCTGGAAACAGCTCAGGATTAGCTAAAGTTTGTTCCGGGAGTCCGTTTTCCCATTGTTCAATCAATTGAGCTGTTAGCTTTACGGATTCTTCCGAACCTCTTAAAACCAACAAATTAGCGGCAGGAAATGAATCATGTACAAGGCGGATTTCCTCCAGTTCTTTTCTGATTTCAGCTATAAACTCCTGTACTTGATTTTTACTGGCAACCCGTATGGTAACAGACTTGGTAACCAAAGGGGGATCTTGAGTCCATTCTAAAACATGCTGTTCCGGATAATAAACCGCAAGTGCATTCTGGCGCCGTGATAAATCAAAAATTGCATCCTCAATTGAACCATAGTCCAAATTGCGAATTACTTTACGCTCCTTTATTTTTTCTGCCTTAAAACGTAAAGTAATTTGTCCAACTTGAGCTAATTCGCGTAGAATATTTGCTAATGAAACTGATGAGTTGAGAATTTTCTTGAAAGGACGATGCCGCCATGCGTCTGTTCTTAACACTATTCGATGTTGATTTTGCAGACTAACCAATGTCAAATCATGACGTGAAAGCAGCAGGTTCAATACTGTTTCCGGATTATGACCTTGAATTTCTTCGACTTCCGGAAGACCCCGAACTGCGGAATCTATTTTTATTTTTTCAGGATACAGGGCGAATTTTTGAATCAGCGCTTCCAGCATTTCTGCAAGAGAATTTGCTGAACTAGTGGAAATTGTGAATCCGGAATTGCCAACATTTTTCCAGGTAATTCCGGATTTTGCCTGTAAAAGACATATGCCGGTTACGAAAAAAAACAATATGGTGGAAAACCACTTTTTCATTACTTCATTAGCTGAGGTCGTGACTTTATTATTAAGGTAAAGCTTTGCATATCTACTTTCACACCTTGGCGCGAATAATACAAATTCTAACTAATTCCGTGTTGGCTGCAGGTTGTTTTATTTGCCGCTGAGCAATGCCGAACTTTTGATCTAACTTCTAAATACGACATTGTTTTGAATAATTCAAGTGTTGTGATGAAAAATTGATTGAAGTCTTTTCGAAAATGTATTGTTAATTCCACAACAATGAATTAGATTTCCGTGTAGGCCGCATAGTTTTTTTGGAAATTAGCGGAATTATCTTAACCTGAAGCTAAGGAGAATCATGTTAAAACTCATTCGTCGTCCGGATATTTGGATCACTCTCGCCTTTTTTCTGTTGATGGTTCCTGCAGAGCAAATGGAACTTTTTTCTTCATTGGAAAACTGGTTGTTGGGTAACCGGCATATTGTACGTCTCAATACTTTAGAACTGGAGCAAACTCAATTTGCCTATGATGAGATTGTGATTGTAGACACGGAGGAGCAATTTTTCGAAGAATATGGTAGTTGGCCGCTCAAACGAGCTGATATTGCAAAGTTGACAACAAATTTAAAAAAGCTTGGCGCAAAAGTCACTGCTATCGATTTTTTAATGGATTTTCCAAACGGTTATGATGAGGACCCCATTCTCGCAGAAGCCCTGGAAAAAGGTGGTAATACTATCATAGTCGCACAACTGGAATTTGGTAAAGATGGTAAATTCAAGGAGGTCAATTACCCAACCGAAACCCTGAAGGTGGCTGCCGAAAGCGGCTACACTAACCACACCTTGATTGGAAATAAACTTTCCAGAGTCCGCTTTTTTCCTCAACAAATAAAGGATCACAATATCTGGCCATTTGCCATAAAAACACTGGCAATGTACAAAGAAGTTGAGCCAAAACTGGAGAATGGGCAGCTCACGATTGGAGACATTGTTGTGCCTTTGGATCCGTTTAATGATTTGTGGGTTGACTTTCCATCTCTTCCACCCACTGCAACTTTTTTAGCAAAAGACACACCCGCAGGAATTTCCGCTGCAGAAATTTTGTTTGAACTTGAGGGTATACCTGATGATGAATGGGATGAAGAGACCGAGGAACTGCAGGAAATGATTAGAGGTAAAATCGTTTTGGTTGGAGATACATCCGAAGTTTCCCACGATATTTTTACCAGTCCCATTGGAGAAGTTTATGGAATTGAGTTTCTCGCCGATACGATTACCACGCTGATGAAAAATGCACCTATTCGTCCGGCTAGTTCGGGAAGTGAAATGTTGGTGCTTTTGATTCTGTTTATTTGCTTTGTACTGGTCGCACTGATTCCTAAATATGAAAATGCGTTGTTTTTTCTGATCATTTCAACCTACACCGGATTTGGTGTTTTTACTTATGTATATTATGGAGTTGCCTACTCCATGAGCTATTCTCTGATTGCTTGTGTGTTAAGTACCGTTACCATCAACCTTTACTTATTTATGATGGAACGGAAACAGAAAGGATTTATCAAAGGCGCATTTTCACAGTATCTCTCACCGACTGTGATTGATCAAATAGTAGCAAACCCCGATATGCTTAAACTCGGTGGTGAAAAACGTGAAATGACTCCGTTTTTTTCAGATATCCAGGGATTTTCAACCATTTCAGAAGGTCTGACTCCGGAAGAACTGGTACAATTACTCAATGAATATCTGACAGCAATGTGTGATATTATTTCGTCTCATCACGGTACTATTGATAAATTTGAAGGTGATGCAATCATCGCTTTTTGGGGTGCACCTTTAGATCTTCCAAACCATGCCACTGTTGCCTGTTATGCAACTATTGAGATGCAAAAACGCAGCGTGGAATTGCGTAAGATGCTGCGAGAACAAAACCGGCCTTTGCTTTACACCCGAATGGGCTTGAACAGCGGCCCTGTAGTAGTTGGTAATATGGGTTCCGCCGAGCGGATGGATTACACCATGATGGGTGATGTTGTCAATTTGGCAGCAAGACTGGAAGGTGCCAATAAATTTTATAAAACCTACTCCATGATTTCAGGCAGTACCTATGAACTGGTCAAAGATGACGTGGATAGTCGTCAGTTAGATATTATCCGGGTGGTCGGCAAAAATGAGCCGGTTCCAGTCCACGAATTGCTGGCCCGCAAAAACGAAACAAGCAGCGAAATGAGCGGTGTGGTGGAACAATACCTGAAAGGACTGAAGTTATATCAGGACAGAAATTTTGCTGATGCGGTTAAGGAATTTGAAAAAGTGTTAACTATCGATCCGGATGATGGTCCGTCACAGACTTATGTCAAACGTTGCGCGATGTTCATCGAGACACCACCTGAAAAAGACTGGGACGGTGTGTTTACATTTACGGAAAAAGGTTGAGTCTGAACTCAAATGAAACAACGTCTTGATCGGCTGCTTGTAGAACAAAAACTCGCTCCTTCCCGCGAAAAAGCACAGGCGTTTATCATGGCGGGTAAAGTAAGGGTTGACGGCCAGCCGGCGGGGAAATCCGGACGTATGATTAGTTCGGACTCGCAATTGGAAGTTCTGGGGCCGGACCAGCCTTATGTAAGCCGTGGGGGTGTGAAACTTCAAGCTGCTCTGGGCAATTTTGGTATTAATCCTAAAGGTCTAGTCGCTCTGGACATTGGCTCTTCGACAGGCGGATTTACTCACTGTTTACTGCTTGGTGGTGCGGAAAAAGTGTTTGCTGTCGATGTGGGCTACGGTCAACTTGCGTGGGAATTGAGGCAGGAACCACGCGTGGTTTTGATGGAGCGTACAAATATTCGGCACCTTAAATTTGAGCGCCTGGGCGAATACGTAGACTTGGTGGTCATTGACGTTTCTTTCATTTCTCTGCGTTTGATTTTCCCAAAAGCTCTGGAGTTTCTCAAACCGGCAGGATCTCTAGTGGCACTGGTCAAACCCCAGTTTGAAGCCGGAGCAGATGAAGTAGGCAAACGCGGTAAAGTGAGTGATACGGCGGTGCAGGAAAGAGTTCTGGAAGACCTGAAAGCTGAAGCTCAAGCAATTGGCTTTATTGTTTCAGGTCAGACAAAATCCGCAATTGTCGGCAAAAAAAGCGGTAACGAAGAATTTTTTCTGTGGCTGCAAAAACCTCAAAAATCAGATCCAAATGACTCATGAATAACGATCACTCTCCACTTGATCTTCCGGACCAAACTTTGCTTCGTGTTTCTGTGGAACAAATTGTTCCGAATCCTCAACAACCCCGTAAACATTTTCCACAAAAATCATTGCAGGAACTGGCCCAGTCAATTCAGGCTCAGGGGGTTCTGCAGCCTTTAGTTGTCCGCAAGCATCCAAGTTTAGATAATCACTATGAATTGGTTGCCGGAGAACGACGCTGGCGGGCCTTAAAACAGCTTGAAGTGTCTCAAGTTCCAGTAGTCTTGCGGCAGGTTGGTGATGACGAGATGCTGGAAGTGGCACTTCTGGAAAATATTCAGCGCGAAAATCTTAGTGTTATTGAAGAAGCTCAGTCTTATCAGGACCTGCTGCAAAGGCACGGCTACACCCAGGAAGAACTGGCCCAGAGAATCGGTAAAGATCGCTCTACAATTGCAAATCAGATGCGCTTACTGCAACTCCCGTCAGCACTGAAAAATGACCTTGAAACCGGTCGCATTAGTGTAGGACATGCTCGCTCAATTTTGTCACTTCCCGGAACTGCATTTCAACTGGGAATGCGGGAACGCCTTTTACTGAATTCCTGGTCGGTACGTGAAACAGAGCGACAAGTCCGTTTGAAACTGGATGTGCTTGCAATCAATCCGGAAAAACAGGGTGAGAACAATGCAAAGGGCGGAGGTTCAGAAACTCAGGTTTCCAAAGCGGAAACGGATATGCAGCTACAAAATCTGGAAGAAGAACTTCAGCGCCGACTGAGAACCCGTGTGAAGATTAAATTCCATCAAGGAAAAGGACAGATCAAAATTGATTATTTTTCTTTGGAGGAATTTGAACGCCTTTATGATTTGCTTATAACTTCCTGACTACTGTTTTCAACTCTCAGTCTAATTGAACGACAAAAGATGAGGCTGATGTTCCTAATCTATTATTAACTATATTTGAGAACTCGCCATGGCAGATAAAAAAACAGAACGTAAAGTCACGGTAATCCTGGCGACAGATGTTGTGGGTTACAGCACCATGATGGAAGAAAACGAAGAACAGACACTCGCCAACCTCAAAGCCTGCCGCAGTATCATCGACGGACTGATCAAGGAACATCACGGACGTATCTTCAACACCGCCGGAGACTCCATTCTTGCCGAGTTCCAAAGTGCTGTAGAAGCAGTTATCTGTGCCTCAGAGTTTCAAAACACAATCAAGGAGCGTAACAATTCCGTCAGTGCAGAGGAACAGATGCAGTTCAGGCTCGGCATCAACATGGGGGACGTGGTTACCGAGGGCGACAACCTCTACGGCGAGGGAGTCAATGTAGCTGCACGGCTGGAGGCGCTCGCACAGTCCGGAGGAATCTGCCTGTCAAAAAATGTTCACGAAATAGTTAACAAGAAAACGGATTTCCAATTTCATGATCTGGGAGAGCAGAAAGTCAAAAACACAGTTGTACACGCAGTTGATGTTACTCTTGACGGTACTACTCAAAGAAAGCTTTCAAAATCTCAGCAAATCAGCCAGACAGCTCCCTGGAAGAAATATCTGGCAGCAGTTGTTTTAACTACTGCGATTGTGGGTGGTGGAGTCTGGTGGTGGCAACAGCAACCCGACTTCAAACCTGCGGATCAGTCCAAGTTCGCCTACAAGCTTCCGGATAAGCCCTCTATTGCGGTGCTGCCCTTCAACAACATGTCCGGAGACCCCTCACAGGATTACTTGGGAGACGGGCTGACTGAGAACATTATCTCTGTATTAGCTACTTCTCCCAACCTCTTCGTCATCTCCCGCAACTCCATCTTCACTTACAAGGGCAAAGCCACCAAGGTGCAGG
>JYMV01003531.1_pt1 | contig 14042 bp, 17 predicted proteins | sample 338911 | NCBI WGS metagenome assembly JYMV01 (sample SAMN03354496, study PRJNA234377) | hydrothermal vent metagenome | biome: Deep sea; feature: Hydrothermal plumes at the Eastern Lau Spreading Center, Western Pacific Ocean; material: Seawater | place: Tonga | collected 2009 | depth 2000 m m
AAGCCCATTGGCCGTAGTTACGACGCATTGTTGGGTGCATGTATTGGATAGGGTCTGGACAGCCAGATTCGATAGGCATTCTTGGTGCTTCTTTAGCCATAATATTTCTCCTAATATAGATAGTTGGGCGGAGGAATCCCCGCCCTAAAAGTTTGTTACTTAAATTTACGTGTTTGTCTTATGCGTTAGCTTCAGCTTTGTTTTCAAACCACTTAGTTGCTTCTTCATCCCACTTGTCCATACGAACATAAGACATATAACGCGGTGAACTAACCATGTTTGGATCAACTTCTAAGCCAATACCTTCCATAAAGTTAACAATACCGATACGCTCAATCATTTCACCAGTTCTTTCATGCTCTAGTGCATTCTCAGCAAAGAAGTCAATCACTTCACCCGCTAATTCTTCGATTGCCTCGTAGTCTTCCGGTGTTTCAAGTTTCATGAATGGAACAACCACGGTACCGAATAAGTCACCGATTTTCAGTGTACGCTTACCACCCATACAGATTGTGACACCTTTGTCATCACCGGTTGCTAAGATTGCTTCAGAAGGCATATCTGCTTTGATATATTTGTGAGTTAATGGTGAAGTTACATTTAAACAGTGCATACACTTAACACAGTTTTTGTTATCGATTGTCAACGAAGTGTCGCTTTCAACTTTCATACATTGTGTTGGACAACGTGATGTAATGTTGTCAAAAACATAGTCCATACCTTTATCTGCAACCATTGCTTTCCATAAGTCTTGGTTGATTTTAATATCATCTCTCCAAGTACCAATAGTCGCAAAGTCTGAACGTTCGATTGAGTTCATACAATCGTTTGCACAACCTGAAACTTTAAATTTCATCTTGTAAGGTAATGCTGGACGATGCATATCGTCTAAGAATGCATTTACTAAAGTACGTAATGCTGCTTGCTCGTTTGTGTTTGACATCTCACAACGTGCTGCACCAACACAAGACATACCAGTACGTACTGCAGGACCTGCACCACCCATGTCAAAACCATAATCATTTAATTCGTTGAAAATAGTCTGTGTAGTTTTTTCAGTTGCACCTTGGAACATAATGTCGCCTGACTGACCGTGGAATGCAATACAAACGTATCACACATATTTCTCAAAAGATCTGATGTGTAATGCATGCCTGCTGGTGGTTGAATTCTTAATGTGTGAAATTCAGCAGCTTCTTTAAATTTATAGTCGCCGTTTTCATCTTTAAGCTCATTGAAACGTGGAATAACACCACCACCATAACCGATAACACCAACTGTACCACCTTTCCAGTAACCTTTTTTAGTTACGTATGATGTTTCTAATGTTGCTAAAACATCGCGAACCATTCCAGCTCCAGCATGGTCGTCCTGTGCAAGTCTCTTGAGGCCTGTAACAAATGAAGGCCATGGACCATTCTCTAGTTCGTCCAAATTTGGTGTGTTATATAATTTCTTTGACATAATCTCTCTCCTGATAGTAGTGTATGTAATGTAAGTGTACACAATTATACCAAAATAAACAAATTATTATTATTAATTATGGGAATATAGCACTTAATTTCACATATCTAGCCCTTTGGGGATATGTATCGGAGGGCATTACCTCTATTTCTTGGGACTTTGCTCTTACATCTGGGTGAAATTGGACATTTTTTAGGGGTTTTTGATGTTATTTATCTCAAAAAATACGTATTTTGGTTTGATAATTGATTAATTAGTGGGTTTTTCCATCCATGAAGAATCTTCCACCATAATGTTGTGTCCTGCGGGATGTGGTCGTCCATGTTTTATTTCATCTTCATGAGCATCTTTGATGTCAAGAACTTTTACCTGAAAAGAAACATTCTTACCGGCTAAAGGATGATTACCATCCAACATCACTTCATTTTCCAACAATTCACTTATATATAAATGTATGACGCCATCTGGACCCTCAGTCTCTACCTGTGTTCCAATTGCTATTTCTACGTCTTTGCTCAACGAATCCTTATTAACCATAATAGCTAGGTTGTCATGGTAAATTCCAAATGCGTCCACTGCTGGCACATCTATTTCTCCCAAGAAACCAATATCCTTGCCTTCTAGATAATCTTCCAGCTTTTGGATTAAATTCCCATGGCCATGGATATATGAAAAACTATTGTCGCCAGTAAATTCGTCAACTATCTGCTGCTCACAAATAGTTACGATATCCAAATATATAATCTTATCTTTTTCTACGGTTGACATTTTTTTCCTTATTAAGTTGGTGGTGACATATAATACTGCTATTTTTTGATGTGGGCAAAAAAAAGGCCTGATAAATCAGGCCTTTTTAAATTAACTTTTAATGCTTTGGTTTAAGAATCTTCCAATACTTCCAATACATTATAAGTTGTTTCAGGTTCAACATCATAACAATCCTTCATACATCTTGAATTGAAGGTATCTGGTCTATCATCTGTAACAAACAAGTCAGCCGCTGGCATTTTTATGGATTTCAAGAATTCTGCATCAATTACCTCAACATCTTCATCTATAACTTCTGCAAGCATAAGAACATAACCAGTTACTGAATAAGTCTGATCATCCGATAAACTTTGTGGGGCAAAATAAGGCATTGCACGTCTTATTGTGTCATATAAAGTTGGAGCATGACCCCAGAAGTTATTGATTCCACGCATTGTAACATTACGCTCACCATCTATAGCTGCATCCGTAAGCTCATCTTTCTCAGCACCAAGAAGAATGGGATATCTATTTGCACCTTCTCCAAAGTCTCCATGGCACATGGCACATCTAGCTGCATAAATTTCTTCGCCTTCTTCTAGATTTCCCTGTCCCTTCGGAAGGTTTTCACCATCATAGAATACAGATATATCCCAGCTAACTAATTCGCTTGGGCTGGTTTCTGTACCTACTTGAGATAGTTTTGAAAAATTACCTTGATTCAAAGTAGCAGTTGCATAAGAGCTAACGGCTATCAAAAAGGCTGATAGTGTTGTTTTAAATATTTTCGATGTGTACATTTTTTAATGCTCCTTCGTGATTAATTTCCCATGCTTGAATGGCGTTCTTGTGATAAATTCCGTTTGTTCCCCTTGCCTCTCTTAGTTGTAATAGAGTAGGTTGAACATAACCAGTCTCATCAGTAACTCTACTCATAATTATCATAGAAGTACCATCCCAGTCCCAGTCCATAGTAAACCTAGTAAATGATTTAGATAAAACTGGAGTCATTAATTTTGCTTCTTTCCAGTTTTTTCCGCCATCTACAGAAATATCAACATGCTTGACCTTTCCTTTACCTGACCATGCAAGTCCTCTTATCTCTCTGTATCCTTTCTTATTCATCGGATGGTCTGGGCTTGGGTAAGTTATAATTGAATTTGCTTCATTAATATGACTAAATTGACGAATCTTACCTGTCTTTAACATATCTGTGTAGTGTCTAGTTTCTTGATAAGTCACTAAAGGCTTATTTGTAAACTTAAGTCTTCTAAGGTACTTAATGGACATATTGGCTTCACATCCAGGAACAACCAAACGAACCGGGTATCCATTTTCTGGTCTTAACGCTTCACCATTTTGTGCATATGCAATAATTACATCTTTAAAAATTTCATTTTGATCGTATTCAGGTAAATCTTTACCGAACTGGTCTTTAGCTCCAGGTAAAGGAACAGACCTTTGTAGACCTGAACCATCTGCACCCTCTGCATAAAACCACGTTGCCTCAGGCTTAACACCAACCATCTCCATAATAGTTGTTAATTTAACTCCAGTCCATTCTGAACATGAAGCCATACCGTGCGTGTACTGTGCTGACTCTACCTGAACTCCTCTCCACTCCAATGCACCATTTGCAGGGCATTCTAGGAAGTGTATCGCAGTAGTAGATGGCAACCTTTTAAGGTCTTGCATAGTTAGCTTGATTGGTCTTTCAACTAATCCATGAATTGCCAATAGGTGTGTGTCTGGGTTAACATCAACATATCCAGCATGGAATCTTTCAAAATGAAGTCCAGATGGAGTTATTATACCATGCAGGTCCTGCATTGGTGTAAAGCTAACTGTTGAAGTAAGGTTTGGTGAAAGCCACGCTAGAGCCTTTCTTACTACGTGGGCTTCAAATTTTGAAGGCATACCATATGGTGAACTAGTTACGGGCATTCCTAAAACTTTGTTTGTTCCAGGGATTGGAAGGGGCTGACCCTTACCACTAATATTAGTCGCATCTATATGCTTTAGTGCGGCACTTGCACCGCCAGTAGCAATAACGGCAGTAGCTGTCGCAGTTTTTGCTAGGAATTTCCTTCTTGAATCGGAAGGCACTTCTATTGTTTTATCATTACTCATTTGTTTTATATTCCTTATTTATATTAATAAATTAAACCTTACTATATTTTTAAGATTACTTTGATTATATCAAGGTTTTCTAATAAAGAAACCCCTCATTGAAAAAAAATTGACTGATTATTGACTTATTATACTAAGCATAAATGACAATATATTAGGACAATATATATACTATTTAAAATAATGCAAAAATAAAACACCTAATGGTATTTAAGGGTTATTTTACTATTTTAGTAATTGAATATATGAAGTCCCCTGAAGGCATCTGAATATCAACTTCGTCGTCTATCTTTCGGCCCAATACAGACTGAGCTATAGGAGACATAACACTCATGCATCCACTATTGGCACAAAAGCCTATTTCATTTGTCCCGACTATTTTATAAGAAATTTCCTTTCCATCCTCCGACATCAAAGATACCCTATCACCGAACTCCACGTATTCCTTATTCAAACTAACATAAACTTCGCAAGCGTCAATGATGTGGGTGATTTCTCTAATTTTTGAGTCAAGAACCTCAACAATTTCAACAGCACTAGTGATCTCGTGATTATCATCGCCTGGCACATCCCTGGCAGAAACAACATCCTCAAGATAACCAGGGCGTGATAGCTCTAATTCGTTAAGGTTTTCTATTAATTTTTCTAATCCGTATCTTGTTATATATCTCTCATTTTCATTCATTTTCTGGACCCCCTGACAATTTCTATTTATCAATAAATTATGTAAAATATTACCTAACTTTTTCCTGATGTCAATAACAAAGTACTATTTTTACCAATTTCCTAAAACTAGATTTTGATATATGATATAATTACTATTTTTCACAACGACAGTTACTCAATGAATTCCAAAAACAAAGAATTGGACGAGAAAAAAATATACTTTAAAAAAATAAACTCCTTGCTGGATAAGCTGGATATTTTTAGATTATATAAACACCTATTACTCGAGGTTGAAAATAATCATTTCGACTTCCCTTCGCCGTTTGGACTATTACTAGGCCAAGCTTGCCATAATGAAGATAGAGTCATTAAGCTGGAGAATATTTTCTCTTGTGCTATTTTGTTAAAAATGGCTGAGAATGGCGATTCAGAATCTCAATTCGATATTGCGCAAGTTTATTTAATGGGATCCATATTACCACTGGACAAAGATAGGGGATTATTCTGGATGCATGAAGCTGCAGAATCTGGAAATCATTTAGCTTTACAGTATCTGGAATCACAACGAGCTGGGCTTGATGTGGGTATGGAAAATACAGAAAATGAGGTTCTTGATTCTTTTAACAATCTTGAGCTAATTAGTGATGTAAGCAATGGCGTAGTTGTTGCTGATAAACAATTCCAGTTGTCGTACGGAAATACTAAAATTAAGAAAAAGATCTTATGCGACCTTATTGATGAGGTCTTTGACCTCTTATTTATTACTGGCTCTTACCTTGATAATCTGATTGAAAAATATAGCCTTGACCCATTAGCTGTTGAAGACTCAATGATTTCAAAAATATCTATATATAATGAGACTATTACCGGCCGCATCAATGAATTGATTTTTTCATTTACTGATAGTGACGCTACAAAAGAAAAAATATATTACTATGCAAAGATGAATTCATTAAGGTATAATACAAGTATTATTAAAAACTAGAAAGGAATGAAGATGAATTGGTATATTTTACAAGCCCAGGGTAATAGAGAGAATAAGGTTGCTGACCTTCTAAAAGAACAAGCCATTGATGATGGTGTTGAAGAATTTTTAGAAGAAGTGATTGTTCCTGAGGAAGAAATCATTGAGAACTCAATACATGGAAAGAAAAAAACCATAAAAAGAAGATTTTATCCTGGATACGTTTTTATTAAAGCTGAGCTTGCTGATGAATTTATGATTTCAGTTAAAAAAATCAGATTCGCTAGAGGCTTTATTGGAGGTAATTCTCCTGCACCGATGTCCGCTGGTGAAATTGATAAAGTTAAAAAACTGATGAATGATGGAGCTTCTTTCGACAACCCTGTTTATAAAATAAACTTTTCGGTAGGCGAAGAAGTTAGAATTAACTCTGGACCGTTTGAGGGTTTTACGGGGACGGTTAAGTCTGCTGATTATGAAAAGAACATTATTGATGTTGATGTGCGGGTTTTTGGTAGAGATACAAGTATTGGTATTGATTTTGCCGATGTTAGTAAATAAATAATAGGAGAAAAGATATGCCTGGTCCAATGGAATTAATTATCATACTAGTTATTGTTATATTAGTATTTGGTGGAAAAAGAATTAAGAATTTAGGAAGTGATCTTGGTGGTGCGATTAAAGGATTTAAAAAATCCGTAAAAGACACCGATGAAGATATTAAAAAAATATCAAAGAATGATGAAGTTATAGTTAAAAAAGAAAAAGTTGACGCACCTTCTGAAGAAAAATAAACATATAAGGTATATGTAGATGTTTGATATTGGTAGTTTTGAACTAATTCTCGTTTTAGTGCTGGGTCTTATTATTTTAGGACCAGAGCAGTTGAAATCTGTTGCCAAATATATTGGCAAAGTAACATCCAAGTTGAGAAAAATGAGTGCTGATATACAGAATGATATAGACGCCGGGGTTGATGAAGAGCTTAAGCAGTCCATCAAGGACATAAGGGGCGATATTAGTGGGGTGAGTTCTGGATTTGATGATGACTATATCAAGGAAGAGAAAAGCGACTTCGTTAATGACTATTTGAAAAAAAGTAAAAAATAGTAATTTAAAATGAGTGTGATATTGATAGTTGTGGTTCTAAAGCACTATCCATCAATACTATATCTGAAGTGTTTGTACTAACCTTGCCAGCTACTGAATTGTAATCTACTATGGTGGTTTTACCCATTATGAATCCTAATCCAGTTTTTAGCTTGGTGTTCTCACTCAATTCCCACTGTGTTCCTGCTGCTAATTCATAGTAAGGAACGTGTACGCCATCATAATTTGCAATGCTACTATCATCGACAGGCTTTATTCCTCTCATACCAATTCCCACTGAGGTGTATATTGTGTTGCGGTATTCTGACTCAGAATAAAAATTAACCCTTACCCCATATCTGCGATGTGAAAAAGAAATATCCTCATTGTTTATAGTGGCTATTACTGGTGCATAAGAAAATGATGACTCCAATGACATATTATCATCTAACTTTTTCTCTATTGATGATGAGAATCCACTAGACATTATCCAAAGTGGATCGTAATTAATCGTTACGCCATCAAGAATATCTGCCATTGCCATTGATGAGCAAGCCTGGACTAACAAGAAAGTGAGTAGTTTTTTATCCATGGCTATTGATAATGATAATGGTGTACATAAACAGTGGTTCTTGAAAGTGACGAATGCAAGTTAACTGAAAGATACTTGTATTCTTCTAATATTGGCTTAAGGCACTTAAAGCAAATTTTAGAAGAAATGGTTTTTTCCATGCTAATAGGTAAAATGCAATTATTATTTAACATGAACCCATCTATTTTAGATAGTATATCATTATAGGACTCTGCCTTCCCTTTAATTGTTATTTCCATACTTTATATAATATCGCTTTATTTTTTTAAAAACAATCTTTTAATTGTCTAAAAATATATATATAATTACATATCTTAATCAAAAAAATATAACTATGTACAATATAAATAAAAGCTTAAGCAACTACCTTGATATACACAAAGAAAAGAATATTCCTGAGGTTTGTGAAGAAACCGAGGTGAAGAAGAAGAGGCCTATTGTTAATATTGCAGAGGCAATGGCAGAGATTGATGCGTCTGTTGACAGAGTTAATAAGATAGTAAAAAGGGATTTGGCAAAAATTGCCATGCTGGACGCTAAGATTCATAGCTGATTAACCCACATAATAGTTCAAATTAATATATTCAATATATTAATTGCTTTATTATTTTTTGGGTGTATTATCTGAAAACATTCAACTATAACAAAAAAAAAAGGAAACACCATGATTAAATTAATAACTACACTAGTGATAGCAACCCTAACTTTTTCTACTCATGCAAAAGAAGAAACTCTTGATTTTGCTCAACATGGTTTTGCCATTGAACAAACTGTATACAAGGTTCCTGTTTCTGAAGGTGTTACTGCTGAAGATGTACACATGACTATACTATCTAGGGGCAATGAATTAAATATGAAATTCGTTGGACATCAGCCTTTAAGTAAAGAGCTAGATGCTCGTGGAGTTGTAGGTGGACAAGTTGACATTTACCAATTTTGTAATCCTATGGATGCAAGAAAGATGATTGACTTTAACCCTGTATTTGTAGCCTATATGCCTTGTAGAATTGCCATGGTTGAAGATGCTGAAGGAAAACTTTGGCTAATGATGCTTGACCTTGATATGTTAATCAATAACACGCCTTTAACTCCTGAGATTTCTGCGATGGCTAACACTATTAGTGATAAGTTAAAGCAAATCATTGAATCTGCTAGAGAAGGTGATTTCTAAATATAAACCTCGCAGTTAATTAGACATAAAAAAAAGACCCAATGGGTCTTTTTTTTATGTCTGATGCTAGAGGATATCAAGCATCAGTTTTTATACCAATAGATACTTGCTGTTTAAATCTAGTTTGATGGTGCTATTACCCTCAGACACTGATTCTCCAGACAATAAAATTCCCAAGTCATCAGCAGTCAAGTCCCTTCCTAGTTTCCTGTTATTCTTAAAGATTGAAATTTTACACTTACCATCCATCTTTTTCTTCTTTGGATCCCATTTGCCGGTATTCACACACCTAAAAACCTTCGGCGTATCAAGCATGGCTCCATCACAACTTGGACATTTTACATCCATTTTGACACTTGATGAACCACCATTTCCAAAATCCAATTTAATAAAGAATGGATTCTGCTTATCAAATGAGACTTTCTTTCCGTCTACATCTATAATTTCACCAGAAATTATTTTTGTTAAAGCCTCTAGATCCATATCCCATTTTATTGGTTTGATATGTTTCATGACATTAAAGCTACAGCCACTAAATTTCTTCTTTGAGGCATCCCATGTACCAGCCTTACTACATCTGTAGCCTTTACCGGTATCATTTACATCTGCTTCACACAATGGACATTGTAAATCCACTTTGGGCAATTCCACCTTAACAAAGAACTGGGACTCTGGATCAAATACCAATTTCTTGCCATTGACCTCTATTGGGGTTTTTGTAAGCAGTGTCGCCAAGTCATCCGTTGATAACGTATAGTCTAACGGTCTGATATATTTAATAATCCCAAATTGACATCCGCTAAATTTCTTAGACTTTGGATCCCATGTTCCGGCCTTACTACATCTGAATACTTTTTCATTTTCGATAATGTCTGATTCGCATAAAGGACAAGATGAGCCTGTTTTTGGTAAATCTATTTTTACAAAGAATTTTGAATTATCATCAAAAATCAAAGATTTTCCAGATACTTCAACAGGCTTCTTCTCTAACAGAGTTCCGAGGTCTGACTCTGAAATCGTATAGTCTAATGGCTTAACATATTTAATGATAGCGAATTGACATCCACTGAACGTCTTTGCTTTCTTATCAAATGAACCACTGGCGCTACATCTATAGGCCTTGTCAGTTTGCTTTATTTTCTCTCCGCATAGTGGACAGTCATATTTTGTTTTTGCCTGTTCAGCTTTAGCTGCCATTGCATTTCTAATTTCAGAGACTTCACTAGATATAATGCTATTTACATATTCATCCATTTTCTTATCAAAATCTTCACTCTTTTCTTTTTCTGAGATAATATTTGACATATCTTCCTCAAAAGTAGCTGTTGTCTCGATATTTAATGCGCCTTTGGCTGTATCAAGAAGCCTGCAGCCGATATCAGAGACTATAAATTTTTGTCCTGATTTGTTAAGATATTTTAGCTTTAATAACTTTTCAATAATACCTCCCCTAGTAGCTGGTGTTCCCAAGGAAAAGGCTCCATCAAACTCCAATTCAGTATCGTCACCATCTTCAACATCTTCGAGCTTCTGTTTTTTGTACAACTTGTGTACATTCTCCATAATCTCAAGTAGAGTCAACTCTGTAATAACTGATGGTGGCTTGGTTTTGTTCTTTTTGACTTCTATAGATAAAAGCTCCACCTCTTGGCCTTCTTCTAGGGAAGGAACAATGACGTCCTCTGATGAAGTTCTGTTTGAAGCACACTCAAAGGACTTATAGCCCTTATCCTTTTCCATCTTACCTGTGATTTTAAAAGAAATATCATCCTTTTTTAGCACAATTACGGTAGATTCGTATTTATAATCGCCCATAAAGGCCATTAAGAATTTTGAGATAATATAATCTAATACTTTCCTGTGATCGGCATCTAATTTTGAAATTTGTGATTCGGTTTTTACCATTGGGATAATAGCAAAGTGACTACCCACCTTGGTATCATCAAACACTCTTTTATTTTGAACACTAAAATTGATACTCTTATCGCCGATGTTATCTTTGCAAATATCCTCATAACACGAAAATACTTCTAAAATTTCTGCTTCCATTGATGTTGGAAGGAACTTCACTTCTGACCTAGGGTAAGTACAAAACTGAGCCTCGTACAAATCCTGCATAATTGAAGTAGCTTTTTTTGAGTTCATTTTATGCAATTTACTCATGGATTTTAGGATATCGTTTAGATTTGGTAGAAAATCAGGCTTTTTACTATTTTGCTTGATGTTCTTTTCTGTAATCTTGTACTTCTCGCCATCTTTGATTCTTGCTTTATAATCTTCGAATTTTTCCTTACTAAGGGCAGTCGTTTGCTTGCCTTCTTCATTTATGGTAAAAAGATCTCCCTTGAATTCCTGGGTGCTATCTGTGAAATTACCCTTAACATTCCAATAATCCTCTGGAACGAAATTTTGTATTTCAATCTCCCTCTCCCTAACAATTTGCATTGTTGGCGTCATTACACGGCCAATATTGAATGATTCGCCATAAGTAGGATTCTTAAGTGTGTATAGTCTAGAAAAGTTAAATCCAAGTTTAACATCGGCTAAGGCCCTGGATTTACCGGCATTTACAAACTTCATATCTTCATCTTGAGAATATCTCTCGTCAAATGCCTTCTTGATGGTTTTATTATCTTCGGCTAAAATCCACATTCTCGTAAACTTCTTTCCCGAGTTTAAGATATTATAATATTCATATAATTCATACACCAATAGAGAACCCTCTGTGTCGGCATCTCCAGCGTTTACTATTTCATCAATGTCCCCTCTGAGAACTTCTTTTTTGATTTTGGAAACCAGTTCAGTCTTGCCTTTGCTTGCTTGCATATCGGGTTTATCTAAATCCTTCAATGGAAGATTATCTACGCTCCATTCTGTTTTAGGATATTTGGCTTCAATAACGTGGCCGACCAACGATGCAACTACATACCTGTCGTCCTCAAAATGACCATTTGAATTCCTCTTTGAAACTCCAAGTGCTCCTGCAATTTTTTTCCCAAGTGATGGCTTTTCTGCTAGTATTAGTTTTTTCATATTTGTGTTTTTTATTATTTATTATTAAATTAATTTATTAGCAATTATCACACATATTGCCACAATTTTCCAACTTATCATTAAAATGACGACCGATGATTCTGTGTCTGCATGTATTAGAGTACACGTAATCCTTCATAATATCCATCTGTAATAGATTTTCAACCTTTAGCTTACCTGTATCGTTCTTTTTGATGATGAATTCTATTTTCTTAATGTCAGCATATGAGAATAAAAGCAATGCCTCACTATAATCTCCATCTCTGCCTGCACGGCCAATCTCTTGGTAATATCCCTCCATACTCCTAGGAACATGCATATGACAAACATATCTAATATTGCTTTTATCAATTCCCATGCCGAAAGCGACTGTAGCCACAACGACCTGAATATCCCCCGCCATAAATTTATCTAAGGTTGACTTTCTTTCTTTATCAGTCAGCCCTGCATGATATGCCAATGCACGGACTTTCTTTCCGGCTACAGTTCTTTGATTTAGTTCTTTTGTGAATTTATCAACATCCTTCCTGCTGAATGCATATACAATGCCCTGGTCATCCTTGAATCTTTCTATTAACTCTAGAAGGCTTGAATATCCCAAATTAACTCGCTCTTCTACAGAGATATTGATATTTCCTCTAAAGGTAGAACCAACAACAACATTTGGATTATCCATATTAAGATGCTTAACAATATCTTTCCTGACCTTCTTAGTGGCGCTGGCTGTAAATGCACATATTGTTGAATTAGGATACCTGGTTTTTAGATTCCCTAATTGCATATAACTTTCCCTAAAATCATTGCCCCATTGACTCAAGCAGTGTGCCTCATCGATAGCAAATATGGAAACATTAATTTTATCCATAAAGTCCTGGAATTTAGAGGTAACTACTCGTTCCGGGGATACAAATAAGAATTTTATTTTTCCCGCTATAGCATCATCTCTTATTCTCCAAGCTTCAGATGCGTCCATGTAAGCGGCTATCAATTCAGCACTAATACCCTTCTTCTTTAGGGCACCTACCTGATCCTGCATTAGGGATATAAGTGGTGATACAACAATTGTTACTCCGTCCAATATAATTCCTGGCAACTGATAACACAAACTCTTTCCGCTGCCAGTTGAGACAACCATTAAAGTATCATTACCCTGAACAATACTCTCCACCACTTCCTCTTGAAGTTCTCTGAAATCTGCGTGACCGAAGTGTTTTTTTAATAGTTTTTTCAAAATCTCTAATTTGGTATTTTAAACAAAAGCCAATTATACCATGGTTGGCACCATGTATTCGTTATAAATTATATTTTATATAAGGATTTGTTTTTGAGTTCATAAATAACATCCATTTTCTTGGCAAGATCTATATCATGAGTTACCATAATTAGAGCCCCAGGAAGACCAAGCAACAGTTCCATAATGGTATCGGCTGTCGATACATCCAAATTTCCTGTTGGCTCATCAGCTATTATTAAGGCTGGTTTTTTAAAAATAGCTCGTGCTATTGCCACCCTTTGCCTTTCACCACCACTTAATTCAGAAGGCAAATGACTGCCCCTATGTCCAAGACCTACATCTACCAAAGATTGCTTGGCTTGCTTTAAGTCAAGTTCATTGGATATACTTTGGGCTATTTGAATATTTTCGATTGCAGTGAAATCTGGTAGCAAATGATGCTGTTGGTATATAACGCCGATATTGTCCCTTCTAATGATGCTCATTTCATCCTCACTCACATCAGAAATGCTTTTACCAGAGATAAGTATATCTCCGCTATCAAGTGAAATACTTCCTATAATAGAATTTAAAAGGGTACTTTTGCCACTACCACTTCTGCCAATGATTGCCACCTTCTCTTTGTTGGCAACTGATAAACTAAGATTTTCTAAAGCTGTAAACTCACTATCAGCCTCTTTGTATTTTTTGGTGAGTGATTTTACTTCAAGCATATTATGCATTTTCTAGCCCCTTAACTATCTCTATATTGCTAGCAATTCTGGATGGAATGATTGTCGTGATTATGGATAGAACTATTGCAGAAATATAAAAAATTAAAACTTGAGAAAAAATTATCTCTGACTTAATCTCTGTTATATAATAAATACTTGGATCCAATATCCTAGAACCCATTAAAGATTCAAAAAGAACTAAATCAAAGAACTGTAGCCGGAAAGAAAGTCCGTGCATT
>JYMV01018806.1_pt1 | contig 14039 bp, 10 predicted proteins | sample 338911 | NCBI WGS metagenome assembly JYMV01 (sample SAMN03354496, study PRJNA234377) | hydrothermal vent metagenome | biome: Deep sea; feature: Hydrothermal plumes at the Eastern Lau Spreading Center, Western Pacific Ocean; material: Seawater | place: Tonga | collected 2009 | depth 2000 m m
CATGGTGGGATGCGCGACTGCGTTCATTTTGAATCCGGAAGAGATGTATATACCGTTTTTGGTCGGTGTTGGTCTTGCGCTGCTGCTGGGCGTGTTGTTCACGATTCCTGTGGGCGGCGCGGACATGCCGGTGGTGATATCGCTGCTGAACAGTTATTCGGGGCTGGCCGCGAGCGCAGCAGGTTTTGTGATTGGAAACACGGTGCTTATCGTATCGGGTTCGCTGGTCGGCGCAAGTGGTCTGATTCTGACATCGATCATGTGTAAAGCTATGAATCGTTCGCTTGCGAATGTATTGTTCAGCGGGTTCGGAAGCGGATCTTCGGGCGGTGGTTCGGGCGCAGCGGTTGAGGGTGAAGCGAAACCGATTACGGCGGAAGATGCCTATTATGTTCTTGAAGCAGCAAGTTCAGTGATGTTTGTTCCAGGATATGGAATGGCGGTTGCGCAGGCCCAGCATGCAGTTCGTGAACTGGCGGACATTCTGGAGCACAATGGGTGCGAGGTGAAGCATGCTGTTCATCCTGTTGCGGGCCGTATGCCGGGACACATGAACGTGTTGCTTGCCGAGGCGAACGTGCCTTATGAGCAGCTGGCTGAAATGGATGAAGTCAATCCCATCATGGAAAATGTGGATGTGGCTATTGTGATCGGTGCGAATGATGTTGTGAATCCTGCTTGTCGTGATGATGAGAGCAGTCCGATTTATGGTATGCCGATAATCAACGTGGACTATGCGCGGACGGTGTTTGTATTGAAGCGTTCGATGCGATCAGGATTTGCGGGGGTGGAGAATCCGTTGTTTTTCAAGGAAAACACGCGAATGCTGTTCGGCGACGCAAAACAGAGTATTGAGGCTTTAATAACAGCCTTTAAGAGTTAGCCTAGGCAGTTTTTTCAGTCGGAACCAGTGTCGGGGTTGAATCCCCTTCCCTGCTCGACATACAATTACTTGCTTGTGAGAAGGCATCCTGCTGCGGAGAGCGACCATTGTCCAAAGATATTAACGATTCGGCTTATTGGCGCGAGTTCGAAAAGAATGAGCTGACACACTCAGCCGCGCACTATCTGATGGCTATTGACAGTCTGCGTGAGGAGCTGGGTTATGCGCGGGTAACGGATGTTGCTGACAAGCTGGAGGTATCCCGTGGCGCGGCATCGATGTCGATTGCCCACCTTAAGAAGCGGGGCTGGGTGAAGGAAGACCCGAATCGATTTCTTCTGCTTGCAGATGACGGTCGAGCGATGGCTAACATTGTTGAGCATAATTTTCGAATACTCTCAAAATTCTTTGGCGAGATTCTGGGCCTGTCGAAGGATACTGCGTCTGCGGATGCCTGTAAAATGGAGCATTTGATGAGTCTGGAAACGGGCCGCCACATGATCGAGCTCATCAATTTCATGGAAAGCGATCCCGGGACTCTGAAGCGCTTCGCGAAATTCGATTCCGAAGGGGACCATTCGTGCAGCGAAACGGATGATTGCCCAATCTGCTCTCGCGAATTCGATATCGCCGACTAGTACGTATCTCGTTCTGCTTCAATTACTTAACGCCTTATCAGGCGAGGTTCCCCTTTTCGGTCCTGAATTTTGGCAGGTTGATGGAAGTTCTAAGTGACCTACACTTGCTTTATTTGGAAAACATTTGTATACTATGCTTAACTGACTTGTAAATCTTGAAATGCCAGGAGCTTTGTATTCTTATGAAATCCATGCGTCCATTAGTACTTTCGTTGATCATTGCGCTCGCCGTTTCCCTGTTTCCCCCTATGACGCTCGCTGCGGACCAGATGGTTCTCTATTCCGGTCGGAGTAAAAGCCTGGTTGATCCCATAATCAAACAGTTTCAACGGGAGACGAGCATCAAAGTGGTGGTCAAGTATGGAAACACGGCGCAGCTGGCGTTGATACTTCAGGAAGAGGGCGATAGATCTCCCGCTGATATATTCTGGGCGCAGGACGCGGGGGCGTTGGGCGCGGTCAACGAACTCGGTATGTTTCAGAAGCTTCCTGCCTCGATAACAGGGGAGATACCTGCTCACTTCATGAACGCGTCGAAGACGTGGATTGGCACTAGCGGTCGTGCGCGTGTCTTGGCGTACTCTCCTGATCGTGTGAAGAAATCCGAGCTGCCAAAGAGTGTATTCGATCTGGCGGATGCGAAATGGAAGGGCCGTGTGGGTTGGGCACCTACGAATGGATCTTTTCGTGCATTCGTGACTGCGATGCTTAATGAGCATGGCAGGGAAAAGACGAAAGCTTGGCTTTCAGGGATGAAGAAGAACGGCACGATGGCTTATCCAAAAAATACTCCAATCATCCAGGCACTTGCGGCGGGTGAAATTGATTTGGGAATTCCCAATCATTATTACTTGCTCAAGTTTAAGGCGTCGGACGCGAACTATCCGGTTGAGCAGACTTTTTTTGAGGCGGGTGATATTGGGAATCTAGTGTTTGTTTCGGGTGTCGGAGTATTGAAGACGAGCAAGAGCCGTGTTCCAGCAATGGAGTTTGTGCAGTATCTTTTGGGACCTAAGGCGCAGCAGTATTTTACAAGTCAGATTTTCGAATATCCGATCACGGACAATGTGATCCCCAATAGCCGGTTGGTACCGGTTGAGAAGCTGAATACGCTCGTGCCTGAGGCAAATCTCGAGGATCTCGCGGACCTGCAGAAGACACTGGCGTTGCTCACAGAGGTGGGGTTGAACTAGCGATCATGTCGGGACGGTCAGATACGACGGTAACTGTGCTTGGCGGCTTGCTTCTCAGAGGTGGGATGCTTGCGGGGATTGTTGTGCTTGTGATGGGCGTTTCGCTGCCTTTACTGTATTTGGTTCTTCGCGCGTTCGACGCGGGTCCTGCTGCTTTTGGCGACCTGCTTTTTCGTGCGCGTAACCTGGAGCTGTTGTGGAACACGGTTCGTCTGACAGCCGGGGTGTTGTGTGTAAGTACTGTGATTGCCTTTCCGCTGGCGTGGCTTACCACGCGGACTTCGATGAGGGGCAAGCGGGTATGGGCTCTGGTTGGAGTGTTGCCCCTGGCGATTCCATCTTATTTGATGGCGTATGCGGTGTTGTCGATGGGCGGAAATATAGGTATCGTTGCCCAAATTACGGACATGGTATTCCCGCGCTTTCAGGGATTCTGGGGCGCAGTCGCGATACTGAGTCTGTGTAATTTCCCCTATCTATTTTTCAATCTGCGCGCTTCGCTATTGACGCTTGATCCCGCGCTGGAGGATGTGGCTTATTCGCTTGGGCATACGCATCGTCAAATATTGATGCATGTTTTTCTGCCGCAGTTAAGGCCCGCTTTTCTTTCGGGAGGTTTGCTGATTACGCTGCACGTGTTCAGTGAATTTGCCGCAGTGAGTCAGATGCATTACGAAACGCTGAGTTACGCGTTGTACAATCAGTATATATCGGGGATGAATCCTTCCTACGGGGCGTGCATTGCGCTGATGCTGATTTCGGTCACGGCTGTTTTCGTGATCGTTGAAGGCCGATTTCTGCGGAAAGTACGACTCGATAAAGCGGGGTCGACGACGAAGCGTGCTTTGAAGCCGTTTGAATTGGGTCGGTGGGCTCCGGCGGCATATGGTTACGCGCTTGTTATCTTCCTCTTGAGTGTCTTTGCTCCGGTTGGGGCGATGTTTTTCTGGGCGGCTAAAGCTGATATGACGTACCTTTGGACGGATCTGTCCGAATCGCTGAAGGGATCGATTTTTGCGAGTCTGCCTGCAGCGGTGTTAGCAGCGATTGTAGTGATTCCGATTGTTTATATGAGTGTCCGTATGCCTTCACGCCTGACGCTGCTTATGGAACGGGTTGCCTATCTAGGGTATTCGATTCCGGCACTTGCCTTCGCTTTGGGTCTTGTCTCGTTTTCGCTGAAACTTGCACCGGGTATGTACCAGACGTTGTTCTTACTTGTATATGCTTACCTTATCCACTTTCTCGCGGAGGCTATCGGACCGATTCGGAGTGCGCTGTATCAGACAAGTCCGGGGGTCGAGGAAGCGGCGCGTTCGCTGGGCTATAGTCGGTTTCAGGCGATATTGAGAACGACCCTGCCGATGATTCGCAATGGGGTTTTGATCAGTATGGCGTTCGTTTTTCTTTCGTGTATGAAGGAACTGCATCTTACGATTATTTTGTCTCCGCTGGGTTACAACACGCTTGCGCTGGAAGTGTGGAGTTACATTGAGGAGGCGTATTTTGCTGAGGCGGCTCCCTTCGCGTTGACGATACTACTTTTTTCGGGAATGTTTGTGGGTGTGCTGCTGATTCAGGAAAGGAAGTACGCATGAAGCCAATTTTGAGAATGCATGGTGTGAGCAAGCGCTACGGGCGTGAGGACGAGCCTGTAGTATCAGGAATTGACCTGGATCTTGAGGCCGGCGAGATATTGGCGCTACTGGGGCCTTCGGGATGCGGCAAAACGACGACATTGCGCTTGATCGCAGGATTCGAGAAGCCTGAAAAAGGTTCGATTGTGCTTGAGGATCGGGTGTTGTGTGATGATGCTCAGTGGGTACGTCCGGAAGAGCGCGGCATCGGTTTCGTGTTCCAGGATTATGCTCTCTTTCCTCATTTGAATGTCGCACAGAACATCGCATTCGGATTGAGGCATCTTTCGCGCAGGCAGCGGAATGAACGTGTGGATCAGGCGATCGAACTTTCGGGTCTTACTGGCCTTGCGAAGCGAGCTCCACATGAGCTATCGGGCGGGCAGCAGCAGCGTGTTGCTCTTGCGCGTTCGATGTCTCCTGGGCCTAAGGTAATTTTGATGGATGAACCGTTTAGCAATCTGGATGCTTCTCTGCGGGTTGATACGCGCAACGAGGTCAGTGATATATTGAAGCGTTCTGGTATGAGCGCGATTCTGGTGACGCATGATCAGGAGGAGGCGTTGACAGTCGCGGATCGGATTGCGGTGATGAATGACGGTCGTGTCGAGCAGTGCGGAACGCCGATTGATATTTACCGGAACCCGACGACCTCGTTTGTAGCTCAGTTCCTGGGGATCACGAATCTTGTGAACGCGGACGCGCAGGGTGCTTGTGCGCATTGTGCGTTGGGTTGTGTGGACATCAATACTGAGTCGAGCGGTGATATTTTGTTGTCTGTACGCCCTGAGCAGCTTGCGATTGAGATCAGTTCGAGTGGTGAAGGAATGCTGGGCGTTGTTTTGAACCGTGAATTCAAAGGCCATGACCAATTTTACGACGTACAGGTTGACACGGAGACGTTCGTGGTAATGACAGATCATCGCAGCACGTTTGAGTCTGGAGATCGTGTTCACCTGCGTATGACCGAGCCAGCGGTGGTTGTGAACCGCAATTAGTGATCTCTGCTTAGCCGCGTTGAATCACGAAAACGATGTATCCGACGTACAGCCCAAGGAACAACACTCCCTCGCGTCGCTGAATTGTACGTTTGGGGTGTCCTATGAACATGAAGATGAACAGGAGTACTGTGCTGGCAAGCATGATTCCCAAATCGATGTTCATATCAGTATTGAATGGGACAGGGCGGACGACACTGGATATGCCGAGTACAATGAAGATGTTGAAGATGTTCGATCCGACGACGTTGCCGACGGCGATATCGACGTTGTTTTTGTAGGCGGCTACGGCTGAGGTAGCGAGTTCGGGGAGGGACGTTCCTATGGCGACGACGGTGAGTGCTATAAGTTTTTCGCTCATGCCCAATGATTCAGCGATGGGTTTTGCTCCGTAGGTGATGGCGAGTTGTCCCCCTGCGTATAGCGCGACAATACCGGCAACGATTTCGATCATCGAACGTGCTTTTGAGTGTTCTTTCGGGGAATCCACCCAGTTCGTCTCTTCTTTGGTTTGCCGGCGGATAATTTGTGCTGCGTAGAGCATGAACAGAGAGAAAAAACCGAGAAGTATTCCCCCGTCTATTCGGGTGAGTTCTGGTTGGCCTCCTCGACCGACAATGAGATTGTTAAACAGTATGATCGCGATGATTGAAGCAATGACTGTGAAGGGAATTTCCCGGGACACGGTGCTGTTGGTGGCGGGGAGTCTTCGGATTGCTGCCGCGGTGCCGAGAACGAGTAATACGTTGGCGATGTTGCTACCGGCGACGTTGCCAACGATGAGGTCGGGGCTTCCTTCTTGGCCGGAGATGAGGGCGATGATGAGTTCGGGTAGGGAGGTGCCGAAGGATACGACGGTTAGTCCGATTACGAACCCGGAGATATTCAATCCCCGTGCGATGGTGGAGGCACCGTTGACGAGGAGTTCTGCGCCTTTGATCACCATGATGAGTCCGACGATGAGACAGATGTATACCAGCAATAGGAATGCCCCTGGAAATTGATACTACGACTCCCCACTCTACCACGAACCCGGTGTGCTTTTATACGAATTGATGGGGAATGGGGCTATTGGGAGAGTGGGGGTACCTGCTTGAAATTATCGGCTGCTTTTTTTACGACGTCCAGAATCGCAGGCACTCCCAGGTTTCTCGCATGGTCGATCGGGCGCAAGCCGTCGGAATTCCACATGAGCGGATCCGCACCGTTTTCCAGCAGCGCGAGAATCGAGAAGGTACTTTCTGTCTCGACTGCATAGTGGAGGGGTGTGTTCCCGTCTACGCCTTGCCGATTCACATCATATCCAAATTCGAGCAGCAATTCGATCATTCGATCCTGGTTGAGACTGGCTGCCACGTGTAACGGACTGCTCGAGTTCATTCCTTCGGAATCCGGTTTAACGAGGTGCTGCTCAAGCAGCAACCGCGCCGTAGCGAGGTCGTTCTTTTGAACAACAAATTTCAGGGGCACCAGTGTTTTTGGAACCCAGTCTTTGGGTTCTAGACCATGTTCGAACAGGACGGACAGGGTTTCTGAATTTCCCAGTTCGATAGCATACTGAAAAAGACTTCGACCGTTGATGGTCGCCTGATTCAAGTAGTCAGGATCGGCCTTTATCACTGGGGAGAGCCAATCGTCGTAGTCGTGGCGAATTACGTGTTCCAATGTTATAGCACGTTCTCCTGAGTTGTTCAGAACGGCGTAATCAGCTCCATTCTCCAACAGAAGAAAGGTAACACGCTTGAGGAAACTGTTGCCTTCGTCCGGATCGGTAATAGAATCGTGCAGTCGAGTCACCCAGTGCAGCGGTGTTTTTCCGTCATCGTCCTGCCCGCTTAGATGAGCGTCTTGTTCGATTGCCTGCTTGATGGTTCCGAATACTTTTTCTTCCTCCTCCAGCACATAATCCGGGGAAGCCCGTAATTCACCCAGTATAGTAGACAGCATTAGCTCGAAGAAGGTATAGCTTTCGTCGACTTGAGTGTTTACGTCTATTCGATTTTCCAACAGTAGTAGAATCATTCCCATATCGACATTGCGCACGGCGAGTGATAAAGGGGTGATGCCGTCGACATCAGGTGTGTTCAGTGTATCGACATGCTCGAGCAATATTTTCATCATAGGAATATCACTATTTATTGCGGCACGATGGAGTAGGGTTTGACCACGGCTGTCTTTATTTTCGGCATCGACATCACTTTTCAGGAGTAGCGTAACGATATCGACAAAACCTTTTTCTGTCGCAATTTGAATCGGTGTTTCTCCTGCGACGCTTCGGTCATCAATATTGACACCGGGAATTGCCATTACCAGAGCGAACATATTGGTCCGATTCAGTTGTGCGACGTGGTGCATGTAGCTCCCTTTTTCATTGTCCACTGCGTCAACCGGCGCTCCCATGCCAATCAATTGTGACAATAACTCGGGTGCGTTCCTTTGTATGGATATGTAAACGAGGAGCGCAAGATTACCCCGAATGAAGGGTTGGGATGGTTGGCACTCCTGCTTGTCGAGGGAACTCCGGTAAAGGACGTTGGTCAAATTCATGGTAATAACCGCAGCAATGAGAACAATCGCGATTACATTGGTGGTCCTGAGTTGTTTTCCCTTTGAGTAGGAGTATATTAGCAATACAACCAGCGCGGTTCCGCCCAATATTCCCGACAGCAGTGCGAAGAGTGAAACGGAGTCCTGACCGTTGTTGTAAATGCTCATGATCTGATCGAGACGACGACCGGCATTTGAGGCATTGACGGTTGTGGAGGTCGATCCGATTTGAATACTACGTAGTTGCGAATGTGTCCCGTACGAATAGATTCGATCTTTATAGTTATCGATGAACATCGCCTCTTCGAAGGTCGTCTTCGTAAGTGTCCGGTAAAGGTTTGGAGCGGAGTAGGCCAAAACGACGGTTAGTGCCACAGCAGATAGAAAGATGGGCGCAAGTATCTTGCCTGGGACATCGAGTTTGCGTCGACGGAACTTGAACTTGCGTTTAGGTTTTGTTGGTTTTACTGGTTTTCCGGTGGCCATATCTGCTTCCCGTTGATTTCAGTAATTGCGAGATGAAATGGCCGAATCCCGCGACATAGGCATCCGCTAAACCTACGATGCCAGGAAGCACCGCGACGAGTCCACTATATAGATATTTTTGCGGTTTTACAATGCTAATAATGGGTTCAGCCACAACACTGGACAAAATGTAGATGACAGGAGTAGAATGCGTTTTCGGCAAAAGACAGGATAGGCGGTCGGTACATGGAAAGGGAAATCAGATGAATCAATCGGTCACCCGATCAGATGATTCAGTCAAGACGGCCGTCGTTGGAATATTGGTGCTTTCCAGTGCGGCTTTTGCGTTTCTGTTGTGGATTCTCTTTTTCAGGGAAAGTTCTGACCAATTGAATCCGGAGGCGCTGTCGTTTTTGCCTGCGGTAAATGCTTCGCTCAATGGATTGTGTGCGACGTGCATTCTGTGCGGATTTGGCGCAATCAAGACTGGTCACCGCAGGATTCACATGGGACTAATGATTACCGCGGTGGTACTGTCGGCAGTATTTTTGGTGAGCTATATCGTCTATCATACGATTCATGGGGACACGAAGTTCGTAACTGAAGGCGCGATTCGGTATGTTTATTTTGGGGTGCTTATCTCACACATCGCATGTACGGCGTTCGCGCTTCCGCTGATTTTCAGCGCAGTATTTTTTGCGGCTACCAAGCGTTTCGAATTGCACAAGAAAGTGACGCGTTTTACTTTTCCACTCTGGCTATATGTTTCGGTAACGGGTGTCGTGATCTTCTTTCTGCTCAAGGCGAATTCGTAGCGCACGAATCTTTTCTGTTTCCTTACTTGCCAGGATGGTTCGTCCTCTCCATTCTACAGGAGGCGAAGTACGTTTTCGGGTGGACGACCGATGGCAGCTTTGTCTCCGTTCGTAACGATTGGGCGCTCGAGAAGCTTGGGGTATTGGATGATCGCTTTCAGGATGGACTCGCCTGAGCTGTCAGATTTGAGTTCAGCTTCATCATATTCGGGTTCTTTCGCGCGGAGTATTGCTGAGGCGGGACAGTTGAGTCCTCGAAGGATTTCCTCCAAATCTTGAATCGTTGGCGGATTGTTCAGGTAGTCGATGATTTCGGGTTCGATACCGTTTTCGCGAAGGAGATTTAGTGTCTCGCGGCTTTTGCCGCAGCGGGGATTGTGGTAGATTTTGATGGTCGGCATTGTCTTGTTGAACCTCCATGCGTGGGGGTGCGTATCGTGGTAAACCTGTTTTAACCTGTCGATGCTGACGTGCGTGTAGATCTGCGTTGTCGAGAGGCTTTCGTGGCCGAGGAGTTCCTGGATTACGCGCAGGTCGGCGCCGGCATCGAGCATGTGTGTGGCGAAACTATGGCGGAAGGTGTGTGGTGATATTTCACGTCTGCCCGGGAGTACCTGGCGCACGTATTTTTCGACTACGCGTTGAACGCTTCGGGTGGTTAGTGGACCGCCTCTAAAGTTGACAAAGGCAACGGTATGATCCGGAGTGCCGAGGTCGTTTCGAATGCGGATGTATTCACTGATTGCGTCGAGCGCGTAGGTGCCGAGTTGTGCGATACGTTCTTTGCTGCGTTTGCCGAGCACCAGAATCGTGCCGCCAATGCGATCAATGTCTTTGAGGCTTAGGGCAGCGAGTTCGGAGGCGCGTACGCCGCTTGAGTAGAGGGTTTCGAGGATTGCTTTGTCGCGAATACCAAGGGGTACGGAGCAATCGGGGGCGCCGAGAATTTCCGTGACTTCGGGGATGGTCAGCACGTCAGGGAGATCGCGGGGGATTTTTGGTGACTTTATGGAGACTGCGGGGTTTTCTTTGACGGTATCTGTGCGGACGTAGAATTTGTATGCGGCACGAATTGAGGCGAGCTTGCGGGCGGAGGTTCCAGGAGTGCCCCCAGCTGTTTGAACGTGGCCCAGAAACGCCCGGATGTCATTGCGCGTGGCTTTTGCGAGGTGTTTCGTAGTTGCCAGTGAGACCTTCTTGGTGGTCGAGTCATCGAACGCGCTTGGACCTGCTTGAAGGTATGCCGCGAACTGATCGAGATCGAGAATGTATGCTTTTACGGTGTGACCTGAGAAACCGCGTTCGGTTTCGAGGTAGTTTATAAACGCTTGCAGGCCTGCGTGTTCCACCGTTCGACTCCCCCTACTCGTCGTTCGTTGATTACACGGTTATTATAACAGGTTCCGCTATGACAGCGGATACGCGGCTATTTTACAGCAGCCTCTTCGGCACCTGCTTCGATTTCTTCGAATTCTTCTACTACATGGGCGCAGGAAGTTTTCGGGCAGGTAATCGTTGTGGGTTTTTTCTTGGTTTTGTTTTTGACGAGGGTCCAAGAGTTGCCGCATTTTTCGCAGGGATTCGATTTGTCGACGTTTCCGTATGCCTGGAATTCGCATTTCGAACAGGCTATCGCACGGCGGCGTCCGATACGCGTGTGATCGAGGTCACCCTCACAGTTTTCTTCTGGACAATTCAGGTTGAGTTCCATCGGGCTTGTGTATTTGCATTTCGGGAATTTGTCGCAGCCATAGAATTCTTCGCCCTTGCGGCTCTTACGGATGAGCAACATGCCCGGTTTGCATTTCGGACATTCTTTGTCAGTTTTGACAGGGGGTTCTTTCGGGGGAAGCTTGTTGCCGTCTTTATCGAGATTTATGACGTGGTCGCATTTCGGGTAGGTTGAGCAAGCGACGAATTTTCCGTAGCGACCGGTACGCAAAACCATCGGAGCATTGCACTTGTCGCAAATCTCGTCGGTGGGTTCGGGTGCTGTTTTATTCATACGAATGACACCCTTGCAGTCTTCCTTGGTGCAGCCCATGAACATTCCGAACCAACTTTGCTTGAGGACAGCTTTGGAATTGCATTCAGGGCATCTTGGGTCGTCTCCGACGAGCTCCGCGACCATTCGTCTTTCTGTTTCTTTGAGGTCTTTGTCAAAGGGTACGTAGAAATCTCCTGTGAGACTTCGCCAGTTTTCGATGCCTTCTTCGACGTTGTCGAGATTGTCTTCGAGACGCGCGGTGAAATCGATGGAAAGTATATCAGGGAAATTCTTGGTGAGCCAGGTGTTGACTTCTTCGCCGAGTTCGGTGGGTACAAGGCGCCCGCTGACTTTTTCGACGTACATACGGGCGAGGATTGTTCTGATGGTGGGCGCGTAGGTTGAGGGTCTGCCTATGCCGTTTTCTTCCATGGCGCGCACGAGAGATGCCTCGGAGTATCGCGGGGGCGGTTTGGTGAAATGCTGCTCCGGTTTCAGCTCGTTCAATGCCATTATTTCCGCTTCATTGATCTCGGGCAGAAGCTTGTTGAAATCTTCCGGGTCCTGGTTGTCGTCGGTGGATTCTTTGTACAGTTTGGTGAATCCGGGGAATTTCATAATGGAGCCGGTCGCACGGAATAGAAGATTGTCGACTGGGATGTCGACGGTGGTTTGGTCGAGAACTGCGGGGGGCATCTGGCTGGCGATGAAGCGTTTCCATATGAGCATGTAGAGTTTGCGCTGGTCTTCGCTGAGGTGCTTGGCGAGGCTTTCGGGTGTGTGGAACGCGGAGGTCGGTCGAATGGCCTCGTGAGCATCTTGGGCGTTTTTCTTGTTTTTGTAAAAGTTCGGCTTCTCGGGAAACATTTCGTTGCCGAATTCTTTTTTGATGTAACTTCGTGCGGAATCGAGTGCCTCATTCGAGAGACGCAGGGAGTCTGTACGCATGTAGGTGATGAGTCCGACTTGGCCTTCGGCACCGATGTTGATGCCCTGATAGAGCTGCTGGGCGATAGCCATGGTCTGGGCGGTACTCATTCCGAGTTTTCGGGAGGCATCCTGCTGGAGTGTGCTGGTAATAAACGGCGGCGCGGGCCGACGCTTGACTTCTTTGCGTTTTACAGTGTCAACTTTGAACTGGGCGGCGTTCAGAGCTCCTTGGATTGCTTCCGCTTCTTCTTGCGATTTAATCTGGCCGGGTTTGCCGACGGCCACGGAATCCCCGTTTCTGGAATGGAGTCTGGCGGTGAAGGAATCGTCGCGCGGAGTTTTGAGGAGTGCGTCGATGCTCCAGTATTCGTCTGGTTTGAAGGCCCTTATTTCGTTTTCGCGATCGACAACCATGCGCGTGGCGACGGACTGGACGCGACCTGCACTAAGTCCTTTGCGCACGACCCAGCCTAGCAGCGGGCTGATCTTATATCCTACAAGTCGGTCGATTACCCGTCTTGCCTGCTGCGCATCCACGAGGTTAAAGTCTACTTCGCGGGGAGACTTGACAGCCTTCCTGACGTTTTCTTTGGTGATTTCGTTGAAGACGATTCGGCTGGTAGGTTTGTCGGCAGTTTTCTTGTAGGCTTTCAGAATCTCGGCGACATGCCAAGCGATGGCTTCGCCTTCACGGTCGGGGTCAGAGGCAATCAGGATGTGATCGACTTTTGCTGCTCGGTCTTTGATTTCTTTGAGGGCTTTGCGGTTCGATTCGTCGCGCATCGCCACGTATTTGGGCTCGAAATTGTTGTCGACATCCACGCCCAGCGAACTCTTGGGCAGGTCACGTACGGCTCCGAAACAGGCTTTGACGATGTAGTTTGAGCCTAAAAACTTGTTGATCGTCTTTGCTTTTGCCGGCGACTCAACTACCACCAAATACTTAGCCATTTAACTCTGACTCCCTTATAGACAATGACGCCTCGGCCTTCATCAGGAAGGCAGGCGCCACGTGTAATTATCGCTATTTTCGTTAGTGATATATATCTGTTTTGCCGTCTAGTACCTGATAAATCATCTGTTGGTGGGCGACATCCAGCCCGGAGCATACATAGGTAGAGACGAGGTACTCAAGCGCAGAATGATCGAGCTCCCCATCGAACTGATCGAGGCGCTCGAGGATGATTTCCCGTTCCTGGGGTCCGATCACACCGTACATCTCGAGCCGCGTCAGGGCCGCCTTCGCTTCTGGAGACAGGAAGAAAGCCTCGTAGCGGGACAATACGCGCATCTGCGGGACGGAATCTTGTCCGGTGCGCGAATTGAGTTCTGGCTTTATGACTCGAATCGCTGCGTCTACGTCTTTCGAGGAGTGGCCTTCCCTGGTAAGCCAGGAGCGCAGACCAGCCTCTGAAGGTACATCGCGCGAACTTTCCTGTAGTTTTTGGATGATTTTGTCAACTATCTTTGTAATGGATTGTTTCATTTCGGTCTCCAACCCGGTTTCACCCGGCTACAAAGCCCCCTGAATTCAGCGGTATTGTATGCCTCCGCTAATTAGGGTGTCAAGTTTCGAGGATTCGGAGCCCTTTTTTTAGATGTAAATCCTTGACGCCTATGGATACGGTAATTGCTTTGAGGCCTTCTGCTATTAGCTGTATGTTGAATTTTCCTCTGTTCAACCGTATATTCGACGGAACATATGGATTTGGTTCAAAATTATCCGGGGGGACTCATGTTCGGAGCACGCGTTACGGGTACGGTCAGTCATTTGGTGGAACAAATTCTGACAAATATTGACCTGAAGCTATCTTCAATTCGAGCAGCGAGTCGATTCGAAAGCGGACCGAGATTGAGGAACGTCGTCAGGCCGCGCCCGGCGAGAGTATGTCGGACTTGCCAGTGTCCATGGCGCAAGAGGCACTGAAAACGGGACGCTGTAAATG
>JYMV01046207.1_pt1 | contig 14039 bp, 11 predicted proteins | sample 338911 | NCBI WGS metagenome assembly JYMV01 (sample SAMN03354496, study PRJNA234377) | hydrothermal vent metagenome | biome: Deep sea; feature: Hydrothermal plumes at the Eastern Lau Spreading Center, Western Pacific Ocean; material: Seawater | place: Tonga | collected 2009 | depth 2000 m m
TGCCGAGCTTGCTCATCGGCTAACTATGGCCGGCGTAGAGGTCGGCGAAGTTATAGAGATGGGCGGGTGGAAAGAGTGCTTCGTGGGCCAGGTCCTCACAAAGGAGCCTCACCCGCAGGCAGACCGCCTATCCCTCTGCCGGGTATCCACCGGTAGCGAAGAGATGGAAGTGGTCTGTGGCGCGCCCAACGTAGCGACCGGCCAGAAGATCTGCTTCGCGAAGGTTGGCGCCGTCCTGTATAACAGCCACTCCGGCAAGCAGGAAGCACTCAAGCCCGCCAAGATCAGGGGCGTGGTGTCCCAGGGAATGATCTGTTCCGCGTTGGAGTTGGGGTTGAGCGAGGACCATGAAGGTATCGTGGTGCTCCCTGACGACGCTCCCACCGGAATGTCCTTGGACAGCTACCTGGGAGACACGGTGCTCGACCTAGAACTGACTCCCAACCGGCTAGATTGTCTGTCCGTACTGGGCGTGGCCCACGAGGTGGGCGCGTTGACCGGACAGCCCGTGCGGGAGCCGGACATAAGCTATCCGGAAGATGGACCGGCCATAAGCAGCCAGGTGTCCATATCGGTTGCCGACCCAGACCTGTGCCGGCGTTACACCGCCAGCCTTATCACCGGTGTCAAGATTGGCCCGTCGCCCCGCTGGCTGCAAGAACGATTAACCAAGGCGGGGTATCGGCCCATCAGCAACGTGGTCGACGTGACCAACTACGTTATGCTGGAATACGACCAGCCGTTGCACTCCTTCGACTACGACCGTCTCAAGGACCATACCGTTATCGTGCGCCGGGCCCAGGCGGGCGAGACGTTGGTCACCCTGGACGGCGTGGAGCGTAAGCTCACCCCCGACGTTCTGGTTATCGCCGATGCCCACGACCCCATCGGCATCGGAGGCGTCATCGGTGGGGCCAACAGCGAGATCGGGCCGGACACGGTATCGGTGTTATTGGAGTCGGCCACGTTCAACGAACACAACAACCGGGAAACCGCCCAGGGCATGAACCTGCGCACGGAAGCCACGCTGCGGTTCGAGAAGGGACTCCGGACTGAATTGGCGCCCATCGCATTACGCCGGGCCACCCAGCTGATTCAGCAGGTGGCCGGAGGTCAGATCGCTGAAGGAATCATCGATGTCTTTTCCGGAGAAGCGGCATCTCCCCAGACAGTAGGCTTGAGCACGGAGCGGCTGAAGAAGCTGTTGGGGATGGACATCGACCTCGAAACAGTCGAGCGGGTCTTACAGTCGCTGGGGTTCCACTGCCAGAGAAGCGGCCCCGGCCAAGTGGAAGTTACCGTACCCTACTGGCGCAACGACATCAACATCGAGGAAGACTTGGTGGAAGAGGTGGTGCGAATCATCGGCTATGATTCCGTTCCCACCACCATGCTGTCCACGCCTATTCCATCACAGCAGACCACTCCGATGACCTCCATTGTTGGAACGGTCAAGGACGCCTTGGTGGCTGCGGGGATGCAAGAAGTTATCAGTTATCCTCTGGTCAGCGGGGCGGACCTCCACCGGGTAGGCCTGTTTGACGAGGCCGAATCTCCGCTGCGGATAGCCAACCCGATGAGCGCCGGGCAAGAATACCTCCGGCCCACGTTGCGGGCCAGCCTGCTGGCCACGTTGGCCGCCAATGAGGGGCACAGCGAAGGTCCCTTCCGGTTGTTTGAAGTGGGACGGGTGTTCAATCCCAACGGGGGCGAACTGCCTGAGGAGCGGGACATGGCCGCCGGCGTCTTGTCCGGCAGGAGATGGGACCCATCCTGGTTAGTTGACGACAGCACTCTGGACTTTTACGATGCCAAGGGCCCGATTGAGTTGGTGATGGACGATCTAGGTATCACCTGCGTCTTCGAGCCCGTCGATGACCCATTTTTCCATCCGGGAAGGTGCGCCCGTATCTTTGCTGGGAAGGAATACCTGGGCATCGTCGGCGAAGTGCATCCATCCATCCTAGACCGGTTCGACTTGAAGGCCCAACCGGTTGCTCTGTTGGAATTGGATCTCCCGGCAGTTTTGCAGTCCCAGAAAGGGATCAGCCGCCAGTTCAAATCCCTGTCCCGGTACCCGGCCGCCACCCGGGACCTGGCCCTAGTAGTGCCAGCCGGCGTGCCAGCCGCCCAGGTTCAAGAGATTGTCTCAAGCCACCGGCTGGTGGAGCGAGTGGAGTTGTTCGACGTTTATTCCGGTGAAAATATCGCCTCGGACTCCAAGTCTCTGGCCTTTCATGTGTTTTTCCAATCCCACCAACGAACCCTGACCGCTGAGGAAGTCAACCGGGCGCTGCAAGGATTGCTCCGCACGCTGGAACAGCAGGTTGGGGCCACGTTGCGCGCCTAAAGGGAGCAAAGAGGAGCCTTATGGCAAGCCACAGCCACCGGGAAGGCCACCAGCAGTCTCACGACCACGAACATGGCCATAGCCATGCGGAAGAGGACATGTTGAGCGTAGAGGAAGCCTTCCAGCGCATCATGGCCTCATTCAGCCCCCTGGAAGCCGAAGAGGTCTCCTTGTTGGACTGCTTGGGCCAAGTGCTGGCCGAAGACATTCGATCGCCGCTGGACCTGCCTCCTCTATCCAACTCGGCCATGGACGGTTATGCGGTGCTGAGCGCCGACATACAGGGGGCCTCGCCGGAATCGCCCCGTAACCTGGAAGTTATCGGCTTGGTAGCGGCAGGCCAGGTTTCCAACCAGACCGTTGTCTCCGGCGCGGCGATCCGCATCATGACGGGCGCTCCCATCCCCGCAGGAGCCGACGCCGTCGTGCCCTTCGAAGAAACCGACGAGGTGGAGCGCCGCCAAGCGGGCAGACCACTGGACCAAGTGGCGATATACTCCAGCTTACCCGTGGGCGTAAACGTGCGGCCGGCAGGTGAAGACGTCCGGCGGGGGCAGCAAGTGCTGGATGCCGGCACCCCGGTACGGCCCTCGGAGATAGGCGTCATGGCATCGCTGGGGTTGACCTCAACCAGGGTCATCCGCCGGCCGGTGGTGTCCATCCTGGCCACGGGCGACGAGCTAGTGGCCAGCGGACGGCCCTTGGAAGAGGGCAAGATCTTCGACAGCAACAGCTTCAGCGTGGCTGGGTCCGTAGTCGCCTGCGGCGGCATTCCTCGCATTCTAGGAATCGCCCGTGATAATCTAGAGGACCTGAACAACAAGTTGACGGAAGCGGCGGGCAGCGACCTTATCGTTACGTCCGCCGGTGTTTCCAAGGGCGACTATGACATCGTAAAAGATGTGTTAACCGAGCGAGGCGACATGAACTTCTGGTCGGTGCGGATGCGCCCGGCCAAGCCCTTGGCATTCGGACATCTCCGGGAGGATGGAGGACGCTCGGTGCCCCTTCTGGGTTTGCCGGGGAATCCGGTCAGTACCATGGTGGCGTTCGAGATGTTTGCCCGGCCGGCGATTCGCATCATGTTGGGCAAACGGATCCTTGCCAGGCCCATGGTGGAAGGGGTGCTTACGGCGCCCATCTACAATGCCGACGGGCGCCGCGTTTATGCCCGGGTAGAAGTAACCAGGAAGGATGGGATGTACTACGCCAATCCCGTCGGACCCCAAGGCTCCAATATTCTCACATCCATGTCCAGGGCCAACGGTCTGGCCATTTGCCCCGATGACCTTCCCAGCCAAGGCGCTGGCGAACAGGTACAGATCATTATGTTGGACTGGAACGAAGAGGTTGACGTATGACCAGCCCCAAAGCCCAAACCGATAATCCGGAAGAAGAGATTGTTGAGGTACCGGAGCCTCTATTGTTTAATATCAGCTTTGCCCGTTTAGCGGAGTTGAAGCGATCGGCTATCATGTTGGTGGCGGCGCGGCGGGTCCCAACCTGCCCATCTTTGGACCTGCCTGACAGCGAATTGACCGACCCGCAAAAGTTGGTCAACGAAATAGCCGACCATTTCGAAGACTCCGATGGTTTTATCACCAGCGAAATGACGATTCAGGAGATTCTTTTCCGTACGTTGTTGTCTCGCCGCAACGCGCCCACATTACTGAGCGATCTGCATTACGAGCTCACCGAGCGTTGGTCGACACCTGTTCGCCCGATCAACTTAACTGAAGGCGGGTTGCGGATCGTCCTGCAATCGGACAATTACTACGGGTTTGCCACGGTTGATAAGTAAAACCCGGATAGAATGACGATTATCCGGACTGCCGGATAATTCCGCCGATATAGTCTCGCTTAAAAAGAAAAGGTGCGGATAACCGCACCTTTTTGACATCTATAGCTAGATTGCCTGGGTTACGCAGCCGTTTGTTGTCCGGCCAACTCGATCAATTTCTTGAAGGCCGGTTCGTCCCGAACTGCCATATCGGCCAGTATCTTTCGATCCAACTCGATACCCGCCAGCTTCATTCCATGCATGAACTGGCTGTATGTGGTTCCGGAAGCCCGGCACGCCGCTCCGATCCGTATGATCCAAAGCCGCCGAAAGTCGCCTTTCTTTTCCCGGCGGTGACGATAAGCATGGGACCAAGCATGAATCAGGGCCTCTTTAGCCCATTTGTAGTTCCGGTGCGAACTTCCATGGAAGCCCTTGGCCGCCAGCAAGACTTTTTTATGGCGTCGATGTTTGGTAACGCCGCGTTTAATTCTGGACAAGACTGGTCTCCTAGTGTGGTGTGGGGCCCTTAACCGTAGGGGAGCAAGCGGCTCAAGCGGCGAACATCGCTGCTATCAACAACTAGTTTGTCGGAGTACTTGCGCGTGACCTTGGTGGGCTTCTTACGCCTTAAATGGCTGCTCATGCGCTTGCGCCGCATCAATTTTCCGGTTCCAGTGATGTGGATGCGGGCTTTCGCGCCCTTGTGTGTCTTAAGCTTTGGCATCTGCTGGTTCTTCTACCTTCTGATCCGTAGTTTTAGGCTGATCCGTAGTTTTTGGCTTCTTTGCCGTAGCCTTAGGCTTCGTGGCGGCAGCCTTCGGTTTCTGATCGGTAGCTTCGACATTCTGGTCGGTTTCTTCCGATTCTTGACCCTCAACTTCCGGCTTCTGGTCGGTCCGCTCAGGTTTTTGCGGCGTGGGCAGGAGAATCATCGATAGCGCCCTGCCCTCTAAAGCCGGTGGCTTCTCCAAGCGAACTTCATCTCTCAGATCGTCGGCCACCCGTTTCAAGACCGCCAGACCCAGTTGCTGATGGGCGGCCTCTCTGCCCCGGAAGCGAACGGTCAGCTTGACCTTGGAACCATCCAAGATAAGCTCTCTCACCTTCCGGGTCTTCGATTCCAGGTCGTGGCTACCGATGTTGGGCCTGAAGCGTACTTCCCGAAGCTCGGTGCTCTTCTGACCTTTTCTGGACTCCCGGTCTTTCTTAGCGGTCAGGTAACGGAGTTTACCGTAGTCTAGCAAGCGGCAAACCGGGGGTTCGGAGTTGGGAGCTACCTCTACCAGATCAACTTCGGCGTCCTGAGCAAGACGAATCGCCTGGGCAACCGTCATTACCCCCAGTTGACTGCCGTCCTCGCCGATAACCCGAACCTGGGCAGATGTGATTCTATCGTTTACCCGATACTGCCTAGCTATGCTTTCCTACCTCCGACAGATTAGCCCCCTGAATGAAGGGGTAAAGTCGATTCACTCTACCACACGCCCATGGGCTCGTCAATCCGCACAATGTTGGCCCTGTAAATGTGCGGCCACCAACTATTTCGCCCTTAATAGGTTATATAATTCGTAACAACATGGGCAAATTATTGCCCAAACCTGTGCATAAGCTGATAGATTGCCTCCGTTCCAAACGTCAGAGCGTCCACTGGGATGCGCTCGTCCGGCCCATGAATCAGGTGGGAAAAGTGGAATTCGGGAGGCAGCTTCATGGGCAAGTAGCCGTATGTTTGAATACCCAGTTTGGAGAAAAACCGGGCATCGGTGGCCCCCGGCAGCAGAATCGGGATCGGCTCACCATCCGGGTCGGCCGAACGCAGGATTCTTTTTAGTGTCTCAAACAATGTCATGTCCGGTTCGGGAGGACCGGGGTCGTGCCTAATCACCTCAAGTTCCACCTCCTCTCCCACTGTATGGCGCAACTCGGAAATCAGATCGTCAGGGGCATAGCCCGGAAGCAACCGGCCGTCCAATTCCACAAACACAGTGCTGGGCACAACGTTTACTTGCTCACCACCCCGAACCACCGTAGCGTTGGCCGTATTGCGGAGCAAGGGCTCAAAGGGCTGTCCTTTTTCGCCCATCAGTTTCAGAACCGTGTCCGTCATCCTTGGATGCAGTAGCTGACGGAACACCGTACCCTGCGGCCAAGGCAGTTTGGCGGAGATAGTCTGGATCATGCTCCGAGTCACCGGCGTAACGTGGACCGGCAGGCGGCGCTGCTCCAACTTACGTAAGAAAGAGGCCATACGGCCCATGGCTCCTTCCCGTTGGGGCAATGAACCGTGCCCGCCCGGACCTCTGATCGTCGCTTGAAGATGGCAGATCTGTTTTTCGGCCACCATGACGGGATAGAACCTCTGCCGTCCCACCTCGTAGCTGAATCCCCCGAACTCGCCGATTGCGTATCGGACCCCTTGAAACAGGCCGCTCTGGTTCTCCACCAGATATTTCGCGCCGGCGTCTCCCCCACCTTCCTCATCGCTAACCAACGCCAATATTACGTCGCCTGCTAGATGCAGGTCTTCGGCCTTGGCCCTCAAAAAGGCGGACAGCATCATGACGATGCCGCTTTTCATATCCAGGGCCCCCCGGCCCCAGACGTACCCGTCCACTAGCCGTCCTTCAAATGGAGGATGTTGCCAAGTTTGGCCGACGGTAGTAACCACGTCTACGTGGCCGTAGAGCAGAAGGGGTGGGGCGTTGCCTTGACCCGTCAAACGGGTTATTAGGTTGGGGCGGTCCGGGGAATTTCCGACGATCGTGGAGTCGCATCCAGCTTCGGCAAGCAGGTTGGAAATATAGGCGACGCACTCCCTTTCATTGCCGGGCGGGTTGGTGGTGTCGAAGCGGATGAGACGTTGCAACAACTCCACCGGATTGGGGGAGGCGCTTTGGCTCTCCTGGGTAAACGTAATAGACATCAGACTCGCCTACCGGAGAACCGGCAATAAGCCAGGTGCAAGAGACCATTTGAAAGTAAAGGAGTGCTTTCAGTCTTAATCCGCATATGAGGGAGAATATTTGCTGGATAAGCAGACTTAAGCTGCGGAAAATATGAGAGGCAAGTTAATAGGGTTCAGGTCTGGCCGGGCGGATCAAAATCCTGGTTCAACCCTCGAAGGAATTCCTCTATATCGGGAGAAAGTTCGGCCGGAGTGGAGGGCTCTTCGTTCTGTTCCCGGTCGTACCGGTCCTCCAAGCGCTGTAAGAGAGACGAAACTTCAGAAGTGTCGGTGACGATGTTCTGCAGTGCCTCGTACTGTTGGCGGCCTCGCTCGGGCTCCTTGAGCCGGTCGGGAAGATCGTACAGGCTACAGAGCACCTCCATGAGCCGCGCGGTTCCGGTAAAGTCCTCATCTACTTGGAAATATTGGGGCAAGTGGACCACGAACGTACGGGTATCCATCCCTAGGGCTTCCGCTTCCTGAGAAATCAGGTAAGTGATCGTGGTCGGCCCTTCGTAGTTGCTGGGGCGGGCGCCCACCAAGCGGTACTCTTCTTCAGCCTGGCCCTGGTTGCTGCCGCCGGTAACCAACAGGGGTCTGGTATGGGGAACCATGTCGTACATGGCGCCGATCAAAGAATACCGGCGAGCGCCGACAAACTTGAGCAATTCAACCACCGAGTCCGTATAGTCCTCGCCATAGCAATGAGGCTCAAGGAGGTGGAGAAAAATCAAGTCCGGTCCTTCTTCGCGGATCGAATAACGAACCACCGTGCTGGGAATGGAGTAGCCCCGTTTGCCGTGTTCGATGTAAGAGCGGGGCCTGTATCGGGTAAAGTCGTAAAAGCGTCCGGGCCGGGCCAGACGGCCCAACTCCTCGGCGTGTAGATGTCTTTCTATCCTGTCTAGACTGAGCGTCCCAACGTTGCCTACATCGATCCAAGGCCTGAGAACCGCAAGCACGTGGGGCTCTTTGAACTCGGGCAATTCGCCGGGAATCTCGAAATCGCCGATACGCATAATATTAGTTTGACAGCGGGTAAATCTATTTACAAGGGCTGGGAGTCCGGTTAACGGCCAATTGAGGGCGGGCACGAACCAGACCAGTAGTCATGCCTGAAACAGCACCTCGGCTGGTGTAGGGAGAGACGGCTGCTCAGCACTGACCCATGTGGGTCAGGCGGCCTTCCCGCCATACAGCGTTGCCGGCCCGAACGGTTAGGAAGGTGTCCAAGCGGACCTTGCCGTCAACGTTGTGCCCGGCCATGTCGTGCCAGACGAAGCGGCCCTCCCTCAGATCGAACACCGCCGCGTCGCCGGACATTCCGGGCTTCAACGAACCAATCGAGTCTTCCAGGCCCAGGACCTTGGCCGGTTTGACCGTGGAGGCGGATATTGCCCCTTCCAGAGATAGACCCATGGCGTGGAACTTGCTCACCAAGTCGTTCATTAGGTAAACGGTCCGGTCGGGAGGCGGAATGTGGATGTCGGTGCTGATGGTGTCCGGGAAGAAATCCTGTTCCAGGGCGGCCTTCACTACCTCGGTGTCGCAGTGCACCCCGGCATGGGCCACGTCCATGATAACGCCCCGGTCGGCGGCGGCGCGGGCTTCCGGGCGAATCTTGCCGTTCCGGTCCAAGATGGACTCATGGTCGCCGTTGAAGGCGTGGGTTGAGATGTCACCCGGTCCCAGGAATTCCAGAACCTCGGGGAGAGGAAGCGGAGTGCCGCTGACGTGTACCATCAACTTGGTCCCCGATTGGTCGGCAGCCTTCCTGGCAAGTTTCATGGCTTCACGGGCGTTCCAAGGCGCCACGGCGTTGTAATGCATCCGGACTTTCACGCCGAAGAAGAAATTCGGGTTGCTCTTGATGGCGTCGGCGGTCTGGTCCACGTCGATGACTCGCATGTCGTGCAGGCCGCCTCCCAGCACCCTGTTGGAAGCCAAACCCACGGCGCTGATGTGCAAGAATGCCAACAGCCGGGTCTGGTGCGCCGGAAATACGTAGTCACGCATGGCCTGATAATTCAGAAAGCCCGCGCTGCCGGCGTCGACACCGGTGGTCGTACCTGCGGACAAACAGTTCTGGTCAGGGTGAACCGCCGAGCCGTTGCCGCCGTGATAGAAATGGCCGTGCAAGTCGATGAGACCCGGCGTTATCAGCTTGCCGGTCACATCAATTATCGTGTCGTCTGGTTCCGCCTCGATGTGCTCGGCCACTGCGGCTACCAAGCCATCCTTGAAAGCCACATCCCGCCGTCCGTGAATGCCCTGGCCGGGGTCCAGAAGCGTGCCTCCGGTCAGAATCAGGTCATAGTTGGTTGGTGTGGTTGTCACTATCTTCTTCCTTGATACCAGGGAAAGTTAATTAAGTTCCCGTTGGGACCGGTGGATGATGGCGCGGCAAGGTCTATTCGTCCTCTGGCGGAGGCTCCACGTACTCAAGTCTTCGCAACCTGGGGTAGACCAACTCTTTGGGATTCTGGAAATCCTCGTCCGAGATATCCGAAGACTCCTCCATTCTTTTAACGCCGAAGCTATCTATTGCTTGTTGCACTAATAGATTAACAACCTGCGGAGAACGGCCATCCAACCGGCCCAACTGGTAGGCCAGAGTCACCGCCAACTGGTTTCTGGTAATTTGGTCGAAGGCCGTCGAATCGTTCAGGTCTTCGGGCATACCACCGCACTGGTCCAGAAAGTCGTCCAGCACTTGGCCAATGATGTCGGATAATCCCCCCAACTCGATCTCCGTCATGTATCCAGTGAGCTTGTCGGTAAGCTCAACTATCCCGTTTTCAGGCAGCAGAAGGCCGTCCAAGTCCATGCCGGAAGCTTCGCTTGGGTCTTGAGCCATGAGATATGGAATCTCCTGGATTGATGGAAATACGAGTAACTGCCGGTCTGGTCAGCCGATAGCGATAGCGGTGAGGCCCCTGATTACCGGCCCAAGGACGGTTTGCAGTATACCCAGTCCAACCGCATAGTCCAACATTATGACGCCGATCAGAATCACTGGGCCGTACTGCTGCAGGCGGGCGTAGGCAGCCGAATGCTCTCGTGGGATAAATCCTTCCAATATGCGGGAACCGTCCAGTGGGGCGAGGGGGATCAAGTTAAAGACCGCCAAGAGGAGATTAAGGGTGATAATCAGCGTAAATAGAATCGAGAGCGTGCTCAGGATGCCACCGTCAATCAATTGGGCAATACTATAGATTCCAAAGCCGGTGTAGTCTAATATCCCTAACTTGATTGGAACGGCCAACACAAAGGCGATCGCCAGGTTGGAGATAGGTCCGGCGGCGGCAACCAGGGAAGTTCCCGTGGCGCCATGGGCCAAGCGGTGGGGATTCACGGGCACGGGCTTACCCCAACCGAACCCGGCCAACAGAATCATTGCCGTTCCGCTGGGGTCCAGGTGCTTGAGCGGATTAAGGGAGAGGCGGCCCAGGCACTTCGCGGTGGTGTCTCCCAGTCCGTTAGCGACTACGGTGTGGCTGAATTCGTGGATAGTGATCGCGACTACCAACGCCACGGCCCAGAACGCCATCATGATTAAGAACGTTAACGGTTCGTCTGGGAGAAGGTGATAAAAACGAAATAACATCCGCTATTACCGAACCTGCAGATAGTAAGTGGGGCGAACATAGTCCGCCATCACAGCAGTGTGAAAGATCAAAACTGCCAAGATGGTCAACTACTCGTCGTCGTCGTCTTCGTCCGGCTCTTCCGGGGCCGGGGCCCGGTCTACCGCAAACACAGAACTAGGCAACACTGCGGCGGTCCGTCCTTTGCGGCCGGGCTGAGGACGAGGCATTTCTTGCAGGTCTGATTTCAGCTTGGAAAGGCTGTCCATGGAAACCGAGCCGGCGTCCACCACCAGACCGTGGACCCCAGCGTCCCGCAGTACCTTCAAATCTTTTGCCCCCGGAGGCTCGCTGATGGAAACCAGGATGTATTTATTGACCCGGCTGCTGATGGCTGTGATGTTGGTGAGGTCGCCCAATGTCCACGTCCCGGACTGACTGGTAACGTCAATCAGAACGACATCCACCGGTAGCGGGTTGATGGCCCTCAGTTGCCGCTCGTCGGCGCTGGGATCCAGGCACAGCACTCGAGCCATCTCGTCGGAATTTATAGCCGAGACCGGTGTATCGGCCAAACCGAAAGCCAGCATATCGCATCCAGCTTCCTTAAAACCGTTAACACTGTCCTCGGTAACCGTAACCGGGCTGATTCCCCAAGGGATGGATGGAAGTCCCGGCGCAATCTTCTTCAAGGCCGCCAGATCGTCGATCCCGGAAAGCAGAACCGCTTCCGGGGAGAGATCGGAGACACCCTCGCAAACGGAGTCATGATCCGAAGATATCTGGACGATCAAGGCCATTCCCGGGGGGCGCTGTTCCCTGCGTACACCGAAACCCAGGGGCGCGGGAGCGCTGACACTTATCTTCTCGAGACTGTCTAGAAATTTGCTCATCCGTTAATCACCGCGGTTGGAGTCCGGCTTGACCCGGCTTTATCCGCGGTTGTTACCTCGTGATTGGATTTGGACTTCTGACCGGCTACGAAGCCTTTGCGGCCTGGGTACGTTCAAGTTCCCGCCAGCTTTCCGTGATTATAACGCAAAGAGTGAGATTTGTCGGCAGCTTGAGGCGGACAACGCGACTCGCGCTAACTTCAACTTAAGCCGAAATCGATCTGGACGTGGAGTATGAGACAGCTCAGACAGAGGGCCTTCTTTAAGATATAAAGTGGCTAAACCGAATATATTACTATGAATTAGATGTAAAAACAGTTACTAGGTTTAAGTCGTTATTAAAAACGACCCAATTTTAGAAAACGCCCAAAAAACTGTTGACAGCTTCACCAGCATACCATATGATTTAGTTCGTCAATTCAGCCTCGAGTGAGGTACGGAAACCTCATTCGGAATATAAGGTTAAGGGGGCGCCGAATGGCAAACAAAGAAGACCTTGCCCAGATGGCTCATCTGATGCGCCGGGCCGGATTCGGAGCGACGCACGAAGAGCTGGAACAGTACGTGGCCAAGGGCTACGATGCCACAGTGGAAGAGCTCATCAACCCGCCCGACGACATGCCGGCGGGCGACATGATTGGGCTTCTCCGGTACATGCCGAACTGCCTACTGCCCGGTGGGGTACCACAACCGGGTCAATACAACTGGATGTACAACATGATTACCACCAAGCGGCCGTTGGAAGAGAAGGTGGCCCTTTTCTGGCACCAAGTCTTCGCCACCGGCAACTCCAAGGTGGACAACTGCGACCAGATGTTGGAGCAGTTGGTCATGTTCCGCAAGTACGGAATGGGTAACTACCGGGAAATGCTGGTGGAACTGTCCAAGAACCCGGCCATGCTCTACTGGCTGGATAACAACGAAAACCACCGTGACGCGGTGAACGAGAACTGGGGCCGCGAGTTGTTGGAATTGTTCTCCCTGGGCGTCAGCAACTACACCGAGGTTGACGTGCGGGAGGCCTCGCGGGCGTTTACCGGCTGGACCATCGCTCCCAAGTTGCCTCGTCAGCCCTTTGGACGCTTCCCTTGGGCTTTCGAGTACCTGGGCGAGGACCACGACGATGGAGAAAAGACATTCCTGGGTCACACGGGCAATTTGAACGGTGAAGACATCATCGACATCATCGTGAAGGAACCGGCCACCGCCCGGTTCATCTGCCGTCACCTGTATAGCTTCTTCGTGGCTGACGAGGTGCAGGTCCCGGCATGGACTATCCAGGATGCGCGGGACGAAGATGCTCTGGAAATGATGATCAACGCCTTCGAGGAGTCGGGCTACGAGATTAAAGCGGTGCTCCGCACCATGTTCAACTCCGACTTCTTCAAGAACGCCCGCTACTCCAAGATCAAGAGCCCGGCCGAAGTGGTGGCTAGCACACTGAAAATGGTCGGCTCCTATCAACGACCCGAACCCACTATCCCGGACATCGGCCCCGAGGCGACTTATATGGGACAGTCGCTGCTTGACCCGCCCAGCGTTGAAGGTTGGTACACGGGACAGGAGTGGATCAACAGCGGTTCTCTGCTGGCCCGGATCAACTTCGTTGCCGACCGGGTAGCCAACACCAGCCTGCCTGGTATACAAACAATCATCGACCGGATCAAGGGCGATGGAGTCAGCACTCCCGAGGAACTGGTGGAAGCGTCTCTGGAGCACATGGGCTTCCTGGAAGTCGGTGAAGAGACTATGTCCCAGTTGCTGGACCATGCCAAAGGCGAAGGCGCCATGAACTGGAGCGACGAGGCCGCCTCAGGCACCCGGGTAGGCGAGATGCTGGCCCTGGTCGGTGCCACCACCGAGTACCAGTTCGGATAAATCCAGCCGTCAGCCCTCAGCAGTGAGCTTCCAGGAGACCAGCGACGGGTTGAAAGCTGAGGGCTGAAAGCTCACTTTCCAGAACAGACCAACGAGAAGGGGTAAAACATGACCTCTACCAAGAAAGACCCGGTCATCGTCGTACTGCAGCTAACCGGCGGTAACGACTATATGAATACTGTGATTCCTTACAACGACTCCCTGTATTACGACAACCGCCCGACGGTGGGATACCAGCAAGACCAGATCATCAAGATCGACGATGAACTGGGCTTCATGCCCACCATGGGTCCGGTCAAGGATCTGTACGACCAGGGTAAAGTGGCGATATTCCACGGCGTCGGCTATGCCGACTCCCCCAGGTCCCATTTCCGCTCCATGGACATCTGGCACACCTGCGAGCCGGACAAGGTGGGCACCGAGGGCTGGTTGGGTAAGGTCCTCGCGGACCTAGACCCAAACAAAGAAAACGTGCTGACCGGCGTCAACTTCGGACGCGGCCTACCCCGGGCCTTGGCCAAAGAGGGCGTGCCCGTGGCTTCGGTGGGCAACCTGGAGACCTACGGTCTGCTGTCCGGCATTCAGGGCGAGGAGCGAAACA
>JYMV01050512.1_pt1 | contig 14030 bp, 10 predicted proteins | sample 338911 | NCBI WGS metagenome assembly JYMV01 (sample SAMN03354496, study PRJNA234377) | hydrothermal vent metagenome | biome: Deep sea; feature: Hydrothermal plumes at the Eastern Lau Spreading Center, Western Pacific Ocean; material: Seawater | place: Tonga | collected 2009 | depth 2000 m m
TTCTGAGAGTGTAGCCCGATTTGAGGAAGTCGCACGAATCGCCGCTGACTCGAATATTCCAGTCCAAGGGGTCATTGCGACCGCGTTTGGCTGCCCTTTTGAAGGCGACGTACCCATCGAGCAGCTTGGCCACATCGCGCACCGCTACAGCAAACTCGGATTTAAAGGTATCGGACTGGGGGATACCACCGGTATGGCCACACCACCAATCGTAAAGCGCGCGGTCAAGTATCTTCAAGATATATTGCCAGAACTCCCTATTGCGCTTCACTTCCACAACACCCGAGGTCTGGGATTGGTCAACGTAATGGCCGGACTAGATGAAGGCATCGACCGATTCGATGCGTCATTTGGTGGAATCGGCGGCTGTCCCTTCGCTCCAAAAGCGACTGGCAACATCTGTACTGAGGATCTGGTGTACATGCTGCACGAAATGAACATCGATACAGGTATCGATCTGCAAGCGCTGATGACTATTGCCACCCACGTAGAAACGATCGTGGGGCATGACCTGCCCGGGCAGGTCATGAAAGCCGGGCCCCGTCTCGACCTGCACTCGATGACTTCTGTTGCAACTGCACAAGGCTGACCAACCTCAAGGAACTTCCGTGTCGCTTAAAGGCCTACGGGTTATCGATCTTACTCGGATCCTTGCAGGTCCTTTCTGTACCCAACTTCTTGCTGACCTGGGAGCCGAGGTTATCAAAATTGAGGGGCCCCGTGGAGACCCCGTTCGTCAACAGGGAACCATCGTAAATGGGCTGAGTTGGTACTTCGCCCAGTTCAATAGAAACAAAAAATCCGTGGTACTGGACCTGTATGACGACAATGACAAAAGCACACTGTCGCGTCTTCTTGAAACAGCTGATGTTCTGGTTGAGAATTTCCGCCCAGGCATTCTTTCCGACATGGGCTTCGGACCGCGGGAACTAGAGCGCCTTAACCCGAAACTGATTCATGCCAGCGTAAACGGTTACGGCACTGTCGGGCCTTATGCCGACCGTCCCTCATTTGACTTTATCGCCCAGGCCATGAGTGGCTTTATGAGCGTGAATGGATCCCCCGATGGAGAACCGCAACGCGCTGCGCCACCATTAAGTGATCTCGTTGCCGGACTGTATTGTGCATTTGGAATTCTGGCCGCACTGCACGAACGGGGAAACAGCGGGATCGGTCAACAGGTTGAAACCAGCCTGACGGGTGGCCTCATCAGCATGTTGGCCTACCTCTCTGCTGAATATTTTGCAACTGGCAAAATACCCAAACGGACCGGCAATGACCATCCTATCGTATCGCCGTATGGACTGTTCCGCGCCAAAGACGGGATGATTGCTGTCGCGCCGTCAACCGATGTTTATGTTGAGCGATTCCTCGCCGCGCTCGGCCTCGAGCAGCTACTGGCGGATCCACGCTATAGCGCCAATGCTGAAAGACTCCTGAATCGGGCTACACTCTCAGAAAGTATTAACAACGTCACCTGTCACCGGTCGGTGGCACACTGGATTACGACCATCAACGATGCAGGCTGTCCGTGCGGAAGAGTGATGAACCTGGGTGAAGTATTTGAGGATCCACAGGTCCTGGCACAAGAAATGGTCATGGACGTCTCACATCCAGGTCACGGAGACGTCAGGATGACCGGGTTCCCAGTTAAGCTCTCAAGAACACCGGCTGGTATTCAGCGCCCGGCGCCGGACCTGGGTGCAGATACTGAAGAAATAATCGATGAACTCGACTCACAGTCCCTCTAGGGTAGGCAGCCACAACTAGAGACAACGCTTCACAATTCACCACCCGCTAAACCATCAGCAGCTAAATTCTAAACGTGTCAACACCAACTCATACGGCCTACGATCGAGCATCTTTAGCAAGCGCCATGCGCAATGCAGATCTCAGGGTATTGTTGATGAGCCTCGTTCATCAGACGGGGGATACGCACTGGCTGGAACCACCTTACACCCCATGTCGTGACGTGCGCCTGATTGCCGACCCATCCGCGGGATTGCCTGAGGCTGTGCAATCCGATCTACGTGCACGCGCCATAGAAGTTTTTTCGCAATCCAGTTCTGGACCAGCCATCACAAATCCCGATGATTCCCTGATGATTAGAATGATGAGTACATGCCTGGGTGAAGCAGTACCGCCAGAGTATGCGCCAGCCATGCGCGATGAACTTGGCTTTACTGACCGAGACATTCACTGGACTAAACCTCCAGAAAAAGCCGAACTTGCCGGTCGGGATGTGTTGATCGTGGGCGCTGGTGTAAACGGTATTGTGCTGGGTGCCAAACTGGGCCAACTCGGTATCGAGTACACGATAGTAGAGAAAAACAAGGATGTGGGCGGCACCTGGCTGGAAAATTGTTATCCGGGTTGCGGAGTCGACACACCCAATCATGCCTACTCGCTCTCATTCGGCCAGCGGTACCGCTGGAGTCGGTATTTTTCGCTACGCGATGAAATTCAAGACTATCTGGAGTGCTGCGCCACCGAATTCGGCGTTCGAGATCACATACGTTTCCAAACGACCCTGACGGGCGCGCAATGGATCGAGTCTGACCACTGCTGGGAAACTGAGCTTGAAGGACCTGATGGCAAGGCGCGTTTTCGCAGCGGATATCTGGTCAGCGCAATCGGTCAGTTCAATCAGCCCCGGAAGCCAACGATCCCGGGTTGTGAATCTTTTCAGGGAGAAGCCTTTCACAGCGCCCATTGGCCGGCAGAGCTAGATGTCACAAATCAGCGTGTCACCATAATTGGTACCGGCGCTTCTGCGATGCAGATCGTACCGTCGATTGCAAATCAGGTGGAAAGCCTGACGATCTACCAGCGTACACCACAGTGGGTCAGACCCATACCGGATTATGGTGAGTCAATCCCAGAGGGTGCTCAGTGGCTGCTGGAACACCTCCCATACTATGTTGAGTGGTTTCGATTCACGATGTTCTGGCGCTATGGAGATGGCTTGCTGCCATATCTACGCAAAGATCCCGACTGGCCCCATCCAGAACGCGCACTTAACCGGGTTAATGACAGACACCGCCAGGAAATGGTTGATTTTATGTCGGACCAACTCCAGGACCACCCGGATCTCGCAGCTCGCAGTCTTCCCGACTATCCCGCCTACGGCAAAAGAATACTACTGGATAACGGCTGGTACCACGCGCTGACCCTGCCGCAGGTTCACCTCATCACTGACCCCATTGATCAGATTACAGAATCAGGAATCTCCACAACAGACGGCGTCCATCGAAGCACCGATATTTTGATTTACGCAATTGGCTTCGAGATGATGCAGATGGCTTCACGCCTGCATATAAAGGGCCGGGGTGGCATTGATCTTAAAGACACCTGGGACGGTGACAACCCAACAGCCTATTTGGGGATGACAGTCCCGGGGTACCCCAACTTTTTTTGCCTGCTGGGCCCGAATACCGGCCTAGGCCATGGTGGCAGTGCTATGTTTCAGGCTGAGTGCCAGACCCGCTATGTCACTGCCTGCCTGGTCAGAATGATTGAAGAGAATCTCGCCTCATTGGAAGTGCGTCGTGACGCGCACGACACCTATGTTGAGCGGGTCGACAAAGAACATCAGCAAATGATCTGGTCACATCCTGGCATGACAACCTATTACCGTAATGCCAGAGGCCGAGTCGTAACCGTGATGCCCTGGAGGCTCGTGGACTACTGGGAGATGACTCACGAGGCCGATCTGTCCAATTACCACGTTGAACACCGAACACTCACTACCCGTTAACAATCACCCGTCTACAGCTGATTAAACTCAGTTACTGAGGCATATCCGGCCAGCCATCCTGATCCGGGGGAAACCAGAACTCATCGAGAGCTCTCTGGATTTCTACAAGGCAACGGTCTCGGCGACGTTCAAACTCTTTGATCGATCTACCGGCCTGAATCTCTTCACAGCCGGCTGCGGTGGCGTTAACCAGCTTCTCCGTAAAGTCCGGTGCTGGCAAATGTGTCCAACGATTCGCCACTTCTGGCGCCCAATGCGCCATTGAATGTCGAATCCCCCCTTCACCCCCAGCCAGATGAAATGTCAACATGGGGCCCAGAAATGCCCAGCGCAAGCCAGGCCCGCCAGTGATCGCAGCGTCGATCTCTGCTGGCGTACAGACCCCCGCCTCTATCATGTACAGCGCCTCGTGGAAAAGAACCTGCTGCAACCGGTCGGAGATATAACCGTCAATTTCAACCGGCACCAAAAGCGGCCGCATTGCAAGTGACCGATAGAATGCACCACTGGCGCGCAGGGTATCCTCATCGGTTTCCTGGCCTCCTACTATTTCCACTAAAGGCAGTAAATAAACAGGGTTGAAAGGATGTCCGATCATGATCCTTTGCGGATATTGCGCCTTTCCCTGGAGCAGACTTGGCCGAATGCCGGACGAACTGGAAGCAATGACAACATCAGGCGGGAGGAGTTGGTCAGCCTGGGTAATTAACTTTATTTTGAGCGACTCGTCATCCGGTGCATTTTCCTGAACATAATCTGCAACGGACAGTGCGGCCTCTAAGGAAGTTTCAAACTTCAGCCGACTTCGATCTGCACCAGACTGCAGCCCAACCTTCTCTAAAATGGGCCACGCATTATCCACGTTGGCAAACAGCGTGACCTCAGCCGAGGGATCAGGGTCCCATGCAACCACATCCAGACCATGAGCAAGACAACGAGCGGCCCAACCGCTGCCGATCAACCCAGTACCCAGCAGCACCACTGTATTAACCGGGTCACGCATTATTTTCCCTGTAAATTCTTTAGATCAGCGGGGTTCAATGCGGTTTTAGTTCCAGCCGGGCAATTTGATTTCGATGAACTTCATCAGGTCCGTCGGCTAAGCGGAGCAATCTTGCGGTTGCATAAGCATGCCCTAGACCAAAGTCATCGGAGACACCACCACCGCCGTGCGCCTGAATCGCCCAGTCGATAACCTGGCAGGCCATATTGGGCGCTGCCACTTTAATCATCGCGATTTCTTTGCGCGCCTCTTTGTTACCGTACTGGTCCATCTTCTGTGCTGTATACAGGGTCAGTAATCGATTCTGATCTATCATAATCCGAGCTTCAGCGATTCGTTCCTGAGTGACGGTCTGATCAGCAACAGGACGGCCAAATGCCACGCGGGTTTTCACCCGGCGGCACATAGCCTCGAGCGAACGCTCGGCTAAGCCGATCAAGCGCATGCAATGATGAATACGGCCCGGGCCAAGACGGCCCTGAGCGATCTCAAACCCTCGACCTTCTCCCAGCAACATATTCGACGCGGGCACCCGAACATTCTCAAATAACACCTCGGCATGGCCATGGGGTGCATCATCAAAACCCAGCACTGGGAGGTGCCGAAGCACCTTAACCCCGGGAGCCAGCATCGGAATGAGAATCATCGACTGCTGGCGGTAACGATCCTCGTTATCGGGATCTGTCTTACCCATGAATATCAGGATCTTACAGCGAGGGTCGTTCGCGCCTGAGGTCCACCACTTATGTCCATTGACCACATAGTCGTCTCCGTCCCTGCAAATTTGAGATTGAATATTAGTTGCGTCGGACGAGGCGACATCGGGCTCGGTCATCGCAAATGCAGAACGTATTTCTCCGGCCAGCAAAGGTACCAGCCATTCTTTCTGTTGTTCCGGGGTACCATAACGCGATAGCACCTCCATGTTTCCAGTGTCTGGCGCGGAACAGTTGAACACCTCAGGCGCATAGGGCGAGCGCCCCATCACTTCACATAACGGTGCATAATCGTAATTACTCAAGCCAGCGCCCAGCTCACTTTCCGGCAAAAACAAATTCCACAGACCAGCCTCCCTCGCTTTGATCTTTAATCCTTCTACGATCTCAGTAGGCTGCCAACGCTCTCCTGTTGATATCTCTTTCTTAATTGGGGTTTCGTTAGGATAAATATGTTCATCCATGAACTCTGACAACTGTCTGTGGAGTTCCGTACACCGCTGAGATTTTTCTATCATGATTGAATTCCCCAAGTCAGATTAGGCGATAAATACTTTCAAACCCTCAACAAGCAGGATCACGAACCTTTTTGCTGATTTCCCACATCATAGGATTCGAAAGACTCACCGTCATCGGCCAGCTTCTCCAGTAATCGCGCCGGTTTCCAGTGATCAAGATCTGACTTGTTTGAATAGCGGCGTATACCTTCGGCCACAACATTAAGTCCAACTACGCCGGCCCAGTGCATAGGCCCGCCGCGCCACACGGGAAAGCCGTAACCATTCAAATAGACCAGGTCAATATCACTTGCCCGAAGTGCAATACCTTCCTCAAGGATAGTGGCGCCAATATTAATCAAGGGATATAGACATCGTTCAAGAATTTCCTGGTCATCAAAGTCGCGGGGACTCCCACCAAAACGACTTGCAGCCTGTTCTGCGAATTCCTTTACTTCCGGATCCGATACTGGGACTCTGCTACCCTTCTTATATACGTAGTAACCCCTGGCTGTTTTTTGGCCATATCGACCCAATTCACAGAGTCTGTTGGCTACAAATGAACCGGGGACATCAGCAGCAACACCATTTCCAGCGGCTTTTCGTTTTGCCCAGCCAATATCGAGGCCAGCCAGATCCGATACCGCAAGTGGGCCCATCGCCATGCCGAATTCATACATCACGCGGTCGATGTGCTCGGGTGCAGCACCTTCTTCAACCATGATCGCGGCCTCTCCAAAATATCCTTCGAGCATCCGATTGCCGATAAAGCCGTGGCAGACACCCGAAACGATGGGCAGTTTCCCCATCCTGCGACCAAGGTCCAACACACTCATCAGAACCGCTTTGTCCACACTGTCCGTACGCACCACCTCGAGTAATCGCATCACATTGGCTGGGCTGAAAAAATGCGTACCCAGTACATTACCCTTGCGCTCAGGGATGCTGTCGGCGATCTCATTAACATCCAGGTAGGAGGTATTCGATGTGAGTACGGCAGTAGGTTTGACACATTGATTTAAACGCCCAAAAAGCTCTTTCTTTGCGGGCATTTCCTCGTAAATAGCTTCGATGACAATGTCCGCGTCAACCAGATCATCGAGTGTGGTCGATCCTGTAATCAGCGCCAGTCTTTCGTCCATTTTTGCTTGTGTGAGCCTTCCTTTGGCAACAGTTGCCGCATAATTCTCCTGGATGGTCGACAGCCCTTTGTTCAGCAACCCAACATCCTGTTCCACCACGGTCACCGGAATGCCGGCGTTGGCAAAATTCATGGTAATGCCACCACCCATTGTGCCCGCACCGACCACGCCCGCACTGCCAAACTGATTTCGCTCGAGGTTCTTGTCTACTCCGGGGATTTTTCCAGCAGCGCGCTCGGCAAAAAAGACATGGCGCATCGCTTTTGATTCATCTGACGCTACGCAAACTTCGAATATCTCTCGCTCACGTGCTAATCCGTCATCAAATGGCAACTCAACCGCCGCTTCGACACACTCGATACAGGCATATGGTGCCCGCATACCACGGGCCCGGCGTTCGATCTGTTTTCGCTTGGCTTCAAATAGTCCCGAATCCTCAATCTCGACAGTCCGGTCCCGCGCTAATCGATGTGGGCTGCTTGTTTGTCCAACTTCGCGCGCAAATTCCAATGCACCCTCGACAAGTTCTGTCTCTATAAGTTGATCACAAATTCCCAGCGACACTGCCTGCTGAGCAGTCACAGGATCACCCGATACGATCATGTCCAATGCTGCCTTGGCACCGGCCAGTCGGGGTAGTCGCTGCGTACCTCCGGCACCGGGAGGTATCCCGAGTTTGACCTCCGGTTGACCGACCCTTGCTTTGGGCACAATGACACGGTAGTGACAGCACATCGCAAGCTCAAGTCCTCCACCAAGTGCGTGTCCGTGAATTGCAGCAACGACAGGTTTTGAACTTTGCTCGAAGGCTCGGATTACGTCGCCGAGTCTGGGCTCATCGTCGGGCCAGGGTTTCGAGAAATAGCGTATATCGGCACCTGCGATAAAACCCCGACCCTCACCGACTAAAACCACCGCAACGATATCTGAATCAGTATTGGCCTGATTCAGGCCTGCAATGATGCCGCCTGGCACTCCAGGACTCAATGCATTTACGGGAGGATTGTCAACAGTGATCACTGCCACGCTCTCATGAGCTTCATATCTGACCAGGGTCATTTCACACTCCTCGCGTATTGTGAATGCAATTTGTCATTATAGGCTGGAGACACTGCAACCTTCCAAAGGATAAAGGGGGTTAATCGTTTCGCTTGAAAAGCCGATTGCGGTCAGTCACTCCTTAACCCGCTCGACTTATGCAACAGCCAGTCGACGACAAAATTAATGGCCACCGTTAGGACGGCAATTGCCGTCGCCGGCAAAAGAGGCGTTATATCGTCGTAATTGATCAGTGTAGCGTTGTCACGGACCATCGACCCCCAATCCGCGGTTGGAGGCTGAATCCCCAGCCCCAGAAAACTAAGTGCGGCAATAAACAAAAACACGAAACAGAAGCGAAGACCGAATTCTGCCAACAGCGGTGCCATGATATTTGGGAGGATCTCTTTGCGGATGACCCACCACAGTCCCTCCCCACGAAGGCGGGCGACTTCAACAAAATCCATTACGGCTACGTTCATTGCCGCTGCCCGGGTGATACGGTAGACACGGGTACTGTCCAATACAGCGATAACCAGTACCAAAGTCGTAATAGTGGTTCCAAGAACAGTGAGAATCAATAACGCGAAAACTAAGCCGGGTATGGCCATGAGAATATCAACAATTCGACTGATAATCGTATCGTACCAACCACCGAGTATCGCAGAGAGCATCCCCGTTACGCCCCCAATGGCGAACGCGATGACAACAGCGGCTAGCGCAATACCAATCGTATTACGAGCGCCGAAGATAAGCCTCGACAACATATCTCGACCAAGATTGTCTGTGCCAAGAGGATACTTCTCAGACCACAGTTCATAGGCCCCGCCCAGTATTTCTGTCTCACTGTATGGCGCGACGACGGGTGCAAATAAGGCGACGAACAAATAAGCTGCGATAGTCACTAATCCCAGCTTTGCACTGAGCGGTGCGTCGAGAAATCCTCTATACATATCCCGCATGATCTATCGTGGGTGTAACAATCTGGGGTTGGTGACGATAGAGACGATATCTGCCAAAAGATTCAGCAGGATATAGACACCGGCAAAAATCATTGAACAGGCCTGCACCACCGGCACATCCCGCTTGGATACACTGTCCACCAGGAGTTGGCCGAGCCCCGGATAGACGAACACCACCTCTACCACGACCACACCGACGACCAGGTAGGCTAGATTCAGCGCGATGACGTTCACTACAGGTCCCCAGGCATTGGGCAATGCATGGTGCAGAATCACTCGGATTGGTCGTATCCCTTTCAATTGAGCCATTTCAATATAGGGGCTGGAAAGCAAATTGATAATTGCCGCGCGGGTCATGCGCATCATATGCGCAACCACCACCAAGGTGAGGGTCGCAGCCGGTAAGAGGCTGCGGAAAAGACGATCGCCCAGTGGCAAATCCTTGCTGATATTGGAGATACCCGGAAACCAGCCTGCCTTGACGGAGAAAAACAATATCAGGATGTAGGCAACAAAGAATTCAGGAAACGAAATTGAGGTCAGTGTGAAGGAATTAATACTCCGGTCAAACACGCTGTTTCGATACAGTGCCGCCAACACACCCAGAATCAGGGAAAGTGGTATAGCGATGGCGGCAGCAAAACCACCCAGAAACAATGTATTGGACAGTCTACGGCCGACCAGTTCGGATATTTCTCTTTTGTTCGCCAGCGACTTACCCATATCGCCAGTCAACATACCCTTCAACCACTCAAAGTAACGTTCGGGCGCCGGGCGATCTATTCCAAGCTCTGCCCTGAACGCGGCCACTGTTTCAGGCGTCGCGGATTGGCCAAGAATTGCCTGGGTAATATCGCCAGGCAATAGCTCGACCACGAAAGCGATCAAAATCGAGACGACAAATAGGGTCAGGAGGCCCAGCGCTATGCGCTGGGCCACCACCTTTAACAGACTATACAACGCTTAATTTTCCAATCTAACCAACAAGCGATCAGGCAAACCACCATTTTTCCATGAACTTGTTGCCATCCATCGTCCAGTTTTGTGCCAATGAACCATGTGCAATTTTGTCTGATGCCGCCCAGACATTGTTCGCAAACATGGGTACGACAACACCGCCTTCATCTCTGACAATCTGCTGCATTTCAAAATACATGACCCGACGTTTCTCAGAGTCAGTTTCCGCACGGGCAGAAATCAGGAGTTCATCAAAACGCGTATGAGCCCAGAAGGTGTCATTCCATGAACCACCTCCCTGGTATGCCGTCGTAAACATCCAATCCTGGGTTGGACGACCGCCCCAGTAACACGCACCCCAAGCCTTCTTCATCCACACGTTTGACCAATAGCCATCGTTTGGCTCGCGAACAACCTCAATCTCAATGCCAGCAGCAGCGGCGTGCTCTTTGTAGAGCGTAGCCGCGTCTACGGCACCAGCAAAAGCGGCATCTGCAGCGGAGAGCTTGACACTGATACCACCGGCTTTCTTTGCATAAAACTTAGCCTTATCAGGATCATAATGCCGTTGCTCGAGATCAGCTGCGTGATACGCCACAGAGGGCGCGATAGGATGATCGTTGCCCACCGTCCCATGTCCATACAGGATCTTTTCAACAATTTCCTCACGATTAACCGCATGCTTGAGTGCCATGCGCACGTTATTGTCATCAAATGGCGCTGTGTCTGTTCGCATAGGAAACGTGTAATGCAGATACCCCGTCGTTTCTTCGATGACTATTCCAGGCTTCTGGCCCAAGCGAGAAGCTGTCTTAAGATCTGGTCGATCCATGACATCGACTTCGCCTGTCGTTAGCGCATTTGTTCTCGCAGTGGGGTCGATGATCGACAACAATTCCAGTTCATCAAAGTGCCCTCGACCCTCTTTCCAGTAATTCGGATTCTTCTTGAAGAAAGCCCGAACACCTGGGTCGAAGTCTTCAAGCACAAAAGGGCCGGAACCGATTCCGTCTGCAGCATCGATCTTCCCGTCTTTCGAAGGCTTGATGGCGATGTGGTAATCGGCCGCGATATATGAAAAATCAGCATTACCACCGGCCAGTTCAAAAATAACCTGGTGGGGGCCGTCCTTGCGCATCGACTCTACTTGCGCCAACAGCGCCTTGGCCGGAGACTTTGTCTCCCCCATGTGGTGCTGAAACGAAGCCACAATATCGTCAGCATCCATAGTCTTACCGTTACTGAACTCGACTCCTTTTCTTAAATTGAAAGTCCACGTCTTCGCCCCATTGGTCGCTTCCCAACTTTCCGCCAACTCAGGAGCAATAATTCCGGCATCATCGACCTGACCCATATGATTGTGAATTGCATAATTCACATCAGCGGTGAACCCATTTTCATAAGTTGCGGGATCAAGACCATCGGTCGTAGACCCATGACCCAACCCAACTCTTAAACGGCCACCCTTCTTCGGCCCGGCAAGCGCGTTGCCGCTGTACATTGCCGGTAGGACAGCCGTTGCACCGATAGCGGACATTCGCGACAGGAACTCTCTTCGAGTAATCTGGCCACGATCCAGCTTTTTCTTCATTCGTTCAATTTCAGACATGCAATCCTCCTCATTTCGTGTGTCTTAAAGTTGGCTTTTTATAGCAATCGACGTGGATTCCACGTTTCATTGCGATCTATCATTATAGATCTATTACAGGCATACACCAGCGCTACAGGAGGATCTTTGCAATGAACTGGATGCCTGACAACGTTTAACTGTGCTATTTCAACGGGGGATGCAACATCAATCCCAATAAGGTCAATCTCTACGAGGGCGTCTTGTGGATTGCGGTTCAAACAATCTGGTATATCACAGCAACTGCGCGATGATCTGACGGAAACGGCGATACAACCAAATCGGCGTTGCGGTTGCTTTCTCCAACGATCGAGGCCGCTTTCGGTTCAAGACCCAGTCCCGCGTGGTAAACAAAGTCGATTCGATCATGCACCTCATCTTCTGCTCGTTCACTACCGCCTACGCCCAAACCGGGGACGCTCGTCCAAGTATACCCAGGATGGCGGCAAACATCGGGAAACACCGCTCTGTATGCGTCCTCCATACCGCTTTCAGTGACCTGCTTAGAGCACGGCCACGCCATCTCTAACCCAAAGTGACGGCCCTCACGCGCAGATGCCAGCGTCCAGTCCAAGTGTGACGGCTCATTGAAATCTCCACACAGCAGCACCCTTTCTCCAGCCTCTATCAACGGCCGAATCTCTGACAACACAGCCACCAACTCCTGCTCTCGGGTCTCCTTGGCTTCGTCGAGAATCTCTTCTTTTTTAGTGTAGGCTTTGTCCCGGACCCGGTAAGGCTGATATGGGAACGACGTTAGGTGCACACCAAACACACAAACCGACTGCTGCGAATCAAGTTCTAGCCGTACCCCACTAGCAAACGTCTCTAGAATCGGATAACGGCTTAGAACAGCAACACTCTGCCGATGAGGTTGGGCAGCGACGATGTGACAGGTAAATCCCAACCAGTCAGCAAGCGGCTCGGCATTTCCCCCTTGTTCGCACACCACCACGATATCGGCCCGGGCCAAACGAATGACAGCAGCTGTCTGTTCAAGCGGTTGACCCAGATGCGTACCGCCGTACAGGATATTAAAACTCATTAAACAAAATTGATGGTCGGATTTTTCTAACACCAGTTGGTTCCTTTCATGATGAATCTGTCAGACTGGTTGGACGAACCAGTGTCATCGCTATCACATTTGCTCATACGATTTAGCACCATCAATGGCACAGGGTCAATGAATTTCTACGGTCTTTACCTCGGGCTCGTATCTCGTGCCACGCTCAGGCTGTCCTGATCGGCCCTTAATGTTCTTTGACAATCAATCGCAAAGATTACATATTCCGTTTAAGACAATTTCGCATCGCGATATGACCCATCGGGCATACATCTGCTCAGCCAACACAAGCATAAGGATGTAAACGCATGGCCCCTGAAGAAGTTCTGAAAAATAAGCCTCAGTTTATTTCTCGTAAACAGCAGGAATCCTACTTCGACAACGGGTATCTACTGATCGAGAACGCAATTAACAATCAAACCTTGTGCAAACTGAAAGACATCACAGCCCAAGCTATAGACGATAGTCGGCAAGTGGTTCAATCTGATGCCACGTGGGACATCGAACCGGGGCATTGCTCAGATACCCCGCGTCTACGCCGCCTGACCAGTCCTAACGACTATGACGACACCTACTGGGGCTATGCATCGTCTGACTCGATTACTGAAATCCTCTCCGACCTGATTGGTCCCGACATTAAGTTTCACCACTCTAAGCTTAATTTTAAATGGGCTGGTGGTGGTGAAGAAGTCAAGTGGCACCAGGATATCAGCTTCTGGCCGCACACCAACTACACGCCGTGTACGGTGGGCCTTTACCTGGAAGACTGCAATGACGAACAAGGCCCCTTAGGTATCATTGCTGGCAGTCACAAAGGACCTCTGTTCGATCAATACAATAAAGACAACCAATGGATTGGGTGTTTATCCGACGAAGACGTCATGCAACTCGATAGGTCGCGTGAAACCTACCTTCCTGGTCCTGCCGGTTCAATCACAATTCATAACTGCCGAACGGTGCATGGTTCGAAAATCAACCGCACAGATCGACCAAGGCCCTTGCTGCTGAATGCTTATGCGGCCGCAAATGCGATGACTTATACCTTTAACCCTGCTCGATCAAAATATGATCAGCGCATTGTCCGAGGCCAAGCTGCACGCTGGGCACGGCATGACCCCGAGCCCTGTCTGCTACCACCGGACTGGTCCGGCGGTTACACCTCCATCTTTACACTACAGCAGCAGGAAGAAAGTCATACGATGTAGTTGTACCAGTGATGAATGTCGAGATTTTCTCGGATCGACTAATAGTCTACTGACCTGAAAACT
>JYMV01010379.1_pt1 | contig 14027 bp, 16 predicted proteins | sample 338911 | NCBI WGS metagenome assembly JYMV01 (sample SAMN03354496, study PRJNA234377) | hydrothermal vent metagenome | biome: Deep sea; feature: Hydrothermal plumes at the Eastern Lau Spreading Center, Western Pacific Ocean; material: Seawater | place: Tonga | collected 2009 | depth 2000 m m
AGTAGTATGTGATGTACAAGAGAATTAAAAATGCATTTTTCTTGATAATTTTTTTTACTTTTATTTTTTTAATATCGAAATATTATTTTTCAGAACAAAATATAGTATTTACTAATCAATCGAGATCATCTTATGAAACGTCATTAGACAATGATAAAAATAATTTGCCAGTCTTAAAAAATGATACAAATAATACATTTATTTATGTAAGTGATTTAGAGAATTTTAAAAATAAGAGAAAAAAAAGATTTTGGGAAAAATTAATATCTAATAGCAATGAATAGAAAAGCAGTAATTTTTGGAATAAAGGGTTATCGGTTAACAAACAAAGAAAAGAAATTTTTTAAAAAAGTGAAACCATGGGGAATTATATTATTCTCGAGAAATATAAAAAATATCACTCAATTAAAAATTTTAATAGACGAAATTAAAAAAGTCTTACATGACAAAAAGTATCCAATATTAATAGATCAAGAAGGTGGGAGAGTTTCTAGATTAAATAAAATTATTAATCTGAGTTTTTTTTCGCAAGAATTTTTTGGTAGACTGTACAATAAAGACAAAAAACTATTTTATAAAGTTTATAAAATCTACATAGATAAAGTGTGTGAGATATTTAAAAAAGTGGGAATAAACATCAATACCGTTCCTGTTCTTGATGTAATGAGAAAAAATACTCACAATGTTATTGGTAATCGATCATTTTCACAAAATTCCGAAAATGTAGCAAAGCTCGGTAATGTGTGTATAAATTTATATAAAAAAAATAACATAGCGACTGTCATTAAACACATCCCTGGCCATGGCCTGTCAAAATGTGACAGTCATTATAAAACGCCAATAATTAAAACTAATAAAAAAGAACTTATGAGAAAAGATTTTAAACCTTTTAGAAGATGTAAGTCCCTTTTTGCCATGACCGCACATGCGGTTTATTCAATATATGATCTTGTTAATACGGCAACACACTCGAAAATTATTATTAAGAAAGTCATACGTAATCATATTTATTTCAAAGGTCTTTTAATTTCTGATGATATATCTATGAAATCATTAAAATATAAATTGGAAGAAAATGCGACTAAGGCTATACAGGCGGGTTGCAATTTAATACTTCATTGTAACGGTAATATGAGTGAAATGTCTAAATTATCAAAAGTTATACCCAATATTGATAATTTCACTCAAAAAAAAACATCGCATTTCTATAAATTTTTAGGATAAAGTTGTTTTTATGCAATTTGAAGGAAAAGAAACGTTAAAAATTGATATTGATAACTATTCAGGTCCACTAGAAGTTTTATTAGATCTAGCTAAAGCTCAAAAAGTTGATCTAGCAAATATTTCTATTACTCAACTAGCTGACCAATTTATAGAATTTATTAATAGTGTAAAAAAAATTAATTTAACACTGGCTTCTGAATATCTTCTTATGGCTACATGGTTGGCTTATTTAAAGTCAAAGCTTTTGCTACCAGAAGATGATGAGGATGATTTTAAGGCTAGTGAAGTGGCGGAAAAGTTAAAATTGCAATTAAAAAAATTAGAGTTGATAAGATTATTTTCTGATCAATTATTAAAAAAAAAAAGACTTGGAATAGATGTGTATATGCGAGGAATGACTGGAGGCATTAGAACTACAAGAAACTCTAAATATGCTGTTTCCTTGTATGAATTATTAAAATCCTACTCTAACCATATAATGAGGAGAAATTTTTTATCTATAAATATATCAAAATTACCAGTTTGTACTACTGAACAAGGCGTAAAAATAATAAAATCAAGTATAAAAAAATTGAATGATTGGTGCGATATTTCAGAGCTAATTCCTTCGCGATTTAAAAAGAACAATAAACTTAAAAAGACTGGTTTATGTGGACTTTTTTCAGCATCACTTGAACTTACTAGAGAAGGGCTAATTAGTATTATGCAAAAAAAAAATTTTGAAAGATTATTAATTAAGGAAAACAATAATGAAAAAAGATGATGTAAAAATTTTAAAATTTCCTAATAGTACATCTAATCTAGAAAGACAAGTAGAGGCAATTTTATTTGCCGCCGAGGAACCGTTAGATGAAGAAAGTATTCAAGAAAAACTAAAAACAAAAACAAATATTTCAAAAATTTTAAATTCTTTAGAAAGGCAATACCAAAACAGAGGAATAAATTTAATTTGCATTACAAAAAAATGGTCATTTCGTACCGCATCAGATCTTTCAAAATTTATGAGTATCCAAACGTACGCCAAAAAACAATTATCAAAAGCCGCGATCGAAACTCTAGCAATTATTGTATATCATCAACCTGTTACTAGATCTGAAATAGAAGAAATTCGCGGCGTATCGTTTGCCTCGGGAACTTTAGAAATATTATTAGAACTAAATTGGGTAAGATCATCAGGTCGAAAAAATGTTCCAGGTAAACCTATTCAATATGTTACGACAGATGATTTTTTGAGCCATTTTAATTTACAAAAGTTATCAGACTTACCAAACATAGAAGAACTTACATCAACGGGATTGATAGATAGCTCGAATGTAGATTCGTCAATATTTGGAAGTGGTAAATTTTATAAGGAGCAAAAAGATGAAAAAAAAGAGAATATTTATTCAAATATAGATGATATGTTGAAACGGTCTCTTAAATCTAATGAAGAATAAAAGATACCTTTGATAAATTAATAAAAATGTATATAATTTACATATGAGTATAGGTTTTTGGCAAATTGCAATCGTTGTTGTGTTAGTCGTTCTTCTTTTTGGAAGAGGCAAGATTTCTGATTTAATGGGAGATGTTGCAAAGGGCATCAAAAGTTTTAAAAAGGGGATGAAAGATCCAACTCAAGATCAGACAGAATCTGTATCATCAAAAGATAAATCTAACGAAGATCCAAATTCAGATAAAAAATAATTTTTAAATGCCACAAATTGGATGGTTCGAAATACTAATTATTGTGGTTTTGGCTATATTAATTATTGGTCCAAAAGATTTTCCAATTATGTTAAAAAAAATAGGATCATGGATAGGATCGTTTAAAAATTATTTTAATGAATTCCAAAAAGATATAACAGAAGTAGAGAATACTATTGAAGATGAAATTTCTTCTGTAAAAAATTTATCTAATGTAGCAGATAAAAATAAAAAAGATGAATGATGAGAAAGTTAAACAATCGAGTTTTGTTGAACATCTTACCGAATTAAGATCAAGACTTGTAAAATGTATCATTTATTTATTTATTATTTTCGTTATATGTTATTTTTTTTCAGAAAATATTTATAGTTTTTTAGTAGCTCCATACGCTGAAGCGGTAAAGGACGATGAAATTAATAGAAGAATGATTTTTACTGCTTTGCACGAAACATTCATAACATATTTAAAAGTTGCTTTTTTTGCCGCAATGTTTATTACAAGTCCTATAATTTTAACTCAAATCTGGAAATTTGTAGCTCCAGGCTTATACAAAAATGAAAAAAGGGCTTTATTACCTTATTTAATAGCTTCACCTACTTTATTTTTATTGGGTGGTATGTTGGTTTATTATTTGATTATGCCCCTAGCTATTAAATTCTTTTTAAGTTTCGAAACTTCTGCGCATATTAGTAGTCTACCTATACAATTAGAAGCAAAAGTTAATGAGTATTTGTCTTTAATTATGAGACTTATTTTTGCTTTTGGAATTAGTTTTCAATTACCAATATTATTAAGTCTTTTAGCTAGAGTGGGTTTTATTGATTCGCAATATTTAAAAAAAAGAAGAAAATATGTAATAGTGATAATTTTTGCACTAGCAGCTATATTAACTCCACCAGATCCAATCACACAAATTGGTCTGGGAATACCTTTGTTAATTCTTTATGAAATATCTATATTGTCAGTAAAAATTATTGAGAAAAAGAAAAAAGATGCATAACATTAAATTAATTAGAAAAGAACCTAATTTTTTTTTAAAGAAACTTAGTCATAGAAATACAAATATTAGCTTAAAGAACTTATTAGATTTAGACAAAAAAAATAGAGAGTTAATCCAAAATAAGGAAAAACTTGAACAAGAAAAAAAAATTATCTCTAAAAAACAAGACAAAAGTCAATTTTCACGATCAAAAAAAATATCAAAAGAAATTGAACAATTTGATAAATCACATATAAAAATAGAAAATGAAATTGAAGCAACACTTAGCTCATTACCTAATTTAGCCTTAGATGAAGTCCCTGTTGGTAATGATGCAAGCTCAAATAAAGAGATTAAAAAAATTGGTGAAATTTCTAAATTTGAATTTAAACCAATCTCACATTACGAAATTGGAAAAAGGCTAAATTTAATGGATTTTGATGTTGCCACAAAGACATCGGGGGCTAGATTTGTATTTCTTAAAGATAAACTAGCTCTTCTTGAAAGAGCAATTTCTAATTTTATGTTGGATTGTCATACTAATGAGTTTGGATATCAAGAAATATCACCCCCATTAATTGTAACTGATAATACAATGTTTGGAACGGGGCAGCTCCCAAAGTTTGAGAGTGATCAATTTGAAATTAAATTAGAAGATGAAAAGTCTAGAAAATTTTTAATACCTACAGCTGAAGTTATTTTAACAAATATAGTTAGAGAATCATTTTTAAAAAAAGAAGAATTGCCTTTGAGATTGGTAGCTTCAACTGCATGCTTTAGAAAAGAGGCTGGCAGTTATGGAAAAGACACCAGAGGAATGATTAGACAACATCAATTTTACAAAGTTGAACTTGTTAGTATTATTGAACCAATGAAATGTCTTGAAGAATTGGATAGGATGACCAATTGTGCCCAACAAATTTTGAATAAATTAAAACTTCCTTATAGGGTAGTTTTGTTATCTACAGGTGATATGGGATTTAGCGCAGAAAAAACATATGATTTAGAGGTTTGGATACCTTCTGAAAATAAATATAGAGAAATTTCAAGCTGTTCTTCTTGTGGTCAGTTTCAATCAAGACGAATGAGTGCTAAGTACAAAAACGAAAAAGGCGATTCAGATTTTTTGGGCACATTAAATGGATCCGGCTTAGCTGTTGGAAGAACATTAATTGCTATTATGGAAAATTATCAACAGCAAGATGGAAGTATCACAATTCCTGAAGTTCTAATATCTTATATGCATGGAGAAAAACGTATAGGTTAATTTTTATTGTTTATTTTTTTTATTTAGTATAATCATAGTACAAATTTAGGAGTTATTATGTCAGGATCAGGTTTTGCGCAGTTTATTCCTTTAATTCTAATTTTTGTTATTTTTTATTTCTTTTTAATAAGACCTCAGCAAAAAAAAGTTAAGGATCATAAGATAATGGTTACTGCTCTAAAAAGAGGCGATGAGGTAGTTACCTCAGGAGGCATTGTAGGTAAAATTGAAAGAGTCTTAGGAGATGATAAAGTAGATATATTAATTTCAGAAAATGTAACAGTCCAAGTTGTTCAATCGACAATACAAAGTTTATTAAATAAACCTAATACAAAAAAGTAATTACTTTTGTGTTATATTTTTCAAAACTTAAATTAGTTAGTATATATTTTGTAATAGTTTTTTTATCATTTTTTTCTTTAGCAAATTTTTTTGAAAATGAAGATAACATTTTATTATCAAAAAAAGTTAATTTGGGCCTAGATCTTCAAGGAGGATCCTATTTGCTGCTTGAAGTTGATTCACAACCTGTCATAAAGCAAAGATTGCAAGATAAAGTAATTTTTATTAGGAAAGCCTTAAAAAAAAATAAAATAAAATATAAAAATTTACAATTGCAAAATGAAACAATTAGTTTTCAATTATTAAAAGACGATATAAAAAGATTTGAAGATTTTTTTCTCAATAAAAATAACTCTATCAATATTTACTATAGCACATATAGATCTTATGAAATGGATTACTTTATTAAGAACATGCGGACCCTTTCTCCTGCGGAGGATCTAGTAACAATTACATATTCTAAATTTGGACTAATCGAGATTAAAAACTCTATGTTAGATGATTCTTTAGAAATAGTTAGAAGAAGAATAGATGAAGTTGGAACTAAAGACCCTACTATTATTAGAAGAGGTAATGATAGAATTTTGATTGAGTTGCCAGGGCTAGATGATCCTAATAGAATAAAAAATTTATTGGGGAAAACTGCAAATTTAACTTTTAGATTGGTTTCTGAAACTGAAGATTCTTTTGGTTCTGAACTTTTATTTTATGAAGATGATGACGGTCAATTAAATATTAGCAAAAGAGTTATTTTGAGTGGAGATAATCTGATTAATGCTCAACCGAAACTCGATAGAGAAATTAATGAAGCGGTAGTAAGTTTTACCTTTGACAGAACTGGATCAAAAAAATTTGCTAGGGCTACTTCTAGTAATGTTGGTAAAAGAATGGCAATAATTTTAGACAATAAAATTATTAGCGCACCAGTCATCAGAGAGGCAATATTAGGTGGTAATGGACAAATTACAGGTGACTTTACATTTCAATCGGCGACTGATTTAGCATTATTGCTTAGATCAGGAGCATTACCGGCACCACTTAACATCATTGAGGAACGGACAGTTGGTCCCGATCTTGGCGAAGACTCTATTAAAGCCGGGGCTATTTCGTTGGCCATAGGTTTCTTATTAGTCATAGGTTATATGCTTTTTAAATATAAGTTCTTAGGAATTATTGCTGATCTTGCTTTAATCATTAATCTTATTCTTTTAATTGGTATTTTAACAATTTTTGAAGCCACATTAACTCTACCAGGAATTGCTGGAATCATTCTAACAGTTGGTATGGCAGTAGATGCAAATGTGTTAATTTTTGAAAGAATAAAAGAAGAAATGAAAATTGAAAAATCTAATATTCATGCTTTTGACATGGGTTACAAAAGAGCACAATCAGCAATCCTAGATGCAAATATAACAACCTTAATATCAGCAGTTATACTTTTCTTTCTAGGGTCCGGTCCAGTTAAGGGTTTTGCTCTGACTCTTGGAATAGGTGTTTTAACAACTTTATTTTGTGCATATTTTTTTGCTCGTCACTTATCATCACTTTATGTCATGAGAAATAGGGATAAACAAATCGTAATATGATTTTCAGAGTGTCTAATGATATTAAATTTTCTCATTTTTACAGAAAACTGAATATTCTGTCATTAATTTTTATTATTTTTTCTATTCTTGTTCTTTTGTTTAAAGGACTGAATTTAGGGGTCGACTTTAAGGGAGGCACTCTTATTGAGCTAAGAACAGAAAATTCAATGACCAATATAGCTGAAATAAGACAATCATTTTTAAAAATGAATTTAGGAGATGTTACTGTAAAAAAATTTGGTAAAGAAAATGATTATTTAGCAAAAATTGAAATAACAAAATCTGATGATGAAAACTTTATCAAATCAATCAATGATAAATTGTCTGCAGATTTAGGTTCTCAAATCAATTTCAGGCGAGTAGAAAATGTTGGTCCAAAAGTTAGCAAAGAATTACTGAGAGCAGGTTTATTAGCGATTAGCTTATCATTAGCCGCAATGCTATTTTATATTTGGATAAGATTCGAATGGCAGTTTAGCTTGGGGGCTATTATAGCTTTAATACACGATGTAATTATTACTGTGGGAATTTTTTCTTTTCTATCTTATGAAGTTAATTTGTCCATTGTAGCTGCAGTGCTTACAATAGTAGGTTATTCTATGAATGATACGGTTGTAATATTTGATCGTGTAAGAGAAAATTTAAAAAAATATTCAAAGATATCAATTTCAGAAATTTCTGATCTTTCAACTAACCAAACATTATCTAGAACTTTAATTACTTCGGTAACTACGTTGCTAGCCTTATTTTCTATCTATATTTTTGGGGGAGCTATATTAAAAGGTTTTTCTTTTGCAATGATTATTGGAGTTATAGTTGGAACTTATTCATCTATATTTGTAGCCACACCAATCTTAAATTATACAAACGTAAATCAAAAAACTATTTTAAAAAAGGATAAAGAAAATAATTAGTAAAGGTTTTGAGCCATTACCATTGATAGTAACATTGGTAGTGATAACAAAGTATTTATTCTAGAAGTTAACATCGCTGTCTTTGCTGATCTAGCTTTTTCTTCAGGAGTAACTTCTACAATTCCCAGTGCTTTTTTTTGATTTGGCCAAATGATAAACCAAACATTATACGCCATAATTAGACCCAACCACATTCCAATACCAATAGCAGTGTTTTTACCACCACCACTTCCTATGCCTAATGCTAGAGCTTGGTGAATATAACCATTTAAAGTAGCAACTATTAAACCAGTAACTATTGTGGCGAGGGCTGCCCATCTGAACCAAAAAAGTACTGCTGGCGCTATTACTTTACCGATCGCTGGTTTTTGATCATCCGGAATTTTTGACATGCTTGGTATCTGAACAAAATTTAAGTACCAAAGTAAGCCTATCCACATGACACCTGCAAGAACATGAAAATATCTAAATAGCCAACTCCAAAACAACTGGTCAAAAGCCCAATCCCCACCGCCGAGAAATAATCCAATGAATAATAAAACTGTAAGGATTATAGATAAATGAATAGTCTTTGATAGAGATTGTAATATAGAGACCATGAGTAAATCATATCATTTTTTGTGACAAAACTAAGCTGTTTTTTTTAACTTGCTGTTAATAATATTTTTTAGAAAATCTCCTGTATAACTGCCATTTATTTCAGTTATTTTTTCAGGATTACCCTCTGCTATAATTTGACCACCGTTTATTCCACCGTCTGGTCCCATATCAATTATCCAATCGGCGGTTTTTATTACATCCAGATTGTGTTCTATAACAACTACTGTATTTCCTTGAACAACAAAGGTTTGAAGAATTTCCAACAATTTTTTAATATCATGGGCATGCAAACCAGTTGTAGGTTCATCTAAAATATACATGGTTCTACCAGTAGATCTTTTTGATAATTCCTTAGCTAATTTTATCCTTTGTGCTTCGCCTCCAGATAATGTTGTAGCTTGTTGTCCTATTTTTATATAACCAAGGCCAACTTTTTTTAAGGTAAGTAATTTTGATCTTACAGCTGGTATATTTTCAAAAAATTTACAACCTTCATCAACTGTCATGTTCAATACATCTGCAATATTTTTATCTTTATATTTGATTTCAAGTGTTTCACGATTGTATCTGCTACCTTTACAAACATCACATGCAATGTAGACATCTGGTAAAAAATGCATTTCATAAGTTATAACTCCATCACCTTCACATGATTCACATCTTCCTCCTTTAACGTTAAAAGAAAATCTACCAACTTTGTATCCTCTAGCTTTTGATTCAGGTAGATTTGTAAACCAATCCCTTATTGGACCAAATGCTCCGGTATAAGTTGCTGGATTGGATCTTGGAGTTCTTCCAATTGGAGATTGATCTATATTAATAATTTTGTCTATCTGTTCTACACCTTTATAATTTTTAAATGGTTTTGGTAATTTTCTAGATTTATTATTATTGAGCATTAAATTTAATGCGTCATATAGAGTATTAACTATAAGTGTAGATTTTCCACTACCAGATACTCCAGTTACGCACGTAAATGTTCCCAACGGAATTTTAAGATTTATATTTTTTAAATTATTACCTGTAGCTCCTAAAATTTCCAAATATCTAGCATTTTTTGCTAATCTTCTTATATTCGGAATAGGAATACTTTTTTTCTTAGATAAATAACTTCCTGTAATACTATTTTTATTATCCATTATTGTTTTTATTTCTCCTTGAGCTACTACATAACCTCCATCTACACCAGCTTCAGGACCTAAATCGATAATATGATCTGCATTTTCCATAGTCTCAGTGTCATGTTCAACTACTATGACAGTGTTACCTAAATCTCTAAGTCTTTTTAAAGCATTAATTAATTTAACATTATCTTTTTGATGCAAACCGATAGAAGGTTCATCCAATACGTATATAACTCCGGTTAATCCAGAACCAATTTGCGATGCTAATCTTATTCTTTGAGATTCTCCACCTGACAAAGTTCCAGATTCTCTTGATAAAGTGAGATAGTCCAAACCTACATTTAATAAAAAATCTAATCTTTCATTAATTTCTTTTAATATTCTTTTCTTTTTCGTTTAACTTTTCATTTAAACTAGAGAACCATTTTTTTGCTTCAGTTATAGATTTTTTTGTAACTTCGCTTATGTTTAAATTATCAATTTTGACACATAAAGCCTCATCTTTAAGCCTCATGCCTTTACATTTTTCACAGTCCGATTCACTTTGATATTGGGAAATTTCTTCCCTTTTCCATTCGCTCTCCGTTTCAAGATACCTTCTCTCTAAATTATTAACCACACCCTCAAAAGTTTTTCTTGTTGAATATTTTTCATAACCGTCATCATAAGAGAATTTAATTTCATCTTCATTAGAACCAAAAAGAATTATGTCTTTTATATCTTTTGGAAGTTTTTTCCACGCTACATCTAATGAAAATTTATAGTGTTTTGATAAAGACACCAATGTTTGAGCATAATATAAAGTTGTAGATTTTGCCCACGGTTCGATAGCGCCTTCTGCTAAAGTCTTTTTATTATTAGTAACTACTAAATTGGGATCAACATTTAAATTTACGCCAATGCCTTCACACTCTTCACAAGCTCCATATGGACTATTAAATGAAAAAAGTCTGGGTTCTATTTCTTCAATTGTAAAACCACTTTCAGGACAAGCGAATTTCGATGAAAACATAATTTTTTCAGTTTTTCTATATTTTTTTGGTAAAGTTTCGTTTTCATATTCAACAAATAATAATCCATCTGCTAAATTTAGAGCAGTTTCAACTCCTTCAGCAAGTCTATTGCCTAATTCACTATTTATAATTATTCTATCTACGACTATAGAAATATCATGCTTTACTTTTTTATTTAATTCAGGAAACTTATCAATGTTATAATATTCGCCATCAACTTTTATTCTTTGGAAACCTCTTCTTTTATAAATTGCAATTTCTTTTTTGTATTCACCTTTCCTTCCTCTAACAATTGGAGCCAACAAATATATTGTATTTTTTTTTGGAAGATTTTTAACTTTATCAACAATCTCTGCAACACTTTGAGATTTTATTGGTTTACCAGTGAATGGTGAATAAGGTGTGCCTGCTCTTGCGTACAATACTCTCATATAGTCATAGATTTCAGTAACCGTTGCAACGGTAGATCTAGGATTTTTTGAAGTATTTTTTTGTTCTATTGAAATAGCAGGACTCAATCCCTCAATTAAATCTACTTTAGGTTTTTTCATCTTATCTAAAAATTGTCTGGCGTAAGCGGAAAGACTTTCCACATATCTTCTTTGACCTTCTGCGTAAATAGTATCAAATGCTAAAGATGATTTTCCTGATCCTGAGAGACCAGTTATCACAATAAATTTGTCTTTTGGTATCTCTAGCGAAATATTTTTTAAGTTGTGTTCTTTGGCGCCTTTTATAACGATTTTTTTAACCATATTTTTTGTCGACTATATCTAACCTATTAATAAAAAGATGGAAATATGTTATATTAGTCTATATTAACAATTAATCTTTTATTAAATCTATAAATAATATGGCAGGCAGTCTTAATAAAGTTCTATTAATTGGCCGATTAGGTGCCGATCCCGAAATAAAACAAATGGTTAACGGTAAGAGTGTCGCTAGATTGAGCCTTGCAACTAGCAATACATGGAAAGATAAGAATACAGGTGAAAAAAAGGAAAAAACGGAATGGCATAGAGTTGTAATTTTTAACGAAGGATTAGTTAATGTAATTCAACAATATGTAAAAAAAGGTGCCCAAGTCTATATTGAAGGTCAATTAACAACAAGAAAATGGAGAGATGAAAAATCTGGTGTTGATAGATATTCAACAGAAGTAGTTTTGCAAGGGTTTAATTCATCATTTAAAATACTAAGTAGCAAAAATAGTCAAATAGGAAATTTACAAGAAGATGTTTCCAAAAAAAGTTCACTTCCAAGTGATGAAAGCACCCCATCAAATGATTTGGACGATGAAATTCCTTTTTAAATTTAATGGAAAATTTAGAAATTAGTTCAGAGAAAAAAAATTATAAACCGGTTCTTGTTTATGATGAAATGAGCTCGTCTTATTTATCATACGCAATGAGTGTGATTGTTAGTAGAGCATTACCGGATGTGAGAGATGGGTTAAAACCGGTTCATAGAAGAATAATTTATGCTATGTATAAAGGTGGTTTTGATTGGTCGAAGCAGTTTAGAAAATCAGCAAGAGTAGTTGGTGACGTTATTGGTAAATACCATCCTCATGGAGATCAAGCCGTATACGATGCTTTAGTAAGGCTAACTCAAAATTTTTCGATGAGCATTCCATTAATTGATGGCCAGGGAAATTTTGGCTCTATCGATGGCGATCCACCAGCAGCAATGAGATATACAGAAACCAAATTAGCAAAAGTATCACAATTTTTAATTGATGATATAGAAAAAGATGTAATTGATTTTAGAAGTAATTATGATGAAACAGAAAAAGAACCTACTGTATTACCATCGCAATTTCCAAACCTGTTAGTTAATGGAGCGGGAGGAATAGCTGTGGGAATGGCTACAAGTATTCCACCACATAATCTAGGAGAAATTATTGATGGGACGGTGGCTTTTATTAATAACAAAGGTGTTACCATTTCACAGTTAATGAAAAAAATTCCGGGTCCAGATTTTCCAACTGGTGGGTTAATTATTGGTCGAGATAATTTAAAACTAGGATACAACAAAGGTAGGGGTTCAATTAAAATAAGAGGAGATGTAGATGTAGAAAGTTTAAAAAATGGAAGAGAACGCTTAGTAATAAAATCGATACCATATCAAATTAATAAATCAGTTTTAAATGAAAAAATTGCGGAGCTAGCAAGAGATAAAAAAATAGAAGGTATAAGCGATATTAGAGATGAATCTAATTATAAAGGGGTGAGAGTTGTAATAGATTTAAGAAGAAATATTGAACCTGAAACTGTCAAAAGGCAATTATATAAATTAACATCCATAGAGAGTTCATTCGGTTTCAACACATTGGCAATTGTTAATGGAAAACCAAAAATATTAAACTTAAAGGAGTTTATATCTGAATTTGTTAATTTTAGAGAAAAAACCCTAACAAAAAAAATAAAATTTGATTTAGATAAAGCTCTTGATAGAGCCCATATTTTATTAGGTATTTCTGTATCAGTTGAAAATATTGATTCCATCATTAAAATTATAAAAAAATCAGACACGGTAGAAGTTGCAAAAAAAGCTTTATTAGTTAAAAAATGGAAAATTAATAAAACAAATAAATTAATAAAACTTATAAAAACCGAGAAAAGTGCAAGCAGTTATACCCTGTCTGAAAGTCAAGTTATGGCAATTCTTGAATTAAGACTACAAAAATTAACAGCCTTTGGAATTAATGAAATAGAAACTGAAATAAAAAAACTTGCCACATTAATTAAAGAATATGAAAAAATTTTAAAATCCAAAAAAGAGTTATTTAATATAATGATTAATGAGTTACATAAAATTAAAGAAAAGTTTTCTGTGAAAAGAAGAACTAAAATTATAGATGCGGTTTTAAATTATAACATTGAAGAAACTATACCAAAAGAAGCTGTTGTGATTACAATTACACACAAAGGTTATATTAAAAGAGGTTCACTTTCCTCAGTAAAAATTCAAAAAAGAGGCGGAAAAGGAAAAGCTGGAATTAAAACGAGAGACGAAGATTTCGTTGTGCAGATCTTTACAGCTAATTCCCACACACCTATATTGTTTTTTTCTACTCAAGGGCTTGTTTATAAACTTAAAGCTTGGAAAATATTCCATGGAACGGCTAGTTCAAAAGGCAAAACTTTATTTAATCTTCTTCCCCTTAAAAGCCATCACTCAATAAGTTCGATTATGCCTTTGCCTGAAAATGAAAGCGAATGGAAAAAACTTTATGTAATTTTTGCCACTTTAAAAGGTAGGATAAAAAAAATTAATTAAAATTGTCGT
>JYMV01042908.1_pt1 | contig 14025 bp, 12 predicted proteins | sample 338911 | NCBI WGS metagenome assembly JYMV01 (sample SAMN03354496, study PRJNA234377) | hydrothermal vent metagenome | biome: Deep sea; feature: Hydrothermal plumes at the Eastern Lau Spreading Center, Western Pacific Ocean; material: Seawater | place: Tonga | collected 2009 | depth 2000 m m
TCCATCTGTTTGGCACGGACAAAACTGGGAAGGACATCTTCTCAAGAACACTACACGCTATTTATACCTCCCTCTTAGTGGGCACTCTTGGTGTGATTATTGCCTTTGTTTTAGCTCTGGTTATTGGCGGGATTTCCGGCTACTTCGGTGGCTGGATTGATTCAGTCCTGCAAATGTTTACTGATGCAATTCGAACGGTGCCGCCCATACCTTTATTTATGGCGTTCGCTGCTTTTATGCCGGACACTTGGAGTTCCGAAGTTCGATTCTTTTTTATCGCCAGTGTTCTCGGTCTTATTGGTTGGCCAACTCTAGCACGGCGAATTCGAACCCATCTGCTTACCGAACGAAGTCAGGAATACGTACTAGCAGCTGAATTGTGTGGCGCTAAACCCGGTCATGTCATTCGCAGACATTTATTGCCAAGTTTTACCAGTTATATCATCGTTGACGTAATGATTACATTTCCGTACGTTGTTCGCTCTGAAACAGCCCTAAGTTTTATTGGACTCGGTTTAACGGATCCTGTTAACTCGCTTGGTTCCCTAATGCAAAACGTTTCCAAAGCGGATGTGTTACTCAACTATCAATGGTATTTAATTCCCGTTATCTTCTTTATCGCTTTTGTATTGGCGTTCGTATTTGTCGGTGATGGCCTCCGTGACGCAGCAGACCCCTATTCTCAAACTAAAAAATGACATTATTAACCGTAGAAAATTTAACTTTAGAATTTGACACTGACGAGGGTCGAATTACCGCAGTCAACAATATATCGTTTGAAGTAAATTCTGGCGAAGTTTTAGGAATCGTTGGCGAGTCTGGCTCTGGAAAATCGGTAACCGCTAAATCGGTGATGCAACTTAATCCATCGAACTCAGTTTATAGTTCAGAGACAAAAATTTTACTGGATGTGGATGGTGAATCAGTTGATGTACTTGCGCTTGAGGGTGGCAAAGAACTGCGAACAGTTAGAGGTGGCTCCGTATCAATGATTTTCCAAGAGCCCATGGCTAGCTTTGCACCTGCAATTACCATCGGCGCTCAAATGGTTGAACAACTGTTACTGCATAAAAAAATTTCCAAAGCTGAAGCCATTAAAATCTCAATTGAAATGCTCGATAAGGTTGGCATATCGGATGCAGACAAGCGCTTTAAACAGTACGCATTTGAACTTTCAGGGGGTATGCGACAACGGGCGATGATTGCTATGGCACTCTCCACTAATCCAAAATTACTGATTGCGGACGAACCCACTACAGCGCTCGACGTTACCATTCAAGCACAAGTGCTCGATTTGATGAAAGACTTAGTGGTCGAATTCAACATGGGCATTATTTTTATAACTCATGACCTTGGGGTAATTGCCCAAACTGCAGATAGAGTGGCCGTTATGTACTTGGGGGAATTTGTTGAGCAAGGTAGTGTGCGTCAAGTGCTGAAAAATCCAACACACCCCTATACCCAAGGTTTAATAAATGCCCTGCCAAAATTAGATGATCTTGATGCTCCGTTAACACCTGTTCCAGGAGACATACCTAGCCCCTTAGAGCGTCCACCTGGATGTGTTTTTCATACTCGTTGCGCACTAGCAGAACCCCGCTGTTCTGAATCCATACCGCAAATGACAAACCATGGCGAGGGTCACTCAGCAGCTTGCTTTGTCACTGCTGAAAAAGTAGAAGCATTATGAACAAGAAACCCATTATCAGTTGTCGTGATTTATCGGTACACTTTCCCATCGGTGGAGGCTTGTTTGAGCAAAAACAATTCGTTCGTGCTGTCAACAACGTCAATCTGAGCATCTCCCAGGGCTCATTTTTTGGTCTGGTAGGTGAGAGTGGTTCTGGAAAAACAACTCTCGGACGGGCTTTTCTTCGCGCTGTACCGATCACCCATGGGGAGATCAATTATTCGGATGGTGAGAAAGACTATGATTTAGTCGACTTACCAAAAAAACAACTCAAAGAGTTTAGAAAACGTGCTCAACTGATCTTTCAGGATCCTTATGCCGCTCTCAGCCCTAGAATGACGATTCGAGACATTATCGCCGAACCACTTGAGGTAATGAACCTCACCTCTAGTCGTGAAGAGACCGATGAGTTAGTGCGTGAAATCGCCCATAAATGCCGACTCAATTTAGAGCATTTACGTCGATTCCCCCATGCCTTTTCGGGCGGACAACGCCAAAGAATCTCTATCGCCAGATCACTGGTTTCTAACCCTCGTTTTGTTGTTGCCGACGAGAGTGTTGCTGCACTTGACGTTTCTATTCAAGCTGATGTGCTTAATTTACTAAAGTCCTTGCAAAGCGAATTGGGTTCAACCTATTTATTCATTAGTCACGACCTTTCTGTAGTGGCTCATATTTGTGATATGGTCGCTGTTATGTATTTAGGTCAACTGATAGAAGTTGCACCCACTCGTGAACTGTTCTCAGCGCCACGCCACCCCTATACTCAAGCCCTACTTTCATCGATTCCGAATCTGGATCCAGATTACCAAAGCGATGCACAAAAACTTGAAGGAGAAATTCCTTCATCAACCAACCCACCTTCGGGTTGTAAATTTCATACTCGCTGTCACTATGTTGTTGAGCATTGTAAAGTAGTAGAGCCGCTTTTAGAACATCCTGAATCATCTCATGATGTTGCCTGTCATCGCTGGGAAGAGCTTATGAATATTAAAGAAATACCGGTAGCAAATCTTGCGTAACGCTTATCAAATTTTCTAGCATCTAGAATTGTTGATTAACACAGATTAGTTTATTTATTTTTTTAGGACGGCCTTATGAACACCCCAACCAACATTTTATTTATTACCGCTGATCAATGGCGTGGCGACTGCCTTTCTGCTGTAGACCACCCTTGCCTGAAAACACCGAATCTTGATCGCCTCGCGGCTGATGGAATATTGTTTAAGCAACATTTTGCCCAAACCATACCTTGTGGCCCAAGTCGAGCAAGCCTCTATACGGGCATGTATTTGCTGAATCATCGTTCCGTCAATAATGGTACTCCATTAGATGATAGGCATACTAACGTTGCACTGGAAGCGAGAAAAGCGGGATACAACCCTCTGTTATTTGGATACACTGATACCAGTGTGGATCCCCGTCAATGCGCCCCTGGCGATCCACGATTACAAACCTATGAAGGGGTACTACCAGGCATGACACCCGTAATGCATGTAGACGACCGAAACCTGCCTTGGCTAGCAGATCTTAAAGCTAAGGGTTACGTTGTCTCTGAGGATTTGCACGGGGTATTTAAACCTAAAGAAATCAACCCAACGAACAAACGTCGTGGCATTACATTTGCCCCAGCGCAATACAAAAAAGAAGATAGTTACACGGCTTTTCTCACTAATGAAGTCATCAAGCACATTTCATTCAATCAAAAGCAACCTTGGTTTATCCACTTGTCCTATTTGTCTACTCACCCGCCTTTCGTTGTACCAGAACCTTATCATGCGATGTATGACCCTGACACTGTCCCCAAACCTTTACGAGCAGCGACAATTGAAGATGAAGCCAGTCAACACCCATTCCTAGACCACTATCTGCACAACCAACAAGGTTTAGGCATTTGTTATGATTACGATCCAAAAAATAATCTCGAACTTGATGATGTAGATGTACTACAGGCACGAGCTACTTACTATGGAATGATGAGCGAGGTGGATGCCCAAATTGGACGTTTACTTGACTACCTAGAAGAAATTGACGCCTATGACAATACTTTGATAGTGTTTACTTCTGACCACGGAGAACAATTGGGTGATCATTGGCAGTTTTCAAAGTTTACTTACTTTGATCAGAGTTTTCACATTCCGCTAATTGTTCATCCACCAAAAACGAAGAAAAAATCCATTCGTGGCCAACAAGTGAACGCCTTTACCGAAAATATCGATATCATGCCTACCATTCTTGAGTGTATTGGCGTTGATATTCCAACTCAGTGTGATGGTGAGTCATTAAAACCATTTTTTGATGAAGATCACTCTTTTAACTGGCGCCAAGAAGCGCATTGGGAAATTGATTTTCGTAATTATACCAACTGGCAAGCATTTGATTTATTGCCCGACCAATCAGCACTATCGGTTATTCGAGACAACCATTACAAATATGTGCATTTTACTGCCCTACCGCCACTATTTTTCGACCTTGAAAGTGATCCGAATGAGTTTAATAACTTAGCCCAAAACCCTGATTACCAACATCTAGTCCTTCAATACGCTCAAAAAATGTTGAGTTGGCGCATGAGCCATGATGAACGGCTACTAGCAAATACAAAATTAACAGAGACTGGTGTAATAGAGAGTAAGCCGCCGCGAAGATAACTTAATAAAAAAACTTTAATTACTTCAATAGAGGGAACGATTATGTCAATTCTAACCACTTGTATTGGTGCCTATCCTAAACCAGATTACTTGGCACTGCCTGATTGGTTTAACTGCCCTGAAGGTGTTGATACCGTGAACCCCACAGAATTATGGCAAAAAGCCTTTGATGCGCTGGGTGATGACGCGGAGCAGATTCTTCATCGAGCCGTTGAAGACGTTGTTGGTCAACAAATCTCCGCAGGCATCGACGTGCCAACAGATGGTGAAGTTCCTCGTGAAAATTATATTCACTATCAATGCCGCCATATTGAAGGCATTGATTTTTCAAAACTCACCAATACAGTCTTGAGAGACGGCGCTTATGAGGCAAATTTACCGACTATTGTGATGCCTGTCAAAGCTCGCGAACCCTTCCTCTATAAAGACTGGCAGCGAGCTCAAAATTGTGCTGCAAAATTAGGCGATAGATTGGTGAAAATCACTTTACCTGGACCAATGACCATTGGTGATACAACGGCTGATGATTATTACGAAAATCCTCAGAAACGAGGTGCTGCAATAGCCGCCGCTCTTAATAGTGAAGTCTTATCATTAGCTAAAGTTGGATGTCAACACATTCAGATTGATGAGCCTGCTTTTGCACGTTACCCAGAGAATGCACTTGCATTTGGCTTTGAGAATCTTGAGCGCGCCTTTTATGGCTGCCCTTCATCAGTAACACGAACGGTTCACATGTGTTGTGGGTACCCAGGTTCGCTAGATGATGAAGACTACCCTAAAGCTGATCATAATGCCTATTTCACCATGGCAGATGCGATTGAGCAATCGAGTATTAATGCAATATCTCTGGAAGATGCACATCGCTACAATGATTTATCTCTATTGGAGCATTTTGTTACCACAACGGTTATTTTTGGTGCTGTAGCAATTGCAAAATCCAAGGTGGAACCGGTCGAAGAAATACGTGCCCGCTTGCTTCTGGCATTGGAACATATTGATGCTGAACGCTTAATAGCTGCACCGGATTGTGGACTTGGATTATTAGGTTGGACGCTTGCACGGGAAAAATTAAATAACTTGTGTGAGGCTGCTCGCTTAGTGTAGCTTTGAAACTTTATTAATACCTTGTCAAAGCTATGTTTTTCATGAAATATTACCCATTGGTTAAACTCGATTAACTGGTCTATGATTTGTTTAATACTGGCTCTATAAATACAAAATACCTAGCTTTACTTATATAATACAATTCTGTTACTGATGGTTGTATAGGTTGGGAAGAAACACAAAGCGTTCTAAGACGTCTTGCTGAAAAAATATCAAATATATAATAATTTTAACCGTTATGAAAAATATTAATTACGATGTCTATTAATCGCTTACAACATATCATTGGTGGCAATAAAGTTTCAGGCAGCTGTGGGCGTATTTTTGACGTCTATAACCCAGCTAAAGGTGAAATTATTAGACAGATAGAAGGTGTAAGCGCAAAAGATACAGAAAATGCAATCCAAGTAGCAAGTAATGCACTTCAAAATTGGAGTCAAGTAACACCATCGAAACGTGCACAAATTATGTTCACATATCGTGAATTAATAATCAAACATAGCGACGAATTAGCAGAGTTAATCTCCCAGGAGCACGGAAAGACATTTGATGATGCAAAAGGTGAGGTTGGAAGAGGTTTAGAAGTCGTTGAGTATTGTACGGCGATTAATAATCACCTCAAATCTGACTTTAGTGCTGACGTTTCAACAGGCATTGATAGTCATAACTTGCGCCAACCGATTGGGGTCTGTGCTGGTATTGTTCCCTTTAACTTTCCAGCGATGGTGCCAATGTGGATGTACCCTGTTGCAATTTCCTGTGGTAATACTTTCGTTCTAAAATTATCTGAGAAAGTTCCCTCATGCGGATTAAGACTAACTGAGCTCATTCATGAAGCGGGTCTTCCTGCGGGTGTACTAAACACCATTGTGGGGGACAAAGAGGCTGTGGATGAAATACTTACAAACCCTCAAGTTCGTGCCATCAGTTTTGTAGGCTCAACTCCAGTAGGTGAGTACATCTATCAAGAAGGTTCACGTAACAATAAGCGTGTTCAGGCTCTTTGCGGTGCTAAAAATCATATGATTGTGATGCCTGATGCGGATTTAGAACAAAGCACAGATGCCATTATTGGTGCAGCCTATGGCTCAGCTGGTGAGCGCTGTATGGCTATTTCTGTGGTGGTCGTTGTTGGTGATGAGACAGCCGATAAATTGATTGAATCGCTTAAACCAAAAGTAGCATCTCTTAAAATCGGCGCTTATGATGAACCCGGCGTTGAAATGGGACCTGTTATTTCAAAGCAGAGTCAAGAAAAGATTTTGTCCTACATCGAATCAGGTATTAACGAGGGTGCTGAACTCAAAGTTGACGGAAGGTCAGAGATTAAAAAGGATGGCTTCTATATTGGTGGCTGCTTGTTTGACAAAGTGACTCCGAATATGCCAATTTATACTGATGAAATTTTTGGACCGGTTTTATCGATTGTCAGGGTGTCTACTTACGATGAAGCATTAACACTTGTTAATGATCATGAATATGGCAACGGCACTGCCATCTTTACACGAGATGGTGATACTGCTCGTCACTTTACCTCACACGTTAAGGTAGGCATGGTTGGTGTGAATATACCTATCCCTGTTCCAGTTGCCATGCACAGTTTCGGCGGCTGGAAGCGTTCACTGTTTGGCGGTTCTTCAATTCATGGCATGGAGGGTGTGCGTTTTTATACTCAGCTAAAAACAATCACATCAAGGTGGCCTTCTGGAATTCGAAAAGGCGCACACAAAGACGCCTAAAAATGCTTTGTGTTTCTCCCCAATCTATACAACCATCAGTAACAGAATCAATTAATATCGAAGGAACTTGATATGCGTGACAATACAATAAATCTAAGTGATAAATTTAGCAAAATCTGGATTGATCAGATTCCTGATAATCCCTATTTGCTGTTAACACCCGGCCCCCTATCAACAACAAAAACCGTGAAAGCGGCTATGCTGAAAGATTGGTGTACTTGGGATAACGACTACAACTTAATAGTTCAAGAGATTCGTCATAAACTTGTCAATTACGCCACTAATAAAAGCGATCAATACACTTCTGTTTTAATGCAAGGTAGTGGCACTTTTGCTGTCGAGGCCATGATTGGCAGCGCCGTTCCACGTAGCGGCAAACTTCTTTGTATTACTAATGGCGCTTATGGTGACCGAATTGTTCAAATTGCTGACATTCTTGGCATTGATAGCATTGTTCAAAACAGTACGGAACTCGGGCAAGTCGACCTACAATTAATAGATAAAAATCTACAAAATAACCTTGACATTACACACGTTATTGTTGTGCATTGCGAAACTACAACGGGCATGCTCAACCCCATTAACGAAATTGGCAAAATTGTGAAAAACCATCAAAAAGTATTTATGGTTGACGCCATGAGCAGCTTTGGGGGTATTGCAATGGACGTCGACATTCTGCAAATTGATTATCTTGTTTCCTCTGCCAATAAATGCATTCAAGGGGTTCCGGGCTTTGGCTTTGTTATTGCCAAAACAGAGGAGCTGGAAAAATGCAAAGGCAACGCCAGATCATTGTCACTGGACCTTTACGACCAATGGCAAATGATGGAAAAATCTAATGGCAAATGGCGTTACACCTCCCCTACCCATGTTGTTCGTGCATTTTATCAAGCAATGCTTGAGCTGGAAGAAGAAGGTGGACCAACTGCACGAGAAAAGCGCTATCGCACCAACCAAAAAATGCTGGTTAAAGGGATGCGTGATTTAGGCTTTGAAACCGTCCTACCTGAAAATTGCCATTCACCCTTCATTACCGGCTTTGTCTCTCCTACGGATGAGTCCTATAGCTTTAATAGTTTTTACCAAACGATTAAAAAAGAAGGTTTTGTTATTTACCCTGGAAAAGTCACAAATCTTGAATCTTTTCGTATTGGCAATATCGGTGATGTCCATCCTCAAGATATTGAGCGCTTACTCGGCGTTATAAAAAACGCCATCACTTGGCAATAAAGCAACAACTTTATGGAGAATAATTATGATCAAAGTTAACAACAACAAATACACCAGTGATAAAGCCAATCCTGTGGTTATCATTTGCATGGACGGCACATCTTTTGACTATTACGAAGGTGCTAGAGAGGTCATGCCAAATTTATGGCGAATGATTGAAACGGGCACAATGGGTATTGTTGATTCAGTAATCCCTTCTTTCACCAATCCGAACAATATGGCAATGGTTACCGGCGTATCACCCGCCGAGAATGGGATTTGTGGTAACTTCTACTACGATCAAGATTTGGACGATGAAGTGATGATGAACGAACCTCGTTACCTTTGTGCGGATTCTATTCTTGCAAGTTTTAGCCAAAATGGTAAAAAAGTAGCCATTGTTACTTCAAAAGATAAGCTTAGAAAAATGCTTAGCCATAACCTTAACGGTATTTGCTTTTCTGTGGAATTTGCCGATCAAGTCACTTTAGAGAATAACGGTATTGTAAATGTAACCGATGACCTAATGCACAAAGTCAATCCTGGCATTTACGACCCTGATAATTCCGTTTATTTAATTGAAGCAGGTGTTAGACTTCTTGAAAAAGAGCATTTTGACTTAATGTACTTAACATCAACCGACTATGTCCAACACAAAAATGCCCCAGGAAGTGAAGGTGCTAATTCGTTTCTCGCAGGCATTGACCACTGGATTGGAGAGCTTGACAAACTGGGTGCGGTTGTTGCAGTGACGGCTGATCACGGCATGCAGTCGAAAACCAATGCCCAGGGGCAGCCGAATGTACGCTTTTTAGAAGATATCTTAATCAGTGAAGGTATTCAGACAGCCCGCGTTATCCTACCAATTACAGACCCATATGTTGTCCATCACGGCGCACTTGGTTCTTATGCTACGATCTATATCGATGATTCTGAGCTTAAAAAAGCCAGCACCATCTTAAAGCAATTAGATGGCGTGGAGGACGTGCTCACCAAGGAGCAAGCGGCAGAGCGTTTTGAATTGCCAAAAGATCGTATCGGCGATTTAGTCATTACTGGCGACAAGCATACAGTTTTAGGCCACGCTGCTGATAGGCACGACCTTGAGAGCGTGCAACAAGGTTTGCGCTCCCATGGAGGCATGCACGAAGCGCGCGTACCGATTATCATAAACCGACAACTTAAATCAGAATACAAGCAAAGACTGGAATCAGGTAATGCTAAAAGCAGAGAAGTTTTTGATTTCGCCATTAACGGCACCGAGGATTAATTATGAGAGAATATGGAAGCATTATAGGTGGGGAAGAAATATTTACTGAAAAGTGGATTGACGTTAAAAACCCTTATACTGGAAAAATAGTTGGTAGAGTCAACTCATTACCCCCTGCTGAGATTGAAAAAGTGGTACAAGTAACGCATGATACAACCATAACGCTTAGTCGCTATGAGCGCCACCAAATATTAAACAAAATGGCGGATGCAATTGATGAGCGCGTTGAAGAGATTAGTCTAATGATTACTGATGAGTCAGGCCTTTGCCTTTCCGACACAATGTATGAAGCAAGTCGAGTGGCTGATGTGTTACGTTTCTCTGCCATTCGCACCTATGATGACGACTCACAAGTTTTCCCTTGCGACATTAGCAAAAATGGCCGTAAACGCAGAATTTATACGACTCGAATTCCTTTGAAGTTAATTGCCTGCATTACACCTTTTAATCACCCAATGAATCAGGTTGTCCATAAAATTGCGCCTGCTATTGCTACTAATAACACCGTTATTTTAAAGCCCGCCCAGAGAACCCCTTTATCTTCTTACTATCTAGCAAAATTAGCACTGGATTGTGGCCTCCCTCCACATATGCTTAATGTGATTAATGGTCCTACAAAAGAAACATACGACATTCTTGTAAAAAGTGAAATGGTCTCTATGGTCTCTTTCACAGGCTCTACTGAAGTAGGTAAAGATATTGCCAATAACTGTGGCTACAAGAAAATTGTTATTGAGCTAGGAGGCTCATCTGCACTGATTATATGCCCCGATGCGGATATTGATGAGGCGGTCGAAATAACCATGGGCGGTCTTTTTAAGAATTCAGCACAACGTTGTACTGCAATTAGACGTCTTGTGGTACACGAAAGCATTGCTGATGAATATGCAGCTAAGCTCACTGAAAAAGCATCAAAGCTTAATTATGGCGATCCTTATAATCCTAATAATGATATGGGGACCGTCATATCAGAAGAGGCTGCAACCATGATGGAACAAAGAGTAAACGCAACCATTGCAGCAGGTGCCAAACTGTTGCTTGGCAATATACGCCAAGGTGCCGTGTATTCACCTACGGTTCTCGATCACGTTAAAAACGAACACGCTGTTGTTTGTGAAGAGACTTTTGGACCCGTTGCACCTATTATCCGTTATTCAACCCTTGATGAAGCAATTGAAATTGCCAACGATTCAGCTTACGGTCTTTCAGGTGGTGTTGTTAGTAATCATTGGCCAACAATTCAGCGTGTTATTAATGAACTTGAAACCGGCACAATCAATGTTAATGAGGCGCCCAGCTATCGATTAGAATGGACACCGTTTGGTGGCATTAAAGACTCGGGCCTAGGCTACAAAGAAGGCGTGATCGAAACGATGAAAGCCTACACCAATGTTAAAACCTATTCACTACCGTGGGATACACCATGAAGCCGAACAGTAAACAGAATAGTCGCTCTTAAACCCATGAAAATCATTCAAATTACCGACACACATTTGATGCCACGCGGCACAGATCTTCACGGCCTTGACCCCTGTAAGCGGCTTGAGACTTGTATTGAAAGCATTAATGAATACCATGCCGATGCCGACTTGTGCATCATCACTGGCGATCTTACCCATCAAGGAGACCGAGAAGCCTATCGTGATTTGCGCGGCATCCTTAAACAACTGTCAATACCTTATCACCTCCTAGTCGGTAACCATGATCACCGGCAAATATTCTCTGAGATTTTTCCAGAAACACCACGTGATGAGCATGGGTTTTTTCAACAAACACTAGAAACCTCTGCAGGAATTTTTCTATTGCTTGACACAGTTGAGCATGGAATGCCCTGGGGATCTTATTGTGAAACACGGGCTTTATGGCTGAAGTCTCAATTGGAACTCCACAAAAATCAACCAGTTTATCTCTTTATGCATCACCCCCCTTTTAATATCGGCATCCCAGCACTGGATAAAATCAGCCTTAGAGAAGATGCCAAGCGAATCCATCAAACCGTGAAAGATTTTTCCAATATCAAGCACCTCTTTTTTGGCCATGTTCATCGCCCAGTAAGCGGCAGTTGGCACGGTATTCCATTCACCACCTTGCGAGGCACCAACCATCAAGTCCAGCTTGATCTTAAGGCTGACGATTACTTGCCTTTCACTCATGAACCACCCGCCTACTGTGTAGCATTACTTGAGCCTCAGCAAACAATCGTCCACTTCCACGACTATCTGGACGACTCACTATACGTGAAGGAACTTTTGTCTCGCTTATAAAATAACTGCTTCAACCTGAGTGTTCTTTTACAAATAAATTGTACAACTAAAACTCTTAGTGCATGGTTAACTCATGTGAAACCGAGTCTCAGAAAAATACAATTCTTTCTCTTGGCGCATCATACTGGGTTCAATTGGCAAAAAAACATTTTGCAGTAAACGCTGTTTTGCCCTATCATGCTAGCGCATGACACTTGTTGCAATATCACTGGTAATTTTGTCCGCGTGCATTCATGCTCTGTGGAATTTTTTCACTAAAAAAAGGCATCCAACCGCCTCTTTTTTTCTGCTTGCAAGCCTAACTGGGACGCTGCTGCTTTCACCTATACTGATACATCACAGCGACACATTATTACACCACATCCCAGATCGGGTGTGGATGCTTCTAATAATCGCAGGTTTTTTTATGGCACTTTATTTCATCAGCTTAGCGAGAGCCTATAGAGAGGGTGAACTGTCAATTGCTTATCCTATTGCTAGAGCTATGCCCATTATCATCGTGTTGGCTGTGGTTGTGTATTTGGGTCGAGTGGACCAGATTTCCTTACAAAGTATTGTTGGAAGCGCACTGGTTGTTTTTGGTTGCTTTATGATTCCTTTACAACGATTTAAAGAGCTACGTTTTAGTAATTACCTGAATCTTACTTTTGGTATGGCGCTCATTGCCGCAACCTGTAGTGCGGGTTATGCGCTGGTAGATGATGAGGCTTTGCGATACTTTCGAAACAATAATCAGCTGGCTATCGATAATACTTCAATGACTATTTTGTATGCTTGCTTGGAAGCTTCAATAACTTCCTTGTGGTTAGCGTTATTTGTTGTGATACGTAAACAAGGCCGTATAGACTTTTATCAAGTAATTTGTGTCAATAAGTGGTACGCTATTGTTGCAGGTATTGGCATTAATTTAGGCTACATACTGGTTTTACTGGCACTTGCTTTTGTTGAAAATGTCAGTTACATAGTGGCTTTCCACCGCTTGAGTATTCCATTAGGAGCTGTATTGGGTATTCTCATATTAAAAGAAAAATTCTACCCTTTGAAGCTTCTGGGGGTGCTAATTATGTTGGTTGGGCTTTTAGGAGTAGCACTTGGTTAAACACTTTGGGTGGATATGTATTAAATTATGTTTGTGACTATGTTGATTAACGAACCAATTCTAACAACCATTTCAATATCACCAAACATATCAATTGTTACAGGATCTAAATCTCTTAAATCATCTATGTGTATCTCATCACAAATTGGAATACTTATCATTCTGATTGTCATTGTTTAACCCCCATGTGTATTTATAAGATAGTTGGTATTTAGAAATATCCCTTATTACCAATAAAAAAGATTGTTCTGGAACTACTAATATTTATAAATAAATATGTAATAAATAATAAATATTTATAAATTTGAGGGTTTTGTGTCGTTGTTAAGGAATAGATTAAAAGATGATCTTAAAAACTATCTTATTGACTTTGATGTTAATATTTGGATTGTAATCTTGGTTGTGATTGTTTTAATTGGTTTATTGTATTAAAGAAAGGTAGTTAGTTATAACCATCAAAGTCATCTTCTACATCGAATCCTTCATCTATTAATCTTACATATACATGATGGATACATTCATAATAAACATCAGATAAGAATTCATCAAATTCTTCATATTGTTCATGTTCTTTATCAATCCACCATCTTGAATCGGGATTTTCATCAATCTCATCAAATAGGTCAAAATCAACAAACATTCGATAATAACAATTTAAATCTTCATCTGGGTCATTTGAACCAATAACATGTTTGTTTTCTACATACATGATTCTATGAATCAACATATGTAAAGATTCGTCAAATGAACCATCTACTTTGTTTAGATAGAATTTAGAATCCGAATATTTAGTTCTGACCTTATATACTCCGTTAGAGAAGTCATTTTTATTGATATCAATTAACTCATCTGCAAATATTTTCCAAATATTAAAGTTATTGATCTGATTTTGTGCATATTCATAGTTCACTGCCATCAAGATTGATTATTTCTCCCTGTCGAATCGTCACCCAGATTACTGATGACAGCACTACCACCGCTCCTATAACCACGGCAACC
>JYMV01014638.1_pt1 | contig 14018 bp, 13 predicted proteins | sample 338911 | NCBI WGS metagenome assembly JYMV01 (sample SAMN03354496, study PRJNA234377) | hydrothermal vent metagenome | biome: Deep sea; feature: Hydrothermal plumes at the Eastern Lau Spreading Center, Western Pacific Ocean; material: Seawater | place: Tonga | collected 2009 | depth 2000 m m
ATTGAACTACCCACTTTGGAAGGATTGGATACTATGGGCTGTATGAAAGCAGCATATGACAATAAGATCAAATGCGCATTTTTATTGAACCTATTGTGAAAAGGAAAAAGCTATATATTTTCGGAGCAGGGCATATAGGGGCTGCATTAGCAAAATATGCAAGTGAACTAAATTTTAAGACAACTATAATTGATGAACGACATGAGATAGTCTCAAAATTAGATCTTGAGGATGTGTCAATAATAGAGAAGAAACACAAGCGATCTTATAAAGATCTTCATTTTGATTCGAATACTTTTATTGCAGTAGTCACTCATAATCATCGATACGATAGAGAAATTGTAGCTTTCTGCTCAGAAAAACCAAATGCCTATCTTGGCATGATCGGCAGTAAAAGGAAAATAGAAGTCGCAAAAAAAACATTCCTTACAGGGAATATTATGACCAAAAAACAAATGAAAGCCATAGATTGGCCCATGGGTATAAAGATTACGGTCAAAACACCAGAAGAAATTGCAATAGCTATTCTTGCTAAAATGATTGATGTTAGATCAAAATTAGGTGTCCATGCGTAAAATAAATAATAGCATATCGTTTGTTCTTGATGGCAAGGTGGTGAAAATTGATTTTATTTCTTCAAACAGCCTCAATCCAACCACTACAGTTCTAAACTATCTACGTAGTTTATCCAACCACAAAGGAGTAAAGGAGGGATGTGCAGAGGGTGATTGCGGTGCTTGTACCGTTGTACTTGGAGAAGAAAGAGAAGGCAAAATTACCTATAAGGCTGTAGATTCATGTTTGGTATTTTTACCTATGGTACAAGGAAAACAGCTGATCACTGTAGAGAATATAGGTTGCATTGATGATTTACATCCTGTTCAGCAAGCTATGGTAGATACGGACGGAAGCCAGTGTGGTTATTGTACACCGGGATTTATCATGGCACTTTTTGAGCTGTATAAAAACCACAATAACCCATCAAGAGAGGTTATTGACGATGCTTTAACGGGTAACCTGTGCAGGTGTACAGGTTACAGGAGCATTGTGAAAGCAGCTTCTATATCATGTGCTAAAAATGAGAAGGATAGTATTACCAGAACCGAGAAAAACACCTTAAAGCTACTAAAAGGGATAAAAAAAGAGTCTATTCATATCAAAATAAAAACACAAGAATACTTTCTTCCTACAACCCTGGAAGAGGCAATTTCCCTAAGGGCTAAGCATGGAAAAGCACTGTTGGTAGGAGGAGCTACGGATCTAGCATTGCGAGTTACAAAAAACAATGAGTTGCTTTCTAAAATTATTGACCTAGGGAATATCGATGCCCTTAAAAGTATCCGGCGTACCAAATCACAATTGATTATTGGTTCAGGTGCCAGCCTTGAGGCTATTAAAATGGAAACACAAAACCTGTTTCCTGCACTGTACAAGATGCTCGCGGTATTCGGATCCAAGCAAATACGTCATTTGGCAACATTAGGAGGAAACCTTGGCTCTGCCTCACCCATAGGAGATATGCCGCCCATACTAATAGCATATAATGCATCAGTGATCCTTGCAGGACCCAAGGGCAAAAGGAATGTCGCTATTAACGACTTTGTTACCGGATATAGATCCACTGTACTTCTTGAAAATGAAATTATTAAAGAGGTGGTTATTCCCATCTCAAACAGAGGAGCCCTAATCTCCTCTTACAAAATATCCAAACGAAAAGACCTTGACATTTCCACAGTTAGTGCTGGGTACAGGCTAGAATTAAATAGTAACCAAACCATATATACTGCTAAGCTCGTGTATGGAGGTATGGCAGCCATGCCCAAAAGGGCTAGAAAAACAGAGGCATTTCTTAAGGGCAAGCCATGGAATAGAGAGGTTATTGAACAAGCTATGGGTGTTATGGAGTCAGATTTTGTCCCAATTTCAGATGCCAGGTCCGGTGCTGCGGCAAGGATGATCATGGCAAAAAATTTATTGTTGAAATTTTGGACTGAAAACCGGAATTGATGAAAGATATTGAACATGAAAGCGGAGTTTACCATGTTACTGGGGAAGCTCGATACATTGATGATCTTTTGGTCAATGAAAGGTTGCTTTATGGCAGGGTATTGTATAGCAAGGTTTCTCATGGAAAAATTATTGCTTGTAATATTGATGCAGCAAATGAATTGCCTGGTGTTAAGGCAATACTAACCCACAAGGACATTCCTGGTCCTAACCAGATGGGGCCAGTAATTCATGATGAATTAGTGCTGGCTAAGGACAGGGTTACATTTATAGGGCAGGCCATATTTTTAATTGCAGCAGATTCGGAGGAAATAGCGATTGAGGCTGAAAAGCTGATTGAGATAAAATACAAAGAGTTACCCTCTATACTTTCAATCAAAGATGCCATTAAAAAAGGTAAACTTATACAGCCCGCACGGAAAATTGAAACAGGAGATGTAGATAATTCCTTCTCCAAAGCAGAAAACATTATTGAAGGAGAGCTAGAAATAGGTGGACAAGAACAATGGTACCTGGAAACACAAATTGCCTTGGCGATGCCAGGGGAAGGCAAGGAGCTGCTAGTTTATTCTTCTACACAACACCCTTCTGAAACTCAGGCGCTAATTGCAGAGGTTATGAACCTGCCTAAGATGGAAGTGGAGGTACAGATCAGGAGAATGGGTGGGGCATTTGGAGGTAAGGAAACTCAGGCCAATCATGTAGCTATATGGGCTTGTTTGTTAAGTAAAGCTACAGGCTGTCCGGTAAAAGTCAGGCTATTCCGTGATGATGACCAAATAATGACAGGTAAAAGGCATCGTTTCTTAATGCAATACAAAGCCGCATTTGACAAAAGAGGGATTATTGATGCAATTCATGTTGTACAGCATACAGATGCCGGGGCAGCAACAGACCTTTCCATGGCCATATTAGAAAGAGCCATGATGCATGCTGATAATGCCTATTATATTCCGAATATGTGTATTGTTGGTAAAGCATGGTTTACCAACCTGCCTTCAAACACAGCATTTAGGGGGTTTGGAGGACCCCAGGGAATGGCATGTATGGAACAGATCATCGATAGAATTGGACGAATGCTTAAAAAGGATCCTGCTGATATACGAAAAATTAATTTCTATCAAAATAAAAAAAGAAACCGCACTCCCTATGGCCAAAAGGTAGAAAATAACCGTTTAGAACCCATATTTAAAACGCTGCTTAAAACTTCAGAATACAAAAAAAGAAGAACAGAAATCAATTCCTTTAATGCTAATAATGAGTTTTTTAAAAAAGGAATGGCCTTCACCCCTGTTAAATTTGGCATATCCTTTACAACTTCTTTTCTAAATCAGGCAGGAGCGCTGGTGCATATATACAAAGATGGTACTGTGCTGGTAAACCATGGGGGAACGGAGATGGGACAAGGACTCCATACTAAGATCAGGCAAATTTCCGCCATGGAACTAGGGATAGAGATTAAAAATGTGAAAGTCAATGCCACCACAACCGCAAAGGTGCCAAATACATCAGCTACAGCCGCATCGGCCGGTACCGACTTGAATGGAATGGCCGTAAAAAATGCTACAGATAAACTAAAGGATAGAATTGGGAAGAGGGCATGTGAGGCATTCAATGAGAAACTTCCAAAGAATGGGAAGCGCACCAAAGCAACTGATATCAGGTTTGCAAACAATACCGTATATGATCTAGCCCATCCAAAACGTAAAACTGCCTTTCACAATGCGGTATTGGATGCGTATTTTAACCAAATTAGCTTAAGTGCTACAGGCTATTACAAGACTCCTGACATCCATTTTGACAGGGACAAGGGGAAAGGCAAGCCATATTATTATTTCGCCTTTGGCATGGCAGTTACGGAAATATTATTGGACACGCTAACTGGCCATTTTACCAATGTGCGCACAGATATTCTTCATGATGTAGGTGACTCCCTTAACCTACGCCTGGACATTGGGCAAATTGAAGGAGGTTATATCCAGGGGATGGGCTGGTGTACTACCGAAGAGCTGAAATGGGATGACAAAGGCAATCTTCTAAACCATTCTCCAGATACTTACAAAATACCTAATATACAGGATATTCCAAAAGATTTTAGGGTGGCTGTATTAAAAGGATACCCAAATGCAGAAAAGACTATTAGGAGAAGTAAAGCCGTTGCTGAGCCTCCATTAATGCTTGCATTCTCTTGTTGGCTGGCCATAAAGGATGCTATTTCTGCAGTACACGAACATCAGATAGAACCCATGTATTCACTACCTGCAACAAATGAAGTAATTCTATTATCTATAGATGATTTAAAGAAAAGGATTAGCCTATGAAAGTTGATGTGAAGAAATATTGGAAATCAAACCTGAAAATTTTGGGATCATTGCTAATAGTTTGGTTTATTGTATCGTTTGGATTTGGAATATTATATGTTGATGAACTGGATAAGATAAGTATTGGCGGGTTTAAGCTTGGGTTTTGGTTTGCCCAGCAAGGATCTATTTATGTCTTTGTAATTATCATCCTGGTATATGTGATCTTGATGAATAGGCTGGACAGGAAACACGGAGTGAATGAAGACGATTGACCGACAGGTTTTATTATTATGATTAGCTAAAATGGACATAAAAACGTGGACATATATCATAGTTGGAATTTCATTTACAATATATATTGTAATTGCAATTTGGTCTAAGGCATCTACTACTAAAGAATTTTATGTTGCCGGTTCTTCTGTTCCTCCATTGGCTAATGGGATGGCCACAGCTGCTGATTGGATGTCTGCTGCTTCATTTATATCTATGGCTGGCCTTATTTCATTTATGGGACGTGATGGCTCAGTATACCTGATGGGATGGACAGGAGGCTATGTTTTACTAGCCCTTTTACTGGCACCATACCTGAGAAAATTCGGAAAATTTACAGTGCCTGATTTTATTGGTGACCGCTATTATTCTCAAACTGCCAGGTTAGTAGCAGTAGTATGTGCCATTTTTATATCCTTTACCTACGTCGCCGGACAAATGCGTGGCGTTGGAATTGTTTTTTCCAGATTTCTTGAGGTGGAGATTATTACAGGAGTTTTGATAGGAATGACCATCGTATTTTTCTATGCTGTATTGGGAGGGATGAAGGGAATCACCTATACTCAGGTGGCACAATATTGTGTATTGATCTTTGCCTATCTTGTTCCAGCTATATTTATCTCCTTTATAATGACAGGGAGCGTTATTCCTCAACTTGGCTTTGGTAGTGACCTGATTAGTGAACCGGGCGTTTCATTACTTTCGAAGTTAGATGGCCTAAATGAAGCACTTGGATTTACTGCTTATACTAGTGGGAATAAAAGTACAATTGACCTATTCTTTATTACAGCAGCCCTGATGGTTGGAACGGCTGGATTGCCCCACGTGATTGTTCGGTTTTTTACAGTTCCAAGAGTTAAAGATGCCAGAATTTCTGCTGGTTATGCATTGGTATTTATAGCTATTTTGTATACAACTGCTCCTGCTATAGCTGCTTTTGCAAGAACCAATATGATACAATCTGTAAGCGAAAAACCCTATTTAGAGGCCCCAGGATGGTTCAAAAATTGGGAGACAACTGGGCTGGTATCCTTTAATGATAAAAATGAAGATGGAATTATACAATACGTTAACGATGCTGACAAAAATGAATTGGTAATTGATAAGGACATAATTGTTTTGGCCAATCCGGAAATTGCCAAACTCCCCAATTGGGTAATTGGATTGGTAGCTGCGGGGGGGTTAGCAGCAGCGCTCTCCACAGCAGCAGGGTTGCTTCTTGTGATTTCTACCTCTATTGCTCATGATCTGTTTAAAAAAATATTAAAACCAAATATATCAGATAAGGGAGAATTAAGAGCAGCTCGAATTGCTGCTGGGTTTGCAGTTGTGGTTGCAGGGTATTTTGGAATTAATCCGCCGGGATTTGTTGCACAGGTAGTTGCCTTCGCTTTTGGCTTGGCTGCAGCTTCTTTTTTTCCGGCAATAATAATGGGTATTTTTTCAAAGAGAATGAATAAACAAGGTGCTATTTCAGGAATGCTGGTAGGTCTCATATTTACTGCGGGTTATATCATATATTTTAAATTTGTAAATCCTGATGCCAATCTGCCTGAGCATTGGATATTAGGCATATCTCCAGAAGGAATTGGTACCATGGGAATGTTGTTAAATTTTGCTGTTTCATTAATAGTTTCAAGGTTCTCTCCTGCCCCACCACAACTTGTGGTAGAAATGGTTGATAGTATTAGAATTCCTAAAGATTAATAGTAAGGCATGGTCATGATTTTTCTTGCAATAGGGTTGTTATTGATGTGGTTATGGCTGAGCCGGATAATTAAAAGCATCAATCAAAAGGTCCCCGGAATAGAAGATATTGATAGTGTTAAAAGGATACAAGACCATGCTCGGCCTTTAGAAACCTTTCAAAAGGTTTCTTTTCTTTCATTAATAATCGTCATTTCAGTAATTTTTTACCGCTATTTTAATAGTGATCCCTCCTTTATAACCCCACATATCATGGAGTGGCTAAACTTAATAGTTAGGTGGGTACATATCGTATTTGGGATTGCCTGGATAGGTGCATCTTTCTATTTTATTTTTCTTGAAAACAGCTTGAACAGGACAGAGGGCCTAAAGGAGGGAATTGCCGGCAACTTATGGGCCATCCATGGCGGCGGATTTTATTATTTAGAAAAATACAAGGTGGCTCCCACCAAGCTGCCACAGGAGCTTCATTGGTTTAAATACGAGGCCTACTTTACTTGGCTTACTGGTTTTATTCTGCTTTTTATTGTTTATTATTTTAATGCAAGCACCTTTTTAATTGACAAATCTATTTATGATATTTCAGAAAACACCGGTATTGCCATTGGGATTGGGACCTTGATCGGCTCTTGGATCTTTTACGACCTCTTGTGCAGGTCTCCCATTGTTAAGAAGAACAACCTATTCTTTTTGATCATACTCATCTTCACTACCCTAGCTGCCTATTTTCTTTGTCAGGTTTTTACCGGACGGGCTGCATACATGCATGTGGGTGCATTGCTCGGAACTATTATGGCTGCTAATGTCTTCTTTGTGATAATTCCCTCACAGAAAGCACTGGTGAAAGCAGCAGCAGAAGGAACGATCCTGGATTCAAGCTTAGGAGAAAAAGCCGGATTGAGATCCTTGCATAATAACTATTTTACTTTGCCCGTCATTTTTGTAATGATAAGTACACACTTCCCAAGTACTTTTGGCAACGAGTTTAATTGGGCAGTTTTAGCAGGACTGTCGTTGGTAAGCATAGGCATCAAGCATTTCTGGAACGTTTATGAGCGGGGTGTGGTGATCAAATGGATTCTCCCTGCTGCAGTTATTTCGTTAATTGGATTAGCACTGGTGACTGCCCCAGAGAATAGGAGCCAAATATTGAAAGATGCAGCAATTGTAAATTTTGTAGAGATACAAAATATCATTAATACCAGGTGTTCATCATGCCATTCCTCAAGTCCAACTGACGATGTATGGAAAACGGCTCCTAATGGGGTGATATTTGACACCCCAGAGCAAATAGTTCAATTCAAGGATAGAATCTTGAACAGAACTGTTTCCACCAAAACAATGCCCCAAGGCAATAAAACAGGGATGACACAAAAGGAACGTGATGCCATTGAAATATGGATATACCAAGGAGCAAGAATAGACTGATAAGATAAAACTATTTAAGGGTATGAAAAGATTTGCGATTCATAGCAATAGAACGGTTATGCCTCACGGTACTTTTGAAGCAACGGTCGTAATTGAAGACCAAAAGATCCTTATGGTCATTGATGGTCTTGCAGATGGTCTTGATTGTGAGTATATAGATGCGGCGGACCATGTACTTATGCCAGGATTGATAGACCCTCATGTCCATATCAATGAACCCGGACGAACGGATTGGGAGGGGTTTGATACAGGCACCAGGGCTGCTGCTGCCGGCGGGATAACTACAATTGTAGATATGCCCCTGAATTCGAGCCCAGTAACCACCACGGTTGAGGCCTTTGATAAAAAATTAAAAGCATCTGAAGGAAAGCTACATGTCAATTGTGGATTCTGGGGTGGGATTGTACCAGAAAATGCCGGACAGCTAAAAGAATTGCTTGGTAGTGGAGTCTTGGGCATCAAGGCATTTTTAATTGACTCCGGTCTGGATGAATTCAAAAATGTGGAAGAAAGACATCTGCGTGAAGGCATACCTGCCATCACTGAAAGCGGCTTACGCCTTCTTGCCCATTCTGAATTAATTAAATCAGAACAAAATGATATTGCCATTACCGATTATCCTAGTTTTTTACAATCACGGCCCAAACAATGGGAGGATGATGCCATTAATTTACTTATACAATTAACAGCTGAATATAATTGCAAAACACATATAGTACACCTTTCATCAAGCGGCTCTCTTGAACAAATCCGAAAAGCAAAGGAAAAAGGTCTTTCCCTGACTGTTGAAACCTGTCCGCACTACCTGGTATTTAATGCTGAAGATATACCACCTAATGATCCTTTCTATAAATGCGCACCACCCATAAGGGAAAGAGCAAATAACGAGAAGCTATGGGAAGCCATAAGAAGTGGATTAATCGATTTTGTTGCAAGTGACCACTCCCCTGCCCCACCTGATCTAAAAGAAATTGAATCAGGCAATTACCAAAAAGCATGGGGAGGTATTGTCGGCCTTCAGTTCTTATTACCAGCCTTTTGGACTGGTGCGAAAGCAAGGGGCCTTACCATTAATAAATTGGCAGAACTTATGTGTGAAAATCCATCAAAATTTCTAGGACTTGAAGCTGCAAAAGGGAGGATTTCTCCTGGATATGATGCTGATTTAGTAATCTGGGCTCCTGAAGAGAAGGTCATTGTATCAGATAGTTCCATCCAGCATAAACATAAAGGCACTCCATATGCATCATTGAATATGGTTGGGCTTGTTAAGAAAACGTTTGTGAGCGGAAAGCTGGTTTATGATAATGGTGAATTTGTATCTTTGTCTGCCGGAAAAGCAATACTTAGAAATGAGTATTAAAATTTAATTCTAGAATGAGCCAACCTGATTTTACCAAATTACTGGATTTAGCAGCTGAGAAATTAGGTGGAAAAACATTGCTATCCAGTGATGATTTTTTTGCTCCCATGGAAAACCTGATAAAACCAGGGAGAGGTATATTTATTGAAGACAAATATACTGATCACGGAAAATGGATGGATGGTTGGGAATCGAGAAGAAAACGAACGCCCGGAAACGACTGGTGTATTTTGCAATTAGGCGTAAGCGGAAAAATTGAAGGAGTAGATATCGATACAAACTTTTTCCTTGGCAATCACCCACCCCACGCAGCTTTGGAAGCTTGCTGCATCGAACCAAGTGCCACGGATACTATCAATTGGGATACTGTTGAATGGACAGAAATTTTACCAAAATCTCCTTTAGACGCAGGGAGTCAAAATTTATATGCAATTGACAGCGATGCAACCTGGACACATCTTCGATTGCAAATCTATCCGGATGGCGGCGTAGCACGTTTGAAAGTATATGGAGAGGTAAAAAAAGACCTTTCCAATATAGCAGCTACTCAGCTAGACTTAGTCGCAGCATTAAATGGGGGCAGGTCTGTTCTTTGCAATGACATGTTCTTCAGCCACATGAATAACCTGATAATGCCGGGAAAAGGAAAGGACATGGGTGATGGATGGGAAACCAAACGAAACAGGACACCCAATAATGTGGACTGGGTAATCATAAAGTTTGCATATAAAGGGATGATAGATGAGATAATGGTAGACACCAAACATTTTAAAGGAAACTATCCGGATTCTTGTTCAATTGCTGGGTGTCTTTTAGATAATGGGCAGGGTGTTGAAGATGATTCAGTAGAATGGATAGATCTCTTACCGCAATCCAAACTAAGTGCTGACAACGAACATCACTTCAAAGAAGAATTGAGTAACAGAGGTCCATTCACTCACGTAAAGCTGATGATTTATCCAGATGGTGGTATCAGCAGGCTTCGCATCTACGGTACATTGGCAGATTAACATGCGTATTTACCTCACTCATTGCACAGGAATCAAAGACAACCGATTAAAAGGCACAAGTAAAGCTGTTGGCCCAAATGATCTTTATACTTCCATGCCCCTACAGCGCTTTGTACGAAAGTGCAAGGAGCAAAAAGTACAATGGGCCATTTTCAGCGACCTTTATGGAGTATGGCACCCACATCAACACCATCTCTGGTACGACAAACACCCTGATACAGTAACAGCACATGAAATGACACAATTGGTAAAAGATTTTGATAAAGAGCTCGAAGATTTTTCCGAAATTTGGTTCTATAACAATCCATCCTGGTTTCATAGCTTGTACAAAACACTGCTTAAAAGGTCTTCATTATCTAATAGAATCACAACCTTTTCCAGGTTAAAAGAAATTGTATAATGACAATGGAAGAACTCAACCAGCTACCAGAAGAAGAATGCAGCAAGGCTCTTTTTAATTGTTGTGGATCAACTTCCTGGGTGAATGAAATGCTAGGAAAACGCCCTTTTTCCAGTGAAATTGCCCTTAAAGAGCAAGCAGTTGCTGTTTTTTGTAGTTGCACAGAAAAAGACTGGCTGGAAGCATTTGCACATCACCCACGGCTGGGAGACAGAAAGAACCTGAAAGAAAAATTTGCAGCTACCAGTCATTGGGCAGGAGAAGAGCAATCAGGTACAGCAAAGGCATCAGAATCTGTATTGGCTCAACTCGAACAGGCAAACCTGGATTACGAAAAGAAGTTCGGCTTCACTTATATTCTCTGTGCTGCAGGGAGATCCGCCAGCTTCATGCTGGAGTCTCTGCAAGACCGCTTGTCAAATCAAAGAGATGAAGAGCTAAATATTGCTATGGAAGAACAAAATAAGATTACTAAATTGCGTTTAGAAAAACTATTGTCATGAGCCAAATAACAACACACGTACTGGATACATCAAAGGGCCTGCCTGCCCAAGGCATTCAAATATCATTGGAAGGAAGAAATGTTGAAGGTAACTGGACTAAATTGGGTAATGGAACCACAGATACTGATGGCCGTATCAGTAACCTGCTGGATACCGATGCGCTGTTGGATCCAGGGACCTATCGCATGGTATTTCAAACGGGAGACTATTATAAAGCATGTGGATCTTATGGGTTCTATCCTTCAGTAATTATAGAATTTGAAACCACTGACAGTAACCATTATCATATACCTTTGTTATTAAATCCATTCGGTTATTCTACTTATAGAGGAAGTTAGATTAAAGACTTGGAATTTGTAAGTATAAGGATATGGTAAACTGCGTAGGAAGTATAACACAAAGCAATAATTATTTATGAAAACTTCAATTGACCAGGGAAAGAGAGATGAAATCCTAAATGAACTTGGAAGTGCAAACAAGATATTTTCCAGGTTTTATCCAGGAGATCGGACAGATAGGCAGCCTGTGCATACCGTGTATGGCGGAGCTCAACTATTCAAATCAGAAACCATAAGAAAGATGGGGCAAACTGCAGAGTCTCATTTTTGGGCCTATGCCCCTGATGCAAGTATATTAGCTAATGCCCTAAAGCTAAGTGGCTCTATAGATTTTTGTGAAAAGATATATCAAAAGATATTAAATAAGCTGGAAACTGAGGCGGTTGAAGATTTTCGAATTGATTTCGAAGACGGATTTGGAAACAGGCCAGATGAGGAAGAAGACCGAACAGCTGAATTTACTGCAAAAGAGCTTGCAAAAGGGATGAAGAATGATTTTCTCTCCCCTTATATTGGAATTCGGATTAAACCGTTCTCAGAAGAGCTAAAAAACCGTGGAGCAAGAACGTTGGATATCTTCCTGACGACTCTTTCAGAACTTACCAAGGGAGAATTGCCTCCAAATTTTGTGGTGACAATTCCTAAAGTGACCATACCAGAACAGGTGAAAGCATTGGTTGATTTGTTTAAAGAGCTTGAAGCCAATACAGAAATTAAACCAGGTAGTTTGAAATTTGAAATCATGATTGAGACAACTCAATCTATCTTTAATCCTAATGGTGAAAGCAATCTTAGGAACCTTATCCAGGCAGGTGAAGGCAGGTGCATTGCCGCACACTTCGGAACCTATGACTATACCGCCTCTTGTAACATTACAGCTAAATACCAAACCATGGACCATCCAGTTTGTGATTTTGCACACCATATGATGAAAGTAACATTAGCAGGAACCGGGATTTGGATATCTGATGGCGCCACGAATATTATGCCAATTCCTCCAAACCGTGGAAGCTCTATAACAGAAGCCCAGAAAGCGGAAAACCGTGATGTTGTACATCAAGCTTGGAAAATAGCTTATGACCATATCAGGCATTCTCTTTTGCATGGGTTTTATCAGGGATGGGATCTCCATCCTGCTCAACTTGCTATAAGATATGCAGCAGTTTACAGCTTCTTTCTTGAAAGTTATTCAGAAGCTGCTATCCGTTTAAAAAACTTTGTGGGCAAGGCAGCTCAGGCTACTTTAGTTGGTGATGTATTTGACGATGCTGCTACTGGTCAAGGGCTCCTGAATTACTTTCTTGCTGCATTGAATTGCGGCGCTATATCAGAAGAGGAAGTGAAGGTGACTGGTTTAAGCATGGATGAGATACGAACAAGATCGTTTTTAAAGATCTTGGAAGGAAGAAAGTAAACTAAAAAACAAGGTAATTTTTCAGCTTCTACTTGCTAGGGTGCGATCCTGAATATTTTCCATCCACCTTCTTTTATTTTACTGTATACAATTCTATCGTGTAAGCGATCAGCCCTAGCTTGCCAAAATTCGATTCTATCAGGAATAACCCTATAGCCACCCCAGTTAGGGGGGCGGGGAACTTTGTTATTATTGAACTTTAATTTAATCTCGTTTGCCTTCTTTTCTAAATATTCTCTATCGGGAATTTCCTGGCTCTGTGGAGATGCCCATGCTCCGAGCTGGCTGCCTCTGGGTCTAGATTGATGATACCGGTCGGCTTGATCTTCAAGTACCCTTTCCACCATACCTTCAATTCTTAACTGACGATTTAGATCAGCCCAAAAAAACGATAGGGCAGCAAAACCACTTTGGTCAATTTCTTTAGATTTCCTGCTGTCATAGTTGGTGTAAAACACAAAACCATTACCATCAAATTCTTTTAGCAAGACCACTCTTGATGATGGCCTGCCTTCAGGTGAAATGGTAGAAAGCGTCATGGCCTCATGGAAGGGAATGCCTGTTTTAATTGCATCTTTAAACCACTGGTCAAATTGCAAAAATGGATCAGGATTAACCGTTTTCTCATTTAACCCCTTAATCGTAAACCAATACTTATTAAAGAGCCAAAAAAACCCTCTTTTATTTACCTTAATTTCTTCCATAATGAACCATTGTGTGTGCAAAAGTAGAAAAATGATAAAACAAGACAGTGAATATTCCGTTATAGTATCAAATATTATATATTTGCTTATGGTCAAAAAAGATTTAAAACCGGAAAAGGGAAAATTGTTAATTTCCAAACCATTCCTTCACGACCCCTATTTCAAACGTTCAGTGGTATTTCTCACAGAACATAATAATGATGGTACAGTTGGTTTTATTCTCAATAAACCTGTAGATATCAGCATCAATGAAGCAGTTGATGAATTTCCTGAGTTCAATTCGAAATTATATATAGGTGGTCCTGTTCAACGTGATTCTCTATATTATCTGCACACCATGGGCAATACAATTTGTGATAGTGTTGAAGTTGCCAAAGGAATTTATTGGGGAGGAAATTTTGAAGTTCTCAAGGTTCTGATTGAAAGTAATAAAATTAGCAAAAATGAACTTAAGTTCTTTATGGGTTACTCTGGATGGGACAAAAAACAATTAGAAAAGGAAATGAAAAATGATTCCTGGATCGTTGCACCAGCAAAGATTGAACATATAATTGGAGATGATTCAGAAAAT
>JYMV01026676.1_pt1 | contig 14016 bp, 20 predicted proteins | sample 338911 | NCBI WGS metagenome assembly JYMV01 (sample SAMN03354496, study PRJNA234377) | hydrothermal vent metagenome | biome: Deep sea; feature: Hydrothermal plumes at the Eastern Lau Spreading Center, Western Pacific Ocean; material: Seawater | place: Tonga | collected 2009 | depth 2000 m m
CTTGGTGGACTGTGTGGGGCTCGAACCCACGACCTAATGATTAAGAGTCATCCGCTCTACCAACTGAGCTAACAGTCCATTGTCAAATTTTTGCTAATCCTGAAACAATCTCAGTATTAGGAGTATAATTAAAAATATTAGGTGAAATTTTTATTTTTGACGTACGATTACCACCTCCAAGAACAATAATATGCCTTTGCATAACTCGAGAGTCAACCCAGACAGGCAAGTTTATTGGCAGTTCTATGGGAGTAATGCCTCCAATTTGCATTTTGGTTAATTTTTCACTTTCTTCAATTCCTGCAAATGATACTTTATGGGTACTTAGTTTCTTTCTAATAGTCTTATTTGTATCAAGTTTAGTTGTAGCAAGCAGTATGCACACCGCATATTTTAATTCACCTGTTTTTGATTTTACTACAATTGTATTTGCAGCGTCTTCAAATTTAATATTATATTTTTTGCAAAAAATGTTAGTATCAGCTAGATCTGGCTCGCAATCCATTATTTCAAAATCAAGTTTCGTATTTTCAAGAAATTTTCTGATAAATGGCAAGGTATCTGTCATTTAGAAATTTTAACAAGTTTATTTAATATTAACCCATAAATAATTATATTTATAACTATTAGGGTTATTCCTAGGTATATTTGTAAATTTTTAGTTAGGTCTGTTGGATAAACAATCGGAACTATGTAATTTTGAATAAAACCTTCAGAATATATTGTTAAATTAGCTTTATCTAAGAACCAATTTTCAAGATAGGTCAGAGGACATATGGAATGAGTTAATTCGATATAGGATCCCCAGATAAAAGCAGGGATATGGATAAAAACAATTTTTTTTACAACAAAAAATAATAAAGCGCCAAATACAACGAAGATGATAAAAATAAAATGAACAATTAATATTAAATCTGCAGCTAATTCGTACATTTATTTTTTTGGTATACAATTTTTTTTATATATTTGGAAAACTTAACTATTTTAAACATTGTAAGTTTATTCCATACCTAGAATGTAAGGTAACTCTGAAATTGAATTAATTCTATAATCTGGTTGAAGATATACGTTAGTTTCATCTTTTTTTTGAAATTTTCCTGTTTTTACTTGTATGGTACTTAAACAAATATTTTTTGCTCCTCCAATATCAGCAACAATATCATCACCTATCATCACTACTTCTTCATTCTTTAATTTCATTTCTTCTATAGCCAAGTTAAAGAAATTTTTTTCTGGTTTGCCAATCAAAACAGATTTTTTAGAAGTTGCATATTCTAGTGCGGCAACAAATGGACCTAGATCTAAACTTAATTTATTTTCTCTTTTGCAGTATCTGTTCTTATGTAAAGCTATGATTAAAGCATTATTTTCAAGAATGGTTTGAAATACTTTGTTAAGTTTTTCCCAGTTAAATTCCTTAAATAAATCTCCTAAAATTATTGCTTCGGGTTTAATATCATCAATCACAAAATCAGTAAAATCTTCTTGTAAAAATTGATTTGTAAATAATGATATTCTTGAAATATTTTTTTTTTTAAGAAATATATTTGTTGCTATAGCTGGAGAAAAAATATCAGATTCATTTAATGGCAGTTTAAATTGTAACAATTTTTCAAAAATTAACCTTCTAGATGTAGTGGTAGTATTGGTAAGATATTTGATTTTAAAACCATTAGCCAACAATTTATTAATAGTTTCAATCGAGCCTTCAATGAGTTTATTGCCTTCATATATAACACCCTCTATATCTAACAATAGTCCTTTGTAATTGTTTTTAAAATTAATCTTTTCTTCGTTCATCCATTTATTAAAATTTTTTAAAATATATTAAATCCTTCCTTTGAATAATCATGTTCATAATCATTTACTTGAATATTTTGTATAGTTGCTGAGCTAGGTCCTATTTCACATAGTTTGATTAATTTTCGGACATCTTTTTCTTCTCCAATGATTAATGCTTCAACATCGCCTGACATTTTATTTTTTACCCAACCATTAATATTATTATTAATGGCCAAATTTTTTATCCAATATCTAAAACCAACTCCTTGAACTTTGCCTGTAATAACAAGGTGTTTTTTCATAATTTAATTTTATAAATATATTTAATGTTAATTCTGTTATTTATATTTATAAAAAACAATAGTATATTTCCTAATTAATTATGAACAATAAAGTCTTCGTATCGTTCGCACGAGGAAATTAAAAATAGAGTCTTATTCCAACAAGCAAAATCAAAGGAATTGAAGAAAGTTCTAAGCCAGATTCAATTCCTATTTTAGAGTTTTTTTATACAATTAGTTTTATTTATTGATTTTCTTGGTATTTCTATTGGTATGTAATTAACCCATATTAACAAAAATGTTTTCTTAATTAACATTTTAGAAATCACACTGATTTTGCATGAATTAAGTGCTAGGATAATGTTTCATGAAAAAGGTTTTAGGGGGTCTTGGTTCTGGGTTTAATAAAATGACCGATATTCAAATTCAATCTACAATCACTTGTCCACAATGTAATGGAAAAACTATTGAACAAATGCCAACTGATTATTGTCAGTATTTTTGGGAATGCCCTCATTGTAAAAATAATCTAAAGCCTAAAAAAAATGATTGTTGTGTTTATTGCTCCTATGGAACTAATCCATGTCCATCAAAACAGATTTAAAAATGAATAATATTTCCCAGATATTTGCCATTGGTGATATTCATGGATGCAAAGGTTTGTTAGAAAAAATTCATAATAAAATCCTTAAAAAATCTGAAAAGGTTGAAGGCAATAAGATTTTAATTTATCTAGGTGACTATGTAGACAGAGGGTATAAAGTTAAAGAAACTATTGACACAATCATCAGCTTCAAACCTAAGGATTTTAAATGCGTTTTTATTAGGGGCAACCACGAACAAATGCTCTTGGACTTTGTTAACGGCAAATCTGAAAGTTTAACAGTGTGGCTTTATAATGGAGGAGCTGAAACTTTAAAAAGCTACTGTGGGAGAGAAATTTCAGACGATTTATTGAACAGCAGTGCTAAAAAACTGCAGATCCGAGAAAAGTTTATTAAAGCTCTGCCTAAAAAACATTTACATTTTTTCAACGGTCTTCAATTTTCATACACGTGGAAAGATTATTTTTTTGTTCATGCCGGCATTGATCCAAGTCGACCGCTGAGCAAGCAACGGAAGACTGATATGATTTGGACAAGAACGCCTAAATTTCTTGCAAGCAATCAACCATTTGAGAAAATCATTGTACATGGGCATACGCCTAGCAAGAATGTTGAGAAAAAAATAAATCGTATTAACCTTGACACTGGAGCGGTGTATTCTGAATATGGAAAACTATCCTGTATGTTTATAGACGCTAAAGAAAATAGAAAGGAATTTTTTGCTTCAGAAAGAGGATTTTTATAAATGAAAAGTGTATCAAGTGGGAAAACTAGAGGAATTTATCCTCACCATCGAAGAAAAAAGAAAAAGAAAAATAAAAAGAAAAAATACGTAAAATTTCCAAAGCGTTTAGAGAAGCAAATAAAAACGATATCGGAGCAATCACAGGACGAATTAGAACCTATTATATCAACACCAATTACTAGTCCTATGTCAGATGAGTAATAAAATAGGGATCCTGGTTCTGGGTTTGTTATTTAACTTCTATATTTCTGTTCAAGCACTAGATTCACCAAAAAATTATCTGAAAGGAAAATTTTATAGTAGTGTTAAAAATTATTTTTTAGTTGCTACCAAAAAAATGACAGATCCAAGATTTAAAAATACAGTTATAATTATGCTTGAAAATGATGAAAAAGGAGCTTGGGGCATTGTAATAAATAAACCATTAACTTCAATTCCTTTGGGTTCGTTAATTTATAAATCAAGAGACGCAACTAATAAGCAAAAAGAACTTTATAATGTTAAAATCCCTGTATATTGGGGAGGACCAGTGAATGAAAGTAAAATTTTAATATTACATTCTCAAGAATACAAAAACGAAACTACAATAAATTTTAAAAATATATCGATAAGTAGTGATTATAATATTCTATTTGAAATTGCTAATAATAAAGGTCCAAAAAAAAACTTGGTAATAGTGGGAATTTCATCATGGGGAGAAGGTCAGCTAGAAGGTGAAATGGAAAAAGAGGGATGGACTTTATCAGAAATTAATTTAAATTTAATTTTTGAAATGGATAATGCCGAAAAATGGCTAAACGCTATCAAAAATAGTTTTATTCGTCTATGAAAAAGCTTTTAGGGATTTTGGTTCTGGGTTTGTTGGTTTGCAATAGTGCCACACTTTGATGCTTTAGTCCTAAAGCGGATGATAGTATAGTGTCATTAAGGAGTAGACAATTATGACAAACACAAGCACTTGGCATACAAGTATAAGTGATGCTATAAAAGTTCCAATTGAAAAAGGACGCCAGTCTGCTTTCATCTTTGAAGATAAGGATATGCAGGTACGGTTTTATTCACCCAAGCAGAAAGATGGACAAACACCACATCATCAAGATGAAGTTTATGTTATAGCCAAAGGTAGTGGAAAATTTGTGAGGGGAAATGATGAAATTTCTTTTAAAATTGGAGATATAATTTTTGTTCCAAAAAAAGAACATCATTACTTTAAAGATTTTACTCATGACTTCTCAACATGGGTTATCTTTTATGGTTAAAAGTTGAATGACTGATTATAAAGCTAAATTTCGGATAGGCCAGATTGTACATCATAAGTTATTTGATTATACAGGAGTAATATTTGATATTGATCCCTTCTTTCAAAGCTCGGATGAGTGGTATGAACAAGTAGCTCAATCACGTCCTCCAAAAAATAAACCTTGGTATCACGTTTTAGTGCATACAGCTGAACACACAACATACGTTGCTGAACAAAATCTTGATTTAGAAGAGCATCCTAAATCAATACAACATCCGCTTATTAATTCTCTTTTCACTAAATTTGATGGTTCACAATATCATTTAAAATCTAGAGCTAATTAGGATAATGTTTCATGAAAAAGGTTTCCATTTTTATTGAAGACTACAAAAAAAAACACAATTTAAATAATGTTCAAGACTCATTGCTGGTGGTATGATAAATTAAAAAAAAGATAGGCAAAAATTATGTTACGTACAGGTGATCAATATCGCAATTCTCTTCGTGATGGAAGAGAAGTTTGGATAAATGGAAAAAAAGTTGAAGATGTTCCTAATCATCCGGTTTTTAAACCAATTGTGGATATACGTGCACGTATTTATGACATGGCTCATGAAGAAAAGTTTAGTGACAAGTTAACCTACATTGATGAAAAAACTGAAGAAAAAAATTGTGTAGGTTCTAAACTTCCAAAAAGCAAAAATGATTGGTTAATTAAAAGAGAGGCTATTAAAATTATTATGTATGAGGTTGGAGCAGTTGTAACAAGAATGGGAGATGAAACCGCAGGTGAGATGTGGTCTCTTTACGATGGAACAGATATTTTAAATGAAATGGACCCAAGATTTGGTGACAACATCGCTAACCATATTCAGAAGGTTTTAAAATCAGATACTTTTCATGTGTCAGCTAACACTGATCCAAAAGGAGACCGATCAAAACTTCCACAAGATCAAGATCCGGATATGCTTTTGCATGCAGTTGAAGAAACAGACAAGGGTATTGTAGTTCGTGGCGCTAAATATGAAACTGCTGCATCGTATGCAAATCAGGCATTTGTTAAACCAACTATTGCAAATTGGGGGGAGCAAAAGCTTTCAAATTATGCTTTAGGATTTATCTGTCCCATGAATGCTCCTGGCTTAAAACATATTTGTCGTAGTGGTTTTGCAGGACGATCGAGTCCTGAGGATTACCCACTAAGTAACAGGGCAGACGAGATCGATACTTTGCTAGTATTTGATAATGTATTGATTCCTTGGGAAGATGTACTGTTTTATCAGCACACTAAAGCAGCAACCTTTATTCGTGCAACATTGCACCGTTACAGCGCTCATGCTTTTATTGAACGGATTTTGCATATGGCTGATCTTATGATCGGTACAGCATTGCATAATATTCGCCAAACGGGTTTGGAGCATCAACAAGCAGTTCGCGAAAAAATCGCCACATTGATTTGTTACCGCGAAGGTATTGATGCTCATTTAACTGCAGCAATAGCAAATGCAGAAAAAAGTCCAGCTGGTTTACTAATGCCTAATCAGTCTTTTCTTTACACAGGGAGAGTTCATGCATGTAGTCAGTTACATAAAATGATTCATATTGCGCGAGAGCTTTGTGGCGGACAAATATGTGTTACGCCTGATTATGCTGATTTTAATAATACAGATACACAGCCTTGGCTTAAAAAATTTTATTCGATTAATGAAAAGTGGTCATCCGAAGATCGCCGCCGCTTATTAGCATTTGGACGAGACTTATTAAATTCAAGTTATGCAGGACACAAGCTAACCTTTCAGTTATTTGCTCAGTCCCCACCTTTTGCACATCTTAACGCAGTATATAATAATTTTGATTTTAATGAGCCATTGGATTTTGTTAAACGTTCGGCAGGTTTGTCTGATAAAGTTATGAAATAATGTGAAAATTAGATGTTGGAACTATTATGACACATCGAAGAATAAGAAAATTTAATACTGCACAAATGTATCCCGAAAAAAAAATGGATAATGACCTGTCTATGGCAGTAAGAGCAGGCAATAGAATTTTTTTGCGTGGACAGACTGGTTTCGATTTAGATGGTAATATGACAGGAATAGGAGATCCGGCTGCACAAGCAGAAACGGCGATGCAATGTGTTAAAACTTTACTTGAAGAGGCAGGCTCAAAGCTAGAACATATTTGCAAGACAACAATCTATATCACTGATAGGGCCTATCGTGAGGAGGTCTACAATGTTATAGGCAAACATTTGAAAGGTATTCATGTTTGTTCAACAGGTTTGATTGTTAAAGGATTGGCAAGACCAGAAATGATGATGGAAATAGACGTTGAAGCTGTAATTCCGGACAACGAAAAATGATAATGTATTAAGGATTTTTATGTTAACAAAAGCACAAGTGGAAACCTATACACGCGATGGATTTGTAATTATACCAAAAGCTATTTCTAGTGATAAATTACAAGCGATGCGAGATGAACTAGATAAATGGATTGAGGAGAGCAAAAGCTACAAAGATAACTATGGTAAAACACCTAATGGCAAAGCACGTTTTGATCTGGAAAAAGGGCATTGTGCAGAAAATCCAAAACTTCGGCGAGTTGCTAATCCTGCGGATATCTCTCAAGCTTATCGAGATGTATTATTTGAGGGGCCAGCTGTTAAAGCAGTTGTGGATTTAATTGGACCTAATGTGAAGTTCCATCATTGTAAGCTTAATATCAAACTGCCAGGTATGAAGACTCGAGTTGATTACCATCAAGATCAACCCTTTGACGTGCATACTAATGATGATCACTTAGCTTTGTTAGTTCTTATAGATGATATGAACGAAGAAAATGGTTGTGTGAGAATTCTTAAAGGCTCACATAATGGACCACGATATAGCCATTATGAAAGAGATGAATTTGTAGGCAAGGTAGATGAAGATATTCAGAAAAAATGTCGTCGTCACGCAACTAAGATCGAAGGAAAGGCTGGAGATATTTGCTTGATGAGTACTTGGTGCTTACATGGCGGTACAGCAAATTTATCCCAAAGCCTTCGTAGAATGTTAATTTGCGACTATACAACTGCTGATAATTATCCATTAATGCAGCCAATTGTACCTTCAGAACACACAGGTAGAATTGTTGCTGGCAAGGCTACACGTCAAGTAAGGTTTCGTGAAGGAGTGCTTGAACTACCTAAACATTATGAATCTGATTCCTTTTTCGGTGCGCAAGGTCAAAAAGGTGTTCAGAAGGAGATTAAGTAATGACCTTTTCTATTTCTGGTTTTTGTCAAAAAACTAGCATGGTAGGTGTTGCAATAACAACATCAAGTATTTGTGTTGCTAGTAGATGTCCTTGGGTTAGAGCTGGCGTAGGTGCTGCAGCCACTCAAAATGTAACAGATCCCAGCTTAGGAAATTTAATGCTTGACTATTTAGAAGAAGGTTTAAGCGTCCAACAAACTATCGATAAGATTGTTAATGAACATAAATTTATCAATTATAGACAACTAGCATTAGTAGACTCTAAAGGTAATTGTGTGAGTTATACTGGCTCAAAAACACTTGGAACTAATGCAGTATCCGAAGGTGATTGTTGTGTTGCGGCTGGTAATTTATTAAGCTCAACCGAAGTTGTTCAGGCAATGACTAATAATTTTACTCGAAATAATAATCTTCATCTCGCTGAACGACTTCTATCAGCTCTTCAAGCAGGAGTCGATGCAGGTGGTGAAGAAGGTCCTGTACATTCTGCTGGTCTAAAAGTAGCACACCAGCATTCATGGCCATTAGTTGACTTAAGAATAGACTGGGTTGAAGATAAACCTATAACAGAACTTATGAAATTATGGCGTGCGTATGAACCACAAATGATGGATTATAACTCACGGGCAATTGATCCTGCCCAAGCACCAAATTATGGTGTGCCAGGTGATTTGTAATACTCTTTTCGTGAATATCTAATTCATATGAAATAATTTAATGACTGAAAAAAATGCAATCGATATACAAGTTATAAATCTAATCTTGATTTAATTGCATTTGTTGAAAGTTATTTAAACACCCACAACATTAAATCCACTTTAGTTTACGACTCTTCAGGAAAGAAAGCCAATCTTTACGCAACAATTGGTTCAGGTAATGAAGAAGGTATAATGCTTTCAGGTCATACTGATGTAGTACCTATTACTGGTCAGGCTTGGACTGATGATCCTTTTCATCTAACACAAAAAGAAAATAAATTATATGGTCGTGGCACTGCAGATATGAAAGGGTTTTTAGCTTTAATATTAAGTCGTGTTCCTAAAATGATTAGCGCCAATTTATCGAAACCTATACATCTTGCCTTTTCTTATGATGAAGAAGTCGGCTGTGTTGGTGTTCATCGATTGTTAGATCTAATTAATGGCAATTCCATTAAACCTACCTTTTGTATAGTTGGAGAACCAACTAGTATGGAAGTTGTGACTGGTCACAAAGGTAAGTGTGGTTATCAAGTTGTTGTTAGAGGTTTATCCTGCCATTCTGGTCAGGCACCATTTGGAGTAAATGCAATTAATTATGCAGCAAAACTGATCTCACACATTACTGAGATTTCTAAAGAAAAATCAATTAAAGGACCGTTTGATTATGATTATGAAGTTCCATATACAACATTACATACTGGAGTTATATCAGGAGGAACCATCTTAAATATTGTGCCAGATTCATGTCAATTTGAATTCGAAATACGACACTTAATTGAAGACAATCCCAGAGAGTTAATTAATAAAATAAAATTATATGCAAAAGAACACCTAGTGCCAGACATGCATAAAATCTCTTCAAAAACAGATATTCATTTTGAAGAAAAAGTCACTTATCCAGGTTTATCAATTGATGAAAATTCAGAACCAGTTAGATATATAAAAAAATTATTAAACAATGAAAAACATAAAAAAGTAATTTTTGGGACTGAGGGTGGATTGTTTCAAAAAAAATTAAATTTACCTACTGTTGTTTGCGGACCAGGTAGTATTGATCAAGCACATAAGGCAGATGAATACATTTCTATAAATCAATTAGAAAAAGGGGGCAAATTTTTGGATGATTTAATTACTTCATCTTATTAGTTATAATTTGTTGGTAAGATGTTGGTAAGGCTGCATGGTAAAGTTTAAAAAAATATGTTGGCGAATTAGCGTTGATAGGCTATGATTCCAGCATGACGGAAAGGTGCTTTTGATGAAGGATAAAGTATTCGTATCGTGTGCGGTTACTGGTTCTGCAGATACAGCGAAAAAACATCCTGATCTACCTAAAACACCAGAGCAAATTGCAAAAGCTGCAATTGAAGCTGCAAAAGCAGGAGCGGCAATTGCACATATTCATGTTAGAGAAGAAGATGGAAAACCAAGTAGAAGATTAGAACTGTATAAAGAAGTGGTTGACCGTGTTCGTTCAAGTAATACAGATGTAGTTTTAAATTTAACAACAGGAATGGGTGGGGATTTAGAAATAGGTGAGGGAGATAACCCGTTAGACGTTGGGCCAAATACAGATATGGCAAATATTTTAGAACGAATTGCAAATGCTGAACAATGCTTACCTGAAATTTGTTCTCTTGACTGTGGAAGTTTAAATTTTGGTGATAGCACTATGTTGGCAGTGAATACTCCAAATGATATTAGAAAAGCAGCAAAAAGATTACAAGAGATAGACGTAAAACCAGAAATTGAATGCTTTGATTTAGGCAACATGTGGTTTGGAACTCAATTAGTTAAAGAAGGTTTAATTAAAGATCCTCCGCTATTTCAAGTTTGTTTAGGAATTCCATGGGGAGCACCAGCAACACCATCTGCTATGAAAGCATTTGTAGATTTAATGCCTGAAAAAAGTCATTGGTCGGGTTTTGCAATTTCAAGAATGGAAATGCCTTATGTTGCTCAAACAGTTTTGTTGGGAGGAAATGTAAGAGTTGGTCTTGAAGATAATTTATATCTTGAAAAAGGCGTTCTTGCTTCTAATGCTCAACTAGTCGAAAAAGCAATAAGAATCATTACGGACATGGGCGTAGCTACACTCACTCCTGAAGAAACAAGACAAAAATTAAATTTAAAAAAACATAAATAATGCCCAGCAACATTAAAAATGTAGCTGTTATAGGCACTGGTGTAATTGGTGCCGGTTGGATTATTAGATGTTTGGCTCATAATAAAAATGTTGTTGCTTATGATAAAGAATTAAAGTTAGAAAAAAAATTAGTTGCTGAAATAAAACGTACTTGGCCATATGTTAAAAAACTATTTAATAAAAAAAAATTAAATCTTAATAATTTCAAATATGTTACTTCAATAAAAGAAGCATTAAAAAATGCAGACTTTATTCAAGAGTGTGCTACTGAAAATTATTCAATAAAAACTAAATTGATGAAAGTTATTGGCAATTATGCAAAATCCAATGCCATTATTTCATCAAGTTCATCAGGATTGCTTCCAACAAAAATATATTCAAAATGTAAAAATCCTGCTCGAACAATGATCGGACATCCATTTAATCCGGTATATATATGTCCAGGAGTTGAAATTGTACCAGGCAAGAAAACTAAAAAAATTTTTCTTAATAAAGCTAATAAATTTTATAAATCGATATCAATGAATCCAATTATGGTTAAAAAAGAACTGCCAGGCTATTTAGCAGACAGACTTCAAGAGGCATTATGGAGAGAAGCATTACATATAGTGAATGAAGGCTATGCTTCAACCAAAGATTTAGATAGAGCAATTGAAGATGGACCAGGACTTAGATGGTCATTGATGGGTGTATTTTTAACTTATCATTTAGCTGGCGGCAAAAAAGGCATGAAACACATGTTAGAACAATTTGGACCAGCTTTAAAGTTACCTTGGACTAAATTAAAAGCACCTGAACTTTCAAAAAAATTATCTTCAAGAGTAATCGAAGGCACCAGTCAACAAGCCAAAGGAAAATCTGTTGCTATGATTTCAAATATTAGAGATGAGTATTTAGTAAATCTTCAAAAGTTAAGAAAAAAATACGAAAATAAAATAAGAAAATAAAAAGTTATTGGAAATCCTGGTTTTTGGATAATGACAATAGAACAAATCATTTATTATTGTTTAGCTTGCTTTGTTGTTGTAATTGTACCTGGTCCAACCGTAACTCTTATTATTGCCAATACACTTGCTTTTGGCACAAGAGCAGGAATTTTAAATGTTGTTGGAACTCAATTAGGGCTAATATTAATGATTGGATTATTGGCTATAGGTTTTCAATTTATCAGCCAACAACTTGACTGGTTATTAGTTATTATTCGTTACTTGGGAGCTATTTATCTAATATGGTTTGGTTACAAACTTTTTACTTCTCGATCTTTAGTCACAGAAATAACAAATAAAAAATATTCTCATAAAGAATTTATAATCCAGGGATTTTTAGTAATTTGGTCCAACCCAAAAGCTTTTTTATTTTTGGGAGCATTTATTCCGCAATTTCTCGATTTCAATCAATCAACAGGAATTCAAATAATTTTATTAGGTCTTCTCTTTATGTTTATTGGATCTATTTTTGATAGCGCATATGCAGTTGTATTTGGAAAATTTAGAAATCTTGTGTCTTCAAAATATCTAACTTTATTAAATCGTATTGGTGGAGGCTTACTTGCATTATTAGGTTTTTGGTTAGTTATAAGTTGAATTTAATAATACTAGCAAGATAATAGACAATCATTGACATTAAATATGCTACAATTGCTATTTGCTCATGTTATGTAAATAATTTAGTTCCCATTCTAATAGCCACAAATAACACGAGTCCAGCCGTAACTAGAGCCAATATTCGAGTAGGAAATATTTTTAAATTTAAGAAATTTCCTAGCTGTCCACCTACAAGAACTATTAATAGAAGATACCAGTAATTTGATATTTCATTTAGAACAGCATTTTTTGTTATTTGTCCCATAATTCCCGAGAAAGAATTAATTAATATAAATAATGAAGCAGTTGTAACTATGTGCTTTGGTTTACCTGCTCTTATTAAAAAAAGTATAGGACTTAAAAAAATTCCTCCTCCAATTCCAACTACACCCGAAATAAACCCTAATACTCCTCCAATTAAAATTGAAATTATTATTGGAACATTTCTGTAACTTTCTTCTTTGTCATCGTAAGATCTAAAATTTAGTAACAGTAAGATGCCAGCAGTTGCTAAAACTAAAAAAAGCAATATTTCAAACAATCTTTTTTCTATTGGTAAAGATCCACCAATAAAAGCTAATGGAATAGATCCAATTAAATAAGGTATTAATAATTTTAAATTTAAGTTACCTGCTCTAATATAGTTAAAGCAATTGCCTGATACGACAATAATGTTACAGGATAAAGCAATTAGAGGGAAAATAAAGTATGGCACACCCCATATTAAAAGAAGTGCCAAATAAGTTGATCCTCCTCCAAAACCAACACTTGAATACAAAACTGCTGTTACAAAAAATAATATTGATAATATAATCACGCTTTATTAATTTAACTTATTAAAGATTTTTATATCAGTCCATTCTTGTTGCGTTTCCATCAACTGGGATAACTTGTCCAGATATTCTTTCAGCATCATTTGAAATTAAAAATGAACACATTTTTCCAATATCTTCTTCATAGATCCAACAGTTCATAGCAGCCATAGACACAAAATCTTTTTCAATTAATTTTTTTGAAACTTTTAGAAATTTTGCTTTATCTCTTATCACTTCTACCATTCTATTGCCTTTAACTGTCCCAGGACAAATTGCATTAACACGAATTTTAAATTTTCCTAATTCCATAGACAAAGTTTTTGTTACTCCTATAACAGCCCACTTGCTCGCTGCGTATGGAGAACGTAGTGGAAATCCCATTATTCCTGCACCAGATGAAATATTTACTATAGATCCACCTTTATTTTTTTTAAGCATAGGTATTGCTAATTTTGTAAAATAAAAATGACTTATAACATTTATTTTAAGAGTTTTTTCCCAATCTTCAGAATTTAATTTTTCAATAGTTCCGGTAGGACCCGCTACTCCTACATTATTGATCAATGCATCAATTTTTTTTGTTTTTTTTTTAATTTGATCAAAAAAATTTGAAACTTCATATTCATCTGAAGCATCACATTCATAAGAAAATAATCTTTTATTATTTAGTGGATGTTTTTGAATTTTTTTTAATAATTTGTTGTCTATGTCACAAAGATAAACATAAGCACCTCTAGAAAGACAAATTTTTGCTGTTGCCCAACCAATTCCTGAAGCTCCAGCTGAAATAATGATTTTTTTATTTTGAAGACTATTGCCCAGCATTAGTATTGGACTTTGTCAAAATATCAGCTTGGGACT
>JYMV01041158.1_pt1 | contig 14016 bp, 10 predicted proteins | sample 338911 | NCBI WGS metagenome assembly JYMV01 (sample SAMN03354496, study PRJNA234377) | hydrothermal vent metagenome | biome: Deep sea; feature: Hydrothermal plumes at the Eastern Lau Spreading Center, Western Pacific Ocean; material: Seawater | place: Tonga | collected 2009 | depth 2000 m m
TATGCTGACCCGACAGCTGACTATGCTACAATGATGACCGAATATATCTACTGGTCCGTCAGTTCCAATTTTGGCATGCATGACTCTTCCACAGGGCGCAAAAAAGCAAAATCGGAATGGTGTCCCAATACAAAAGAAATTTTAAAAGCTCAGGACCCTGCCGTTTACAACTTAATCAATGATCCGAAATACGCATTTCCCACAGTCTTACCAAATGCAGATTATTCGTTTTACACTTTTAAAAATTCAGACATTAAAACATTCTAAACTACATTAATTTAGAATTAAATCGGCAGATTCATACAATAAGCTGTAGCCACGGATTGTCGGCCTTGAAGAAGGTCCGAACGAGAATTTTTGTGTAATATTTTAAGATTACACTACTGATTGTAACTCACGCAGCATTCTCTGAAAATCAAGCTGGTGACGTTTTTGTAAAATCTTTGCTGTTTCCTTAAATTGCTGCTTGTCCTGAAGCTGTTGAATCTGACTACCGAAAAGGATTACATTTCCCTTCTGATTAGCCCTGGCCTGAAGAACATGGGCGCAAGTTTTTTTCCAAATTTCGCACTGTTGAATAAAATCTCCGGTCATCGTCCAGGCATTTCCTATCAGCCAGCCTCCAGCCTTGAGGCGGACACTTAAGTTTTGCAAAAATTCTTCTCGCTTCACCTCCTCCGGAGCCCCAAAATCTGTGTAAGCATCCAAAAATATGAGATCAAATTTCTCTGTCATGGTTGTGATCATCTCAGTAGCATCGGCATGCAAAATATTCAGCCGTTGATCAACTGGCAAATCAAAAAAACGGTGAGCAGCCTCAATTACTCCGGAATTGATTTCGATGATGGTTTGCTGAAGTTGCGGAAACTCGCGATGCAGCCAGCGGGCTATGCTGCCGCCGCCAAGTCCGATATGCAGAACCGACCTGGGTTCCGGACAGAAAATCAGTCCCAGCAGCATGAAGCGAGAGTAGGGTAACACAAGGTAATCCGGTCTGACTTTGTAAAAAACACTTTGCATGATGTGGTTGCCAAAACGCAATTCCCGGCGATCCTCTTTTTCCCATACCTGAACCGTTACACCCGAATCCTCACATTCCCACAACATGTGTTCCGGACTTTTTCCTTTAAATATTTTAAGTAAATTTAAGATTTTAGGCGAAATGTTAAAGGTGAAAGCTTAAAGCTTAAAGGTCAAAGGTCAATGATGAAAGGCTGAAGGCTCCAGAGTTGAGCGGCAGTGACTGAATACATAACGGCAGACCAAATCAAAAACCGTCGGTCATTTTAAATGTGAAACTCCACCCATTTGTGCAACCAGCCATTTTTCGTTCCAGACCAAACGGAACAATCCAGTGTTCTTAATCAGGAAACGTGTTGGTGAGCCTACAGAAAGTCCAAGTGTGTGCTTAATTAAAACCCGCACAACACCACCATGTGTCACCAACACAACACGCTGATCCGGTTGCAGGAGACGAATTTCTTCAATGAACTCCAAAGCACGATCCAGAAGCTGCTGTGTGCTTTCACCTTCATCAATTACATAATTTGAGCCTGCTGTTTTAAAAAGACGGAAGATCTCGGGATGACGCTCCTTCGCTTCTTCTGTAGTTAAGCCCTCAAAAACGCCAAGATTTTTCTCACGCAGACGCTGATCAATTTTCAGAGTATGTCCCGAATACTTCGTTATTGCCTCAGCCGTTTGCCGAGCGCGCAGAGAATCGCTGGAGTAAATATGATCAAAGGACACATTTTTCATCCATTGACCCAGTGACTCAATTTGTGCCCTGCCCTCTTCAGAAAGATCGCTGTTAGAATGTCCCTGCATTCGCTGCTGGGAATTCCACACAGTCTCACCGTGGCGTATTAAAATTAATTCAGTTTCTTTCATAAATTTCTTCTTTGATTTATATTCGTTAACATCCCTACTACAAGTAATCTACGGAGCCAAGTAGTGTTTTTAGTGCGTCTGCTTCCGCACTATTCATTTATAAAACTGTTGAGATAAAAGGAGGAAACGGGACAAACTATAAGAGGAACTTAAGCACTATTCTCATCGTTCGGGTTATCATGCAATTCGAGTAGTCTCCGCATTTCATCGAGCAAAGTTTGCTTGAACTCAGAACGCTGTAAACCTATTTGCAATGCGGAAGTCAGAAACCCCAGCGGATCTCCCAAATCATATCGGGTTCCCTCAAATTGTACAGCGGACACGTGTCCCTGTGCCGCCATGTGGTTGATGGCTTCCGTTTGAGTAAATTCACTTTTTGAAGAGTGACTTTTGTCACTTGTCCTCAGTGCATCGAAAAGTTCCGGTGTGTAGAGATAACGTCCGAAAGAAACAAAGCGGCTGGGAGCAGTGCCGTGTTTCGGTTTCTCCACCATTTTTTTGACCTGCATAATTTCCCCGGAGTCTTCCGGATCAATCACTCCGTAGCGCCATAATTGATCTTCTGGTAATTTCTGGACACTTAAAACCGTGTTTCCGGTTTTTTCCCAGGTTTCAATCAGTTGTTTGGAAAGAGGTTTTTCACCCAAAACAATATCGTCCGGATAGGCCACCACAAACGGTTCATTATCCACAAACGGTTCAACCAGCATCAGCGCGTTTCCTGTGCCCATCATATGCTGTTGACGCAGCGTGAAAATATTTGCTTCAATTGGTTTTATTACTTCCAGTTTTTCGAATTCATTGGACTGTGAAAATGCTGACGACAACTCAACTTCACGATCAAAATAATCCTCCATTACTTTTTTTCTGCGTGATGAGACAAGCAAAATATCATTAATTCCTGAATCAACCATTTCCTGCACAATGAAATCAATGGCCGGACGATCAATCAGCGGAAACATTTCTTTGGGAATTGTTTTTGAAGCAGGCAAAAAACGGGTCGCGTATCCAGCGGCTAAAATGACACCTTTCATAGGTAGTTTTTAGTAATCAGTTTTTAGTTTTTTTTAATCAGTTTTGATAGTTTTCATCAGCAATGATGGTTTAGTAATAAACCTGAAACTCTCAATTTGTCATTTCGACCAAAGGGAGAAATCTCAATGAGAAAAGTCTAGTTGATTCTCCAAGATTTCTCGTTTCACTCGAAATGACACAGTTTTAGAACTTTTGACAAATTCATCAGTAATAACATATCAATTAATTAGTGCCAATAAGTTAATTGCTTCATCTTCGTCAATCACTGCAACCTCAAGTTTTTCAGCCTTTTCCAACTTCGAACCCGCATTTTCTCCGGCAAGCACGAAGTCGGTTTTCTTGGAAACGCTGCCGGTAACGTATGCCCCAGCCTGCAACAGACGCTTTTTCCAGACATCCCGGGGCTCCGAAAGTGTTCCGGTCAAGACAACAATTTTTCCGGTGAATGGAGACTCAACAATTTTCAGAATTTGTTCTTCCGCAGGAGAAACACCTCGTTCGAGAAAATCCGCAATTAGTTGACGCTGTTCCGGATTCTGGAAAAAGTCAAAAATGCTTTCCGCAATCACCGGACCAATTTCCTCCACCATCTCCAGTTCTTCAGGAGAGGATGACATCAAGCTCTCCAGACTACCAAAATTCAGGGCCAAGATGCGAGCTGTTTTTTCTCCAACATTTGTGATGCCGAGAGCATGTACGAATTGACCCAATTCACATTGTTTTGATTTTTCGATGCTGGCCAGAACGTTTTCTGCGGATTTATCACCCATGCGTTCCAGTGCGGACAAGTCTTCATGTCTCAGCAAATATAAGTCTGCGGCACTTCGAAGCATATTTTTATTCAGCAGTTGTTCAATCAGGACTGGACCAATTGTGTCAATATCCATTGCCCTGCGCGAAACGAAGTGTAAAATTTGCTCCTTTTGCTGTGACGGACATTGCTGATTTGGGCAACGCCATTCCACCTCTCCTTCAGGACGTACGGCAGGTGTGCTGCAGGAAGGACAGCAAAGCGGCGGTTCGATTTTTTGAGCATTTGCGGAACGTAATGTCGGATCGACTGCGACAATTTTTGGAATTATTTCACCGCCCTTTTCCAGAGTCACATGATCTCCCAGATGCAGGTTTAAACGCTCAACCTGATCATAGTTGTGTAAAGTCGCTCGTGAAACTGTGGTATTGTTCAGTTCAACAGGATCAAGAATGGCGACAGGTGTTAAAATACCGGTACGTCCCACCCCGACCTCTATTTCCCTCAGCACAGTAGCAGCCTGTTCCGCGATAAATTTAAAAGCAGTCGCCCAGCGTGGTGATTTTGCAGTGAAACCAAGCTGCCTTTGCTGTTTTAGTGAATTAACCTTGAGGACAATTCCATCTATGTCATAAGGCAGTTCGTCCTTGCGTTCTTCCCAGTAGCGGCAATATTCGAGCACCTCTTCTATTGAACCAACTTTTTTTGTTTCCGAATTTACCGGAAATTTATGTTGACGCAGAAATTCCAAATTTCCTGCATGAGTTTCCTCAGGTGCACCCTCAGCAATCGTGTAAATAAAAACAGCTAATCGGCGGCGGCGTGTTTCCGTGCTGTCCAAAAGCCGTAAAGATCCTGCGGCGGCGTTTCTTGGATTTTTAAAAGGCGGTTCACCGGTATTTATACGCTTCTGATTGAAAGCATCAAAATATTTCCGGGGCAAATAAACTTCACCCCGTATCTCCAAATCAAGTCCATCTTTAATCTTCAAAGGCAGGCAGCTGATTGTTTTGATATTTGGCGTAATTTCCTCACCTTCGTTGCCATCACCACGAGTTACACCTGTACTTAAAATTCCATTTCTGTAAATAACAGAAACTGCAACTCCATCAATTTTTAATTCACAAACATATTCCGGATTCTGTCCTCCCAGCAGTTTTTTGACACCGGCTGCCCATCTGTCAAGTTCATCCAATGAATATACATTTCCCAAACTGAGCATCGGAACCAGGTGTTTTCTACTTGGAAAAAAAGAGCGCGGTTCACCTGTAATCCGCAAAGTAGGAGAATCGTCCAATCTCAACTCAGGATACTGATTTTCCAGCGCTTTCAATTCTAATACCAGTGCATCATAAGCTTCGTCATCACACCTGTTTCCTTTTTCATCTGAGCTATCTAGGCAATAATACGAAAAATTACACTGATGAATCAAGGCACTAAGTTCACGAATCCGTGCTTGAGTTGTTGAACCGGAAGGCATATTTTAGCAGTAGACGAATGCAGAATATTTTGAAAGAGCAATCCCTTTTTGCATGGCGGCTTGAGATGTACACTACACTATATAAACTCAGTAGTGAAAGTTCCATTCATTTCTAAATGAGCCAGGTCAACAAGTGAATTTATTTGAACATACACACGAAAAACAAATCCGTAAAGAAGCACCTTTGGCAGACCGTATGCGTCCACGGACGATTGAAGAGTTTGTCGGTCAAAGTCACATTTTGGCTCCCGGACGTCTTTTGCGCCGTGCGATTCAGGCCGATCAATTGTCGAGCCTGATTTTTTATGGTCCACCTGGAACCGGAAAAACTACACTTGCCCGTATTATCGCAAATACAACTCAAGCAGAATTTCTTTCAATTAACGCCGTATTGTCAGGAATTGCTGATATACGCAAGTGCATTGAAACCGCAAAAAAAGTGCGTACCGAGCAACAACGACGTGCAGTGTTGTTTGTGGACGAAGTACATCGCTTCAACAAAGCGCAGCAGGACGCTCTCCTGCCACATGTGGAAAATGGCACTGTAATCTTGATCGGTGCAACTACCGAAAATCCGTATTTTGAGGTCAACAAAGCACTCGTCAGCCGCTCCCGAATTTTTCAACTTCAATCCCTGGAATTAAACGAAGTTGAAGAAATCATCGATCAGGCGCTGGCGGATTCGGAACGCGGATTTGGTGATAAAAAAGTAGTCATCGCAGCCAATGCACGTCAACACCTTGCGCATGTTTCCGGAGGTGACGCCAGAGCCGCTTTGAATGCACTGGAACTCGCAGTCCTGACGAGTGAAACTGATGCTGAGGATTTTCTGAACATCACCCTGGAAATTGCGGAAGAATCAATTCAGCAGCGCGCAGTGCTTTATGACAAAGACGGAGACGCACATTTTGACACTATTTCCGCTTTTATCAAATCGATGCGTGGATCTGATCCGGATGCCGCACTTTTCTGGATGGCAAAAATGATTGAAGCAGGCGAAGATCCGCGCTTCATTTTCCGGAGGATGCTGATTTTTGCCGGAGAAGATGTCGGAATGGCTGATCCGCAAGCTTTGGGAGTGGTATCGTCCGCGGCTCAGGCTTTCGATTACGTGGGCATGCCTGAAGGTCGTTATCACCTTGCACAAGCCTGTTTGTATTTGAGCACTGCACCAAAAAGTAATTCCGCGTTTGCCTTTTTTGACGCAATTTCCGCGGTGCGCGCTGAACAGGCCGATGAGGTTCCGGACACGCTCAAAGACGCTAACCGTGACGGCAAAGCTTTTGGACACGGAGAAGGATATCTTTATCCTCACGCCTACCGTGATCACTGGGTGGCTCAACAGTATCTTCCGGATGTTTTGCAGGGCAGAATTTTTTATCAGCCTTCAGCACAAGGTTATGAAGCATCCATTCAGGAAAATGTAGCACGGCATCGAGAAGCGCAGCTGGCTGCGTTTCTATCGCAAACTGTCCCTGAACAATCCGGAAGCTCGAATTATTGGGAAGCCAGAACCCTGGACAATTCCGGAGAATTACTCAATGATGTCCGTAATCGTTTGACGGAATGGAGTAAGCTCTCCCGCAATACGCTGGCGCTGGTTCTCAATGCAGGTGACGGTTTGCTTCTTGGTGAGTTTCTAAGACAAATTTCTGAAGAAACTGTCTATGCGCTAGTTAATTCTAAACAAGAAAAACAAATACTTAACGGTTTTTTCACAAATCCGTCATCGGGAATAAAACCGAAAATCGCTCATGACGTTTCCACAAATCCGGAATCATTTGAGATCGCAGATTTGCGTTTTGAGCGAATTGTCGGCCGCAATGTTTTGCAGAAACACGTTGACAAATCAGGTTTTCTTGAAACTCTAAAACCCTGGATTTCAGCGGAAGGAGTTCTCGTTTTTGGTGAGACCGTTCCCGCTCTGGGGCAGCGTCTTTCAGATTTAATTCCGGAAAAATTGTTGAAACCCGAATTGCGAAAATCGCTTAAAGCTGCCGAAGAAGAAATTTATCATGATGCAGAAAACTCACGCAGCAACTGGACGCCATCCTCACTGCTTACCGAATTGGAATCAGCGAACTGGAACATCAAACGCTGGCAGGTTAAAGAGTTCAGTACACCGACTATGATTCATTCAACGCAAATCAAAACGTGGTTTGCAATGCAAGCTGACAGTCCTCATTCCAGTTACGGACAACGTTTGTCAACGCATTTTTCACCGGAACAACTGCATGATTTGCATGAGACTTTCCGGAGTGAAGTTGCCGGAAACGTAGTGAAGTGGAGCAGTGTCTACCTGTTCATGGAATTGTGCAAAAAAACAGATAATGACTCTTAAGTTGAAAATACTCAAAATATTATTCAACTGCGCAATACCGCTATTCCTGCTGACACTGGCCGGCTGCGCTGCTGAACCTCAGTACATTATTTTCAAAACAGGAGTTCGTGATCAGTTAAAGCAACGGGCAGTCAAACATTGTTTTGGTGATTTTGAGGTTTTGGAGGAAGAAGAGTTTGGACCGTACACACGTGTCCGCCTGGAATGTCTTGAATAATATTTTATGCACCAAGTAACAACCACAACTGCTTTATTTTCATCGAAAATTATTTGAGATTCCGGTCTTATTAAAAGTCTTTCCGGGAAGCTTTAAAATAAAACCTGTTTGTAGCTCGCCACATAAAATAATGTGCTTTCTGCTCATCGCTTTCTTGTATCTTAAGATTATTTGTCAGTGGTACGTTCCCAAAGGAACTCGGCAATATGCTGGTGACTTGTGGAAATTCCGGAATGTTTCATTGCACCGGAAATATTCAACAGACAACCACTATCACCGCCGATTAAACGACTTGCCCCGGTTTTTGAAATATCATCAACCTTGTCTTTTACCATCGCTGCGGAAATGTGCTGTTCTTTGATTGCGAATGTCCCGCCAAATCCGCAGCATTCATCTTCCCTCTCAAGTTTCAGTAATTCGACGTTTTTCAACTGATGCAATAAATCCTTCGGTTCAGTGTCAATCCCCATTTCCCGCTTTGCATGACAGGAAGTATGCCAGGTCACTTTTACCGGCTCACCGAGATCTTCAAGTTTTATTTTAAGTACATGTACCAAAAATTCAGTTAATTCAAAAATGCGTTCTGCCACAGATTCTGCCTCAGTTTGCAGGTCATCATTTTTAAATAGTTCAGCATAATGCTTACGGATCATTGCACCGCATGAGCCGGATGGGATCACAATCGGAATATCTTTTGGAAATAAGACAACTTGTTTTGCAGCAACTTTTCTGGCTTCGTCATGGAACCCGGAATTGAAGGCCGGCTGCCCGCAGCAGGTTTGTTTTTGGGGATATATAACTTCCACTCCTTCACGTTGCAGCAGTTTGATCCCCGCCATACCGGCCTCCGGATAAAGCAGGTCCACCAGGCAGGTTCCAAAAAAATATACGGCTGTAGGTTTGTTTGGATATTTTTTCATCTACTAACGCACTTTGAAAAATTTAATTCTGTAATCGTTTCATGATGACTTTTGTTTTCGCCAACCAAACGGTCTCCCGCTTTTCAATGATCTGACTCGGCGGCCTGTCATTTTTTCAACCTCTATCTTAAAACTCTCATCTCCAAAAGCCAGTCCTTTGTTTGTACTGTCCCTGATTTCTTCAAGTAAATCTTCCCTGGAACTTTGCTCAAACATTTCCTGATATTTTTCTGTCCGTTCTGCTTTTGATTCACCCAGCTTCAAATATTCAGCGTGGGGCTTACAAAGTGCGGAAGGCTTTCCCTGCGCGTTTATCTGATAACTGGACCAATGGTAGTCAGAGGGTTTGCTAACATATTTTTTTCGCACCGAATTCAGCTCAATGTACCGATAGACTTTAAGCAAATATCCTTCAGGCTGGACCAAACATGATCTGTAGCGCCCTTCCCAAAGAGTACCTGTTCGATGGTTCTGATAATTGAAATACCGCACGTATTGCCTGCCTAAAGCCTGGATCATACGGCTCAGCCCACCCTCCAATTGTGGAGTACATAACAAATGGATATGATTTTTCATTAAAGACCATACGTGGATTTCTACCTGGAATTTTTCGGAATACTACAAATATGCTGCATAGTCTCCATTCATATTAAAGCAATCCTGACGGTTGTTTCCTCTTTGTAATAAATGCACAGGAATACCTATTGGTGCCGCTCTTTGAAGACGTGCCATATGTTTTATAAAATTATTAATTATCTCGACAGTAACGAGTATTGTCGTTTCCTCTCAAACTTATGTGAGAGATCTTGCACGATATAAACTCTTTATCAGATCTCTCCCCTTGCATGAGATGACATGCCGTAGTTAATAGTATCATTATCTTGCGAAATCTCATGACTAACGTATTAATTTTATAGATTAAAATTTATTATTAATATTACTCTGACCCTAAATATAACATATGCAACAGCCGAACCGTATTAAGCTTCGTTTTGCAATTTAGGTAATCAAATCAGCTTTCAGATAACCAGAACTCTGTACCGCACTTCCAGCACTGGGTAAACTGGGCCTCAATCTTTTCACCACAACCCTGACATTGCCAGGGTTTATCCAGTGTTTCAGACTTCGCCATCTAACTGACGAGCCTCTTCCAACCTTTCAGCGTCATGAACCCAGAGTTCAGGCCATGCATCAAGAGGAGCTATCCCGCCGACGACTCCAGCCAACTGTTCTCTCAGGATCACACTTTCTATATTATTAGCTTCCAGAACGCTCTTGGCAAAATGTACCAAATTCGTTTTAGGAGAACTGTAAACCTTTCGCATAATTGTGCTTATTCCTGGATTTTGTCTTTATAAAGAATGTCTTGATGAAATAGAATATTCATCCTTGATGCAGTCGTAAAAATATCTAAAAACCTGTCATTTTGAGTGAAGTTAGAAATCTTGTATAAGCGACCATTCTAATATCAGTAATACTTCTCCTTACGACAGAAATGACTGTGTGTATTTCAGACTTTTTACGAGATAGTCATATTTCATTAGACACAAGAACAGGTTTGCAGTTTGGATAGTCCAAGTGGCACTCATCAAAAAGATGACACGTTCTTTTACAAATTGAGACCAGCATCAGCATCAGAGGAACCTCAATCAAAACTCCTACTACTGTAGCCAGTGCTGCACCCGATGACAAACCAAATAAAATAACTGCCGTCGCTATTGCAACCTCAAAATGATTTGAAGCACCAATTAAAGCTGCCGGCGCGGCATCGTGATAGGATAATTTCATCCACCTTGCCAAAATAAAATATCCAATCACAAAAATCAAAACTGTCTGAATGAAAAGTGGAATAGAAATCCATATAATAGTAAGCGGATTATTGACGATAACTTCTCCTTTAAATGAAAACAGTAGAAGCAGAGTGACAAGCAATGCAGTTATACTGACCGGAGTGAGCCAATGCAAAAAATTTTCATTGAACCACTCTTGACCTTTGTATTGAAGAATCCATTTCCTTGACAGGTAACCGGCAATCAGCGGGAAAGCAACATAAACTGATACTGAAAACAGCATAGTTTCCCATGGTACGGGCATGGAATTTATGTTCAATAACAATCCTCCTAAAGGTCCAAAAATAACGAGCATTATCAGTGAATTTATTGCTACCATTACCAGTGTTAAGCCGGCGTTCCCTTTTGCCAGGTGGCCCCACATCAAAACCATTGCAGTGCATGGAGCAATTCCGAGCAGAATTGCACCGGCAACATAGCTACGCCATAATTCAACTTCTTCACCATTTTTCAGGATCTCAGTTCCGGGAAGATAATCTACAAACAAATAACCCAGGAAGAAATAGGCTATGGCGAACATGGTGAAGGGCTTGATTGCCCAGTTTATAAACAAGGTCAGAAAAACTGGCTTTGGAGTTTTTGCTGATATTAAAACCTGTGAAAAATCTATTTTTACCATGATTGGATACATCATGAAAAACAAACAAACTGCTATGGGAACAGATACTTGATAAACAGAAAATTCATTCAGCGTTGCTGCAGCATCAGGTGCAATTTTACCTAGAATAATTCCGCCCACAATGCAGAGCAATACCCAAACTGTAAGATAGCGTTCAAAGATTGATAATTTTTTTTCTGTCACTTTTACTCCTGTAGTTTTTTTCATAAATTATTGATAAAACAGTAAATAGTCCCTAAACCGTGTCATTCCGGGGGAAGCTAAGCAAAGATCCGGGATGACAAAAGAAAAACTTTTTCAGTGAGCCTTAAATATTTGCTGGATTTTAATAAAGTAAACAATACTTTTCAGACATTCCGGACATGATTTTTTTTGAGTTACCCAATGAGCAGTTATCTAAAATTTAATTCATTTGATAATTTCATGATTCCAGCTTTACTGGAAAATATTTTTTATGGAAGAGTCACAATTACTGATCAAAGATTTGAGTCAATGCAGCTTTTGTATCAGTCACAGGAAGTTTACAGACTTTTAACTGACACACATAAATTGCAGTTTCCCCTTCAACCAGTTTGTTTTCAAGTAAAGACAAAGTACCTTCACTGCTCCCTCCGGAAAAAAACACATTTGGCAGGTAGTGTCCGTTAAACTCTTTCCGCAGATACTCAAATTCTTTTCCAACAATCGCCACTTCATATGGTTCACTGGAGAACCATGCCATCAAAATGTCCCAATTCGCAAAATAGCTGCCACCGTTTAAAGTATATTTCTTAACTGAGTTAAGCATCTTTGAGGATTTTTCCAGATATTCTTCATTGTAAAAGTAATACCCCAAAACGAAAAGATTTTTTGCCATTTCTGAATTTGAAGCAGGCATAACATTATCAATTATCTCTTTCTTCCTTGCAATCAGTGCCGGATCAAGATCAGAGGTGTAAAAAAACATTCCGCTTTTATTTTCAAAGAAATGATCAATTGCATAGTCTGTTAATTTTCGTGCAGTATCTAACCATTTTTCTGAAAATGTAACCTGGTATAAGGAAATGAAAGCAGAAATGCTAAAGGCATAATCATCTAAATATGCGTTAATGCCTGCCTTTTCGTTTTTATAATTTCTATTTAATCTGTGATCAGCAGATTTTAATTTACTGGCAATAAATTCTGCATTCTTAAGTGCGGCAGTCAAATAATCCTCATTGCCGAAAACCTCAAAAGCATCAATATATGCTTTAAGCATCAGAGCATTCCAGGAAGTGATAATTTTGTCGTCAAGCCCGGGATGAACTCTAGCTGATCTTTCTTTCAATAATATTTCTTTTGACTCAAATACTCGGTTATTTAATTCACTTACAGTGATTTGATATTTATCTGCCAGTTGTTTGTCGGTTGCAGAAATATATAAAATATTCTTCCTGTCTTCCCAATTTCCTTCTAAAGTCAAATTGTAATAATCAATTATAAAATCAGCTTCCCGGCCCAAAATGTTTTTCAACTCCTCAAGTTTCCACACATAATACTTACCCTCCTCACCATCACTGTCTGCATCTAGTGACGAAAAAAACCCTCCTTCATGAGAAGTCATTTCTCTTTTTATGAAAGCAAGTGTTTCTTGAACAACAGTTTTGTATTTTGGATTTTTTGTCTGCTGATAGGCACGGGAATACAGGCTTACCAAAAGCGCATTGTCATAGAGCATTTTTTCAAAGTGCGGTACTTTCCAGTACTGATCAGTAGAATATCTTGAAAAACCTCCTCCTACCTGATCATAAATACCTCCTGCTGCCATTTTGTCCAAAGTAACTGTTACTGCCTTCAATACATCCGGATTTTTAACAAGAAAATTGTAGTGCAGCAAAAATTGGTAGCCAATCGGCATTGGGAATTTAGGTTCTCCTTTGCTTCCGCCCTGTAGATAATCTATATTTTTTTGCCAAGCGGCAAAGACACCATTCAAATCTTTTATGCTGAATTCCGCCTTTTCATCAGTGGCAAAATTTATTTCACTGGACCGCACACCATCTGTCACCTGCCTCGCAAGTAATTTTGTTTTTTCAGGATTTTGCTTAACAAAATCTGCGACTTTAATTAGGATTTCCAGCCACTTTTCTTTTGGAAAATAAGTTCCGCAAAAAAAAGGTTCTCGATTTGGCAGTGTAATACAGTTCAAGGGCCAGCCGCCACTGCCTGTCAACAACTGAATAGCATTCATGTAGATCTGATCAATGTCCGGCCGTTCCTCTCTGTCTACTTTAATAGCAACATAATTTTCATTCATAATTTTTGCTATTTCCTCGTTTTCAAAACTTTCCACTTCCATTACATGACACCAGTGGCAGGATGAATAACCTATACTGACAATGATCAGTTTATTTTCTTTTTCTGCTTTTTCAAAACCGGATTTTCCCCATGGATACCAGTTCACTGGATTATGGGCATGCTGTAGCAAATATGGACTGCTTTCGTGGATAAGTTGGTTTGTATATTTATGCTGTACTGCAGTAACAGGTCGTTCCTTACCTTGGGCATTTACGAGGAAAATTAGTAAATACAAAAAAGTTAAAATAATTGTACAGATGTTTTTCATGAAGGAGTCTCTAATAACCAGGAGCCGGATAGATGATGTTATCAGACCTTAAAGTACAACACATGGAAACAACATTAAAGCAGAGAAAACTTGATCAGTTCTGCATCATTTTGTACCAGGTCACCGGTTTGAAAAAAAACTTGTTCTACAATTCCATCTGCAGGAGCATTAATCGTGTGTTCCATTTTCATGGCTTCCATCACTAATAATGGTTGACCGGAAATAACTTTGTCTCCAGCTTGGACCAGCACACGGATAATGTTGCCCGGCATGGGTGCCGAAAGCCGGGAATCGCTCTCTTCCTCACTCTGTTCAAAAGCTAAAGGATC
>JYMV01041737.1_pt1 | contig 14010 bp, 15 predicted proteins | sample 338911 | NCBI WGS metagenome assembly JYMV01 (sample SAMN03354496, study PRJNA234377) | hydrothermal vent metagenome | biome: Deep sea; feature: Hydrothermal plumes at the Eastern Lau Spreading Center, Western Pacific Ocean; material: Seawater | place: Tonga | collected 2009 | depth 2000 m m
TATTTTTATATGAGTTCGAACTTAAGTACAGAAAGCCCCGCTGATACCAGTGGTAACGTGGGGACAGGAGGCACCCTCAAAGAGCTAAAGACTGATTTCGCAAATTTGCTAATCAATCGGGTTACTTTGGGAGAGTGTTTGAATGTTATCCGAGATGCATGTGTAGCGCGTGCAGCGGACCTTGTGGATGAGGCTGACGAGCCTACACTCGAACTCATATAAAAATACTATAGTTTTTTTAACAAACGTCAAGAAAAAACTCACACAATTCCTAAAACGTCCCGTTGCCGTACATCGTCCCAACTTGCACTGCCTTTGCTTTTTTTTCGTTGCTCGAATTGACTATTGCAAACCGCGGCTCGCTGCTTAGGATCCTTGAACTCTGTATTCATCATGTCGTCACCCATACAACGAGACATGAATTCCTTTGGGGACTCGTCTTTTCGCTTGGCGGGAAGGGGCATTTCTATTCGATATAATACCAAATAGTACCAACCGTAGCACCAGAAACAGCGCCCGTAACCAAGAAGGGATTGTTGCTGAAGTTAATACTACCGGGCACACATGCTACGCTATTGGCTGTGAAATTAGCGCTCGCGGCAACAATATAGATATTCTGAGTTCTTTTTACACCGAAAGCGTCCGTAGTTATCCCCGGATCTGATATCGAAGTAGCAGAATTAACCTGACAAACTCTAGCGTTAACAGCCATAACGAAAATTAAGCTGCTGGTTTATCCGTGGCGCCCTCAACAGCCTTTTTGGCTTCTGAAGTAACGCCGTGACGCAGAAACACAACCATAAGAGCTGCAAATACAGCCTGTATCATAACTCCTAGATTGGCCTCACCTGAGAAATATGCCCCCAGAGCCGTCAAAATCGCCGCTCCGGCCGTAAAATAAGTCTTCTTGCCTTTTAAAGCTTCCATAAGTAATGATATTATACACTCTAAATCAAAATTCTACATTAATTTTGTCGCTATTTTTAGATACGCTGACGGAATATTCTTTTACCTTGGGATTTTTGATAAATTTTAAAGAAAGAATGTCTGTTATTTTATTTTGAACGGTTCTTTTGATTGAACGCGCTCCAAACGATTTGTCTGTCATACAGTTTAAGATAAAATCCTCAAGGGAGGCAGAAAAGTTAACAGTGATTCCGTTTTTCAGAGCATTTTGTGTGAGTTTTTGCAACTCCTGCCCCACCACTGCTTTTAAGTTGTCATCAGAAAGTTTATTGAAGAAAATAATTTCATCAAATCTGTTAATGAGTTCCAACGGAAGCACTTTTTTAAGATGTTTTTTTGCGTCGTCCATACGCGTTTCCTCGATGTTATCTACAAAGCCCAATGCGTGTTGTTGGGTCAGAATTTTAGACGCAATGTTACCGGTGACAATGATGATGCTGTTGCGAAAATTAGCGTCTCTACCATGGGAGTCGTGTAGGTGCCCCTCTTCTAGTATTTGAAGCAAAATCTGATGAATTTTAGGATGAGCCTTCTCTATTTCATCAAAAAGAACCACCGAACTAGGATGTTTAGAGATTTGCTCTACCAATAATCCCCCTTCTTCAAACCCTACATAACCGGGACTCGAACCAATCAGCTTAGAAATGCTGGCACTCTCTGAAAATTCAGACATATCCAACTGAATAAAATTATGTTTACTTTTAAAAAAATTAGAAGCCAAACATTTTGAAACATATGTTTTACCTACTCCCGTGGGCCCCAGAAACATAAAGCTTCCGATGGGACGCCCTGTGTCGCGCAAACCACTCTTGTGGCGCAATAAGCAGCGCGAAATAGAATCGATAACATGGGACTGCCCGAAAACAACCTTCTTTAGGTTTTTGCTCAAGCTTGTGTACTTTTGAGAGGCTGACTGAATAAAATCACTACAAGGAATATCTGTCTTGCGAGACAGGATTTCAAATAAATCGCGCTTGGCTATTTTATATCTTTTCTTTTCTACTGCTTTGCTCCACTTAAAGGCCTGTGTTTTCATTCGTTCGAAGAGCGTGTTTTGCTCTTCACTGGGCGTAGCGTTTTCGTTGAGGCTCTTGACAAATTCTCTTTCAAGGTTTTGAAGGGCGCTTGGCTTTTTGATTTTTTTAATTTTAACGTGGCTACATATCAAATCAAGCAAATCAATAGCCTTGTCGGGAAACTGACTGTTTGTTAAAAACTCTTCAGAATAATCCACAATATCGGAAAGCATTTTATCACTAATTGAAACATAGTGAAACTCTTCGTATAGTTGTTTTTTGTGATGAAGAATTTTTAAGGTTTCTTCTTTGGTTGGCTCTTCCACAAACACTTGCTCAAATCTGCGGTGAAGGGCTTTGTCTTTGAATAGTTTTTTCCGATATTCAGCGTAAGTGGTGGCTCCTATCACCGTAATATCGCCATTCGATAGTGCAGGCTTAAAGATATTCGCTGCGTCTAACGAACCTTCGGCGTCCCCAGCCCCTGCCAAGGTGTGAACCTCGTCAATAAATAATATAACATTAGGATGTTTGGCCTCTTCTATAATCTTGTTTAGCCTATCTTCAAACTCACCGCGATATTTGGTGCCAGCCACGATAGTATTCAAATCCAAAGAAAAAACAATTTTATTTTGTAAAAATAAGGGCGCGTTGCCACTCACAATACGCTGAACCAGCCCCTCCACAATAGAAGTTTTGCCTACTCCAGCTTCCCCTAATAATAGGGCGCTATTCTTTTTTCGTCGATTTAAAATATCCTCTAGCTGAGCGGTTTCTGTTTCGCGACCAAATATAGGATCTATTTTACCGGCCAATACTTTTTGGGTTAAGTTAGAGGCGTATTGAGATAAAACCTTAAAATGAGCTACATCAGGGAACGCACCGGCGTGGGGCAGAGTAAAAACAGGTTGTGTTTCTGGGATGTTAGTCTCGCTGATGTCCGTATCCGAAAGGTAAGTGACGATTTCTGTAAAAGCCGCAGCTAAATCAATATTAAAAACCGAAACAACCTTACGCGGCCATTTGTCTAGGTTGTCCAAAAGAACTAAAAAGATATGATCTACGCTAACCCAACTATGCCTAAACTCTGTGGCAATTTCAGTTGACTGTTTTAAAATATTCACAATAACTTTCGAAAGCTTCACGGTCTCCGGAGAAACCATAATGTTGGGTAATTTTTCTAAAATATCTTCATAAAGCACTTTTTTCAAGCGATCTAAGTCAACTCCCATCCCTTTAACAATTTCAAGGGACTTGGATTGCTTAAGCTCAAAAAACGCAGCAAAAAGATGGGCCAAGCAAATAGTGTCATGATTGAAAGAAAGAGCAAGACGCTTAGTTGCTTGAAGCAACTTCTGCGAACGGGGCGTAAAGTTGATGTCTTCGGTTATCATTTTACATCTGAAAGTTTCATATATATGCGTCCGTCTAATATATTCATATCGTCGACAAAAACAATGTCGTCAGATTTTTTGCCTACAATCGTTAGAATATTATCCTTCTCGGGAGCCCCTTTTTCTTCGAGATATCTCTCGAGTTTGGGGTCGAAAAATAAACAATCTATTCTTCCTAATTCGTCAGCCATGTTCATTCGAATGTAGCGCTTGTTGTTTCTACTTACAAGGCGGCGACTACAGTCTTTCACCACCCCTACAAATTTTACACCCTCATCGCGTCCCGTAGAACATACTTCATAGCAATTCATGAGGTTTTGCGCCTCGTTCTTGAATACATCTCGGAGTGTATGGCTGTAAGAATATCCTAAGAGTTGGTTTTCAAAATACCAATTAGCAAATTTTTCAAAACTTTTATTTTGGTTATAGATATTTTTGTAAGGGCGATACCTTTTAAGAAAGGTTTGTGTGCGGCTTTCTTTCATGAGAGGCTTGTTGTCGTCCCCTACGCTCTTGTTCTCTAAAACCTCCGTGCTGAGTATGTTCAATACGTCATAATTATGCTTGGGACCAAGGGCAATAAAGTTTCTTTTTTCTCGGTCGGTTAGAAGGTTGAACGCCTGCGACTCAAGTACCATGCGACTACGGCTATTCCCAAAAGAGCTTAAAGCTCCGGCCTGAATCAGTGCTGATAACACACCGATGTTAATCTTGGCGTCTTTTGCTGCGAGAAAAACATCAAATTTATTAGAAATTTCCGACTGGCGAAAATCCACAATAGATTGAAGGCTCTTTTCGCTAACCCCTTTAATGCAGTTTAGGCCATAGCGAATATTTTTTCCCTCTACTGTGAAATCCATATCAGATTTTGCTAAATCAGGAGGGAGGAGTTTCATGTCAAAATGATTTAACTCACGCGCTATTTTGTTCACCTGATCAAAGGGGTCCGCCTCGTGTTTGGCCATCTTTAACAAAGCAATATAAAAATGCTGAGGATGGTTAAACTTCATATAAGCCGTCCACATCGAAAGAATAGCATAGCTAATAGAGTGAGATTTGTTGAAAGAATAATTGGCGCTATCCTCCGCTACTTGCCATAAAACATCGGCAGCTTCCATCCCGTTCCAGCCACACCACGCATTGGTCAGTCTATTTTCTTCGACCTTGGTTCTAATCTTCTCTTGCCACTCTGGCATTTGAGCTACCTTTTTCTTTCCTACAATACGGCGCAATTGTTCGGCTTCGTCGAGTGTAAACCCAACTTTTTCAGCCATCTTCATTAGTTGCTCTTGATATAAGGGAATACCTCCTGTATATTCTAAAATTTCATCGAAGAGAGGGTGTATTTGCTGTGGTTCTCCTGTGGAAATATAGGCAGCATATTGGTCTTTGAATTCCAGTGCTCCGGGACGAGCAATAGCGATAACCCCTGATACTTCTTCAAGATTACGTGGTTTAATTTTTTTGCAGACCCCAAAATTAGTGTCTGCTTCAATCTGAAACAGTCCTTGGGGGCACTCTAGGTTTTGGAAATTTTTATAAAGCTTTGGGTCGTTAAGATTGATGCTTTCCAGTTCCACTCCTGTAAGGAGGGACGCTTCTTTTAGAACAGTCAAGGTTTTTAGCCCTAAGATGTCGAACTTAACTGTAAGCTCAGAAATCCAGTTCATATCATAACACGACGCGAGTTCCCCTTCCTTGGTTTTTTGTAAGGGGCATATGTCAGTTAAGCGATCGTAGGAAATAGCAATTCCCGACGCATGAACGCCTGTGTTCTTAATCAACCCTTCTAGTTTGCGAGCTATTTCATACACTTTAGAATTCTCTTCACACCATTCATCAAAAAGCTCACTTTCTTGGCGCGCTTCGCGCAAAGGGGAAACTTTACCAAATTTCACAGGAATTAAATCGCTTAGCTCGTTAACTTCTTGCTCCGTATAAAGGCCAACAATTTTGCCGGTTTCCTTGATACAGAGTTTTCCGCTAAGGCTAACTAGATTTAAGATGCGACAAGTACGGGAGGGGTGTTTGCGCTTAATGTATTCTATGACTTCGCTACGACGGTCGTAAGCGATATCGTTGTCCACATCCGCCAAAAGCGATCCGTCTAGGTAGATAATTCCATCTTTTTCTATCTTACGGGCGCGACTTTTGGAAACAAAACGCTCAAAAAATAAATTGTATTTTATAGGGTCTACCTTCGTAACTTTTAACAAATAGAGGATAAGAGAACCTGCTGCTGAGCCTCGTCCCGGCCCCGTGGGAATATCGTTTTCGTGGCAGTAGTTTAAGATGTCCCAATTCAATAAAATATAATCAATAAACCCTAGTTCATTAAGAATGGTAAGCTCCGTCCCGACTCGGTCGTAGTAAGCATCTTTGTTGGAGTATTTGTTAATACCCATTTCCTTTACGCTCTCCCAACAAAGTTTTTTGATAAATTTTAGGTTATCCGTATCTTCTGATAACTTTAGTTTCTTGTAAAACCTTTTGTCGATTTTGATTTTGGGCAACAATACACCTGCTGGTGCACACTTATCGTACTTTGTAAATTGATCTATAAACATTATATTTCCACCTCCCAAATAAGCTTGTTAAAAATCTGAAAGGTCATATTAATATCATAACGAGCATCGTGAAGTTTGTTTTCGTCAAACTTTATATCGTAATCTTTAAGAAGTTGCTTCTGGTTGGTCTTGAGCCCTCTTTTTCGAAATTCGTTAAGTTTGTATTGCCAGTTGATTAGTCTTTCTTTTTCGTTTTTTTTAATTTTTTCCTTGGCTGCCTTGGCAATACAGTTTGTGTCAATAATTCTATCCACATAAGAATAGTCCGCGTCTTTTTTGAGGAGTTTGCGATAGATGTTGTGAATGTAAACATCAAAACCTAATAGATTGTGTCCAATAATCAAATAGGAGGGATCGTAAAGATACTTTTCAAACTCCTTTAAAACCTCAGCGGCATCTGTGGCATTTTTTTCGTATCGGGCGCGGTTAAAGCGACAAATTTTTGCTGCTTCCGGGCTAACATTGAGGGTGTTCCATTTAATAAAATGATCACATATCTTATACGCCTTTTTGCCCTTAAAAAGTCCGTATCCTAGCTGCCACGGTTTATTTTCGGAGTTCAAAAGGTTAAGGTGACATGTTTCAAAATCAAAACAAATATAATTTTGATTTTTTTTAAATCTCAAAAGGTTATCATTCATCGTCTTTATCTGGGCTACTTTTAATTAAAAGCAATTCTTCTCCTTCTTTTATATCACATCTTGCGGTGAAATTGCAAGCAAATAATTTTTTTTCTATCCTAAAGTTAACATTGTATTCAGGAGATCTACCATAAACCATCCCATAGCCTAATACTAACACGGGCCTACTGGCATGAAGGGGCAAAATCCCGCCATGTTCATCACAAAAATCTTTCCAATCTTTGCGAAGCTCCGCCCACGGAAAAGCGTGCCTAAGCACATTTGAGTCACAGTACTCCCATCTATTTTCATTCAAAAGAATAAGGTGAGCTTCCTCGATGAGGTCTCCTCGCCCTATGTCTTCTATGCAAAAAACCCCTCGTTGATCGTTGTGGGTTTGAATTTGTATTTTGGGCGATAAGAAAAGCTTGTCTTTCATTTTTTAATTTAAATTAAATTTACTCCATTGTGGAAATTTGGACATTTGTTGAGACCAGCCTTTCGCACGATCATAACAATGGAAGCAATATGCTTTTTCTTGATGATGGTTAACGATAAAACCGTTTTGATCAATCATCGAGGTGCCACGTGCTTTCCCCCATGCGATATTGTTTTCTAAATTGTCTGTATTATCAAGAAAATGCCAAGATACATAAGGACCTTTAGAGGCTTTTGACTCTTGATCTATAAGACCATCGTATATTAAAAAATTGTGCATGGCTTGGTCTGGACCAAAAACCTTAGGTTGTTGAGCCGCTTCCGACGCTAAGATTAAACGGTTCATAATAGTAAGATATATTTTAACAGAATGAAGGTTACCAAACACAGCGCCAGCGTAAGATATTCTCTTTCTCACAAAACGCCGCATTTCCAAGGGAGGGTCAGGCATGCACATTTCCTCCATTAAGGCCATGAGCCATTTTTTATTACGATTGCATTCTCCTATCAGGCCACATTCCAAGAAAAAATAAATATCCGAAAGCGGGTCAACTGGATAGCGCTTTAATTTTTCGAAAGGAAAGGTAAAAATATCACGCTGAAAAAGAACATCTCTGCTATCGGTTAAAAAGATATCGCCAGTTTTACTATCTGTTAACTTATTTAAAAACTCTAAGTAAGCAATGCTCCGAAATGTAATAGGGTGAAAAGAGGGCTGACACACCACAAAATCAAAACACTCTCCAAACTCTTTGCGGAATTTTCGCACACGAGGGAGATCCTTCTCTTCGAGGAAGATCACTAGCTGATCTCGAAACCCCGTATCAAAAAGACTGTAGACAAAACGATCGTAAACGTGCTGCTCGTATCCGCTACAGTAAGTTAATATATAATTTTTCATGTCACCCGTAGTTTTCAAGACTGATGGCACGCTAAGGTTTTAATGTTATTTAAGCTTACTTTGCCTTGGTGAATCATACGGTGGTGGTTGGGACATACAACGGTCATGTTGCTCTCTTCGTCTGTCCCCCCTTTTGAGCGGGGCATAATATGGTGCACATCGCACGTGGCTTCTTGCCAGCCACAAATAAAACAAGAGAGTGTGCCGTACTTGTCTCTTATTTTTTTGCTAAGGTGGTAGCGATACTTTCCTAGGTCTCTATCCTTTTTTGCGCGGGAGACATACATGTGTCGGCGGCAAGAGGTGCTACAGTATTTAGCGTGGGAGCATTTAGATTTAAATGAACCCCCGCATATGGCGCAAGTTAGGTCTAAGTTCTTTCTTTTCGTATTATTGTGGTAGCCGCTACAAGCACGGCTACAGAAAAGAGCTTGTCCTCTGTTGTGGTCAGAGCGCCGCACTGTTATTGCTTTGCCGCAATTCTTGCATTCTTTCTTTAATGTGGACGTATAGTCTTTCATATAGTTGGAGCCACCTCTTGGATTTGAACCAAGGCGCTTCCGATTACAAATCGGATGCTCTGCCTAACTGAGCTAAGGTGGCGTTACCACACCACAACTATGTCGATCTCTTCTGTCGGCGTGGGTAAAATATCGTAGTTTCTTTTTTTCATTGTAATTCTGATATAGGAATGTTATAACAGTCTGCTTTAAAAGTAAAATTATTATCTGGGTCTATCTCCCCTTTTTCGTGGAAGGTTGCAGTTTTGTAAAAATCGGCCTTACTGATTTTCCCTAGATACCAAGCTGCCTTCATGTTGCTGAGGACGCTTACAAAGGCGTACTCGTCGCAATCTTGCGCCGTGTTAAAATCAGCAACCGAACATTCGTAATATGATCTAGGGGGAACAGTTCTTTCTTTTGTTTTGACATCAACCTTCGTGTTTTTATAGACGATGTCGTAGTCGTAGGTATCTTTAATTTCTCCTTTTAAAACATTTTTTACAACCTCTTCTCCTATATAAGCCACCAAGCTACCCTCCCCTTTTCTTATAGAGTTCTTAAGGACTGGAAGTTTGGCGGCTCTAGTCTTGATTCTTTTAAGGGCGCTTTCGGTTATTATAAATTTTTTCATTGCTCTAAAAAGCTCTCCATGCAAAAGTCCTGACTGCCGCAATGATCGAGGTTGGGTCGTGTTAAGTCCGCCTTGCGTCCGCTAAAGCTCCGATTGCAAATTATCTTAAATGTTTGGTAAGCTGTAAAATCTTTTTTGTTTTTATAGTAAATGGTTTTCGCTTCTTCTGTGTCGTAACTATGCAAAGCGCAGTAGCCTTCTACCTCTCCTCTTAAAAGGTGATCGAAAGGTAAGCTGTTATTTTCTAGGAAAAATAAAGGTTTTGTGAAACTAAAGTCCGGCACAAATTCTGCAAAGGAAAAATTATTGTAATAAAGAAACGAATCGTAAAAGGGAATCCCCATTAAAAGGTTATTTGTCCAGTGTTCCTTTAGGTCTTTAAAGGTCAATCTTTGCTCATAATCGCAAAAAGCTTCTGAGTAAATCTTATAAAGTTTTTTACAGCCATAATCATTCTTGGCGAAGATAATAACTTTGTGGTTTTTATTTTTGTCGTCTTGGTGTGAGTTGCAAACGCTGAGTCTCAGACCAAAAACTAATTGAATGTTATGCTCGTCACAGCGTTTCTTAGATTCTAAAAAACCATGAAAATTGTCCTCCACCAAAACTAATTTGTCGAGATTGTTTTCTATAGCAATTTGAATAACGCTGGCTGCGCCACCCTCTGTGACAAGAGAAGGGTCATGAACTGTCAGAATCGACTTGCCGATACTGTAATGAGTTTTAAATAAAGGTACCATATACCCCCTTAGTATAGCCCCTTATGGAGGACTGTCAAGATAATTCCAACGAGGGCACCCGGCATAGTGCATCTTTTTGATCGTAAAATTTTCCTTTTTATTTTTCAATAAAAGCGCATAATTCTCTGGAAACTCGGAGCGAATCAGCTTACCTTCAGGGTCAAAAAGCCCATAATAATTAAAAGGAAATTTATAAGTACAATGCCACATGGGGGACCCATCTTTTTTGGGTTGATTTGGATACTTGGCTCTGCCGCACGCAATAAGACCGCCAAAGCTGCCATCCTTAGGTGCAGGTTTATCAGCTGCATAGGAACTGATAGCATGGTTGTAGGAAAAATTTGTTAGGTATTTTTGTGCTTGTGTCAGCTCTATTTCGAGCTCTTCAAGCTTCTTGTTTGATATTTTGCGCATCTTCATGACACCTTCGGGCTTGTCTCCTTCGCTTAAATTAAACCTCAAAAAAACAAATTCGCTGTTACGGTTTTTGGTGTCTGGGAAGAGGTGCTTTGCGGCTAGGCTATAAATATAGTCTTGCAGATTCTTTTTCTTGTCCTCCCCTTTGAAGAGCTGCTTACTAGTTTTAAAATCTCTAATTAAAAGGGTGTTTTTATTTGGATAAACAAAAAGCTTATCAATGAATCCTTTAATACTATAATTTTTTTCTCCTTCCTCTATATGCAGATCAAATTCATATTCAGAAAAAGATTGGGAGGGTTTGGCTATCTTCTTCCCAAAAAAGTCGTGACGCAGCCCCGCCACAATCATCTCTTTGATCATTGTCAGATTTTCCTCATCATCAACACCCAAAGAGGCCGCGGTCGTCAAGATGAGCTTCTTAACCGAGTCTACAGCAAAAGGATCGTTTTGTTCTAAAATAACATCATAGTAATGCTTTCTTGATGGCTTGCCAAGACATTCAAAAATTAAGTGACAAACCGTACCTCGGGAAGCCCCGTCGTTAGATTTGTCGGGCAAGTGTTGGTGGTACTTACACCAATAAAGCCATGAACACATTTTGACTGTTTTGAGGCGGCTGGCGGATAAATATACTGGTTTTGTTTTAGACATTGGTTTCCTCAATGAAATTTTTAAGAAAATTTATTTTTTTATTTCTTTCGGTTTTGTTTTTGACTATACGAGCCCCCTCCTTGCTGTTGAGGATCAAAAGTATTTTAGATATTTGCTTCTCTTTGTCCACACTTTTTTGGTACCATTTCTCTTTAAAGTTTACACCTTTCTCGTGCATTTCGCCAAAGTCATTCTCTGTGGGAAGGTTGATGCGAAGTTTGCTGATATCAAAATAATTTAAAAGTTTAATAAAAATTTTGATAGCAGCGTGAAGGCCAACGTTGGACTGGTCGTTATTGGTTGCGATAATAATTAGATCTAACTCTTGGGAAAGAAGGAACGAAATTTGTTTTGAGCTAAGATCTAAACCTCCTACAACCAAATGGTTTAAAAATTTATTTTCTGTTAACGCAAGGCTGTCTCCAATGCTTTCTATAATGATAATTTCGCGGCGCTCTTGGACGCACTCTAAAAAGGGTCGAGAAGTGCCAGCAGGAACGCAAATAGGATAGAGCCAATTGGACTTGCGGCCCACATGCTTCCATTTAGGAAATTCTGATTCGTTGTTCCACCGTAAATGGCGCCCCGTAAACCCAATGATTTGAGAGGAATCGTTTTCATCGAAAACAGGGAAAACAAATCGCCCGTTTAGTTTGCCTGCGGTAGCCAAACCTCCTCTATACAGCCTTAAGGTGGAATCTGAGACTTCTTTATCGTTATAGAATTTAAAATGAGGCAATAATTTGGACAAATACCCCAAAGAGTAAACTTCATCCATCTGTATTTTAACTTTACGGCTCTCTTTTTCAAAAGTACCGCTTGTTTTAAGTTCTCCTGAAGGTTGGATATATTGGGATAGAATTTTTTTATCTTTAGTTCCTAGGGTTTTTTCAATTAATATCTGGAAAGGTAAAAAAGAGGTATCTTCTACATAATCTCGCCACACTCCAGAATCTTTGTAAATTTGAACAGCGGTAAAATTATCACCGTTACGCCAAAGGGCGTTGGTTTGCCAGTAGGGACCTCGGTCCCGCAGCTTAAAACCTAATTCAATTAAAACTTCTTTGATTTCTTCAGTTTCCATCGATATGGGCGTTGGTTATATATAGTTTTTTTCCGTCCTTGTCTTTAATGAAAGCGTTGGGATAGGGGCCTGTAAGCATTCTAATTTTATTATAGAGGTATTCTCGCGTTTGGCTTTGTATTTCATCAAGCGTGATTTCAGAATCTGCGGGTTTGCGGCGCTTAAATAATGTCGCCGCAGAATGGTCTTGTGGTTTCAGGTTGTAACCATTTTTTAAAAAATCACATGTCGCAGAAAAGCCAAGGGTGGTCATCCGTGAAAAAATATCCTCAATATTTCCGCTTAAAGACATAGGAATTTGTCGGATAATATCTCCTTCGTCCAATCCATCACTCATTTTGAAGATAGTCACGGCAGAGTTTCTCTCACCGTTAAGGATTTGGTTTTGTAAGGGGCTTCCTCCACGATATTGGGGAAGGGAGGATGGGTGTAAGCAAATACAATCATACTGTTTTAAAATAGGCGCCGGAACGATCCAACTCCACCCATACCAAAGGATAATATCAGGCTGAAAAGTTTCAATCTCATCTGCATCAATACCATATCTACCGGTCTTGAAAATAATTTTAAAATTATATTGCGGCAACGCATCGGCTAACATCTTGTATAGCTTTAATGCCCAATTTCTATAGGTAATACATAAAATCTGTTTTGTCATGAGAGGGGTAATGTTTGGGGCGCATCGAAGCGCGGTATTTTAAGCAAATCTGTATCAGATGTTATGTTTTCAGCACGAGTCGTATACCCGAGCTCACAGTTATGCATTTTTGCGTAAAAAATAGTGTCATCGTTATAAGACCCTTGAGGATATGAAAAGGAAAGTGGGGGCGCCGAAAAGCTGGAGGCGTAAAGTAAAGACTCTTTAATCTCTTCCTCTTGATTATTTAAGTTTCCAAGGTCTGTCGAAGTATAACCGTGACCCCCAATAGTCATACCGCACTCAGCCATATGCCCAACCTCCGCAGGGGTAAGGTAAAAATCAGCACAAAAGTCTTTCTCGTCTTTTGTTATAAATTTAGCAAACAGCTTATCCGTAATCATATCTCCTGCATCATGTCGCCGTAAAAAATTAGTAACAAAAACCATTTCTTTGGACCACCAATTATTAGGATGGGAAGAAACTGAAAAAGCATTCCAAAGAGCGTCTCTTTCATAAGGGTCTGATCCCATCAAATCAAAAATATTTTCTACTACCTTTTCTTCAGAAATGGTTGCTAAAATAAACTGTATCTTATGAATTTTTATAACCTCACGGTCTCGAACTGCTACCGTAGGTATAAGAAAAGTCGCCTTTAGCTGAGCCTCACACAGCATCTCAGCTACCAAATAGTGATCTTTGAGGCCATCATCGAACGTGAGAATAGCGCAGTCTTCTTTTAGGTTCTCTTTTAAATATTGGGGTTCTATCACTATGTAGTTTTCAGTGATAAATTTTAGCTGGCATTTGAATTGCGCGGTAGACACAAAAGACCGGAGTTCTAAGCGACGAGGATAACCACTGTGACATAGGTCCCGAACATCGTGATACATGAAAGCTTTGGCCATACCCTTATCTTAAAAGCTCAGGAATAAAATCATCCACAACATCATTCTCTCCGTCCAACTCTTCATTAACATTTAAAGCTCTAACTAAATCTACCATATCTCCGCGCTCCTCAACACTAAACCCATCCATTTGAAGATTGATGGCATTTTTACGCAGGGATCCGTCGGGCATTCGCACAGGGTTAATGGCGCGCATGTAGTCTGCCCCTAAGTGGCGGGATTTCACATTGATAAGTTTGTGGTTGCCAAAATTAGGTTCAGTCGCTATTTCGTCCAATGTTTTTTGGCGCAAAATAAACATATGAGAACAAAACTGAGTAATGCGATCAGACAACGAAACAATGCTCTCATCGTCTCTTATCTCTTGAGGCTGACGAGCGTTAACAATGCCTTGGCGGTTGCTCTGCACAGAGGTGATCATTGGAATGACAGGCCCCCCATCTGAAAGAATTTCCTTTTGGATGGTTTTTTTAAATTTGTCTATCATTTCTCCGACGACTTGCCACTCGGATTTCGTTCCATTATTTTCGAAAG
>JYMV01030521.1_pt1 | contig 14008 bp, 3 predicted proteins | sample 338911 | NCBI WGS metagenome assembly JYMV01 (sample SAMN03354496, study PRJNA234377) | hydrothermal vent metagenome | biome: Deep sea; feature: Hydrothermal plumes at the Eastern Lau Spreading Center, Western Pacific Ocean; material: Seawater | place: Tonga | collected 2009 | depth 2000 m m
GCAAGTTCTTCCATTACAAACATAATCCGCAAAATGAGAATAGCCTTGCCGCAAAAGGGGTGGGTTCAATCTGTGAAGATTCAAGAGGTAATTTATGGGTTGGAACATCAGGGGGAGGTCTAAACCTGCTAGATAGGGAAGAGAATAACTACACCCGCTGGGTCGCGGACAACAATGACCCATCAGCGCTTCAACACAACAGCATCACGTGCATTATTGAAGATAATGAAGGTGCAATCTGGTTGGGAACGAGCGGCGGCGGATTGGCCAAGATGAACGATGATAGAAAGACTTTTGAGGTTTTTATGAACGACCCGATGGACAGCAGCACAATACCTCACAACGTGGTACGGGCATTATGTATTGATAATGATGGTGATTTGTGGGTTGGAACGCACGGAGGTGGCTTGAGCATGATAGATCGCCAGACTGGAAAATTTGTGCACTATAAGCAAGATCCAGATAACCCGCGCAGTTTGTTTAGAAATCGGGTGCGCGCTATAGTAGTGGATAAGGATGGTTATTTATGGGTTGGTAACGATGCCCTTAGCAGATTCGATAAACAAACCGGAGAGTTTGTGCACTATGTACATAACCATGAGGACAGGAATAGCCTGTCTGATAATTCGGTACGCTCTATTCTCATAGATAAGAAAGGAAAGTTGTGGATTGGAACGCTGAGAGGAGGTTTAAACAGGCTTGATGTTAGAAGGAAGAAATTCACCCATTGGAGGGCAATGGATGGATTGCCCAACGATGTGATCTATGGAGTGTTGGAAGACGCGGGAGGTTATATATGGGTCAGTACCAATAAGGGTATTTCAAAATTTGACATGAAGGCTAACAAGTTTAAGAACTTTGACATCAGTGACGGATTGCAGAGCAACGAATTTAGCTCTGGTGCTTATTTTAAAAGCAGGACCGGCGAAATGTTCCTCGGCGGAATTAATGGCTTTAATACGTTCTTCCCGGATAGTATCCAAAATAATCTTAATGCACCAGATATAGCGATAACGGGATTCCAGGTATTCAATAAAGAGGTAATGATAGATCCAGGCGGCTCCACGCCATTGAAAAAGTATATTGTAGAGGCTGATTCCATAAGCCTATCCTATGAAGATTATATTTTCTCTTTCGATTTTGTAGCGCTGCATTTCTCGAACTCTAAAAAAAATCAGTACGCCTATAAAATGGTAACTGTTGATGAAGCCCGAAGCTCCGCAACACGCCAGGGCGGCTGGCAATATGTAGGTACCAGACGATACGCGAATTTTTATAACCTCGATCCTGGTGAATATATCTTTTCTGTTAAGGGTTCCAACAGTGACGGTACCTGGAACGAGGAGGGAAAGTCTATCTACGTCAAGATCGTTCCACCGTTCTGGAGAACGCAATGGTTCTATCTCTTTTGGATTATTGTTGGAGTGGGGGGGATATGGTTGTTTCTCAAGGGGCGCGAAAAATTCCTTCAAATTAAATTCACCAAACTTGAGGAAGAAGTGGAATACCTAACCGATATGCTGGAGATAGAGAAGAATAAGAATAAGGAAGATTGGGAGAAGGAATGACAATTAGAGATTTAAGATTAGAGAATGCAGGTTGATGAATTTATTCTCTGATCATTAATCATCAATATTAAATTAAACTCTGTCTGCCTTTCTTTTTCTTCTTCTTCTTTTTGTTCTTGAACTGATACCCAATCACAATTTCATTCGATCCTGAGCTGTAATTCTTCAAATTGGAAGTGGTAAAGTCATAAGCATATCCTATCTGAAATCGTTCCTGAAGCTCGAAACCCAGCAGGATGGAAACGGCGTCCTCACTTCGATAAGCAACTCCCAACCAAAGCTCCTCCTTGTAAAAGAGCCTGGTGGTAAAGTCCAGCTGTGGTTTCACGGGTGAAACAATCTTCACCAATACCGACGGTTCAATATTCCAGGTTGAATTAATTTCAAAATTATATCCACCGTGAATGTATAGATGATTGGTAAGTGTTCCAAAGCTCTCTGATGATTTGTCGAACAGATCTTGTTTGATTTTGCTGTGAAAGAGCTGATTGAAAGAAGCACCAATGTGGTAGTCATCCGTGTAGAAGTTAACACCAAAGGTCGCATCCGGAACGATTGCCGTTTCTACACCATCAAATAGATAGCGCTCTTCTTCGTCTGCCAATAAGATGTCGGCCCCATTTATTTTATACTGCATCATGCCTGCAAACAATCCCATGGCGAGCTTGAGCTCATCACCCAGATTTAGGTGGTAGGAGTAGGCGAGGTTAATGCCCGTCCTTGTTATTGGGCCTGCGATGTCGCTGAATATATACCCTCCCAATCCAACTTTTTTAGGATTGTACGGGATGTTGGCGCTGACAATAAATGTTCTGGGTGCATCTGATATGCCAACCCACTGATAGCGCACGTTCGTCTTTACCAGGTTGTAGTCGTTTTTCCCAGCCATAGCCGGATTCACCAACAGGTCGTTCATTACAAAAAGGCTGTGCATTGGCAGTTGCTGGGCAACTGAAGTTGAAAAGTTGACAGTTAAAAGCAGAAGGCACAAACCGAACATGCAGATAGTTGCAGAGTGCGCACCCTGAGCGTAGCCGAATGGATCCGAAGAGATCCGAATTGTGACTTTAATAAGATTTTTCATCCATTTGCTCTAATTACAATTACCAATTAACTATTCAACCAATTAACCAATCCACTATTCCACCAATTACTTCCCCCTATGCAATATGCTTACACTCCCCGTATACGGTTCCACACCTTCCACGATTATATCAATTACATAATAGTACACGCCCACGGGCAAATCCTTGCCATGATAGGTCCCATCCCATTCTACCGGGTAACCGACAGAAGTGAATAATTTCATCCCCCACCTGTTATAGATTTCCACAATACAACGAGGATAGTACTCGATGTTTTCAATATGCCACGTGTCGTTCCAGCCATTACCATTGGGCGTAATAACATTCGGAATCACCAGCAGGTGCTCAAACTCCAAACACAGCTCATTGGACCAGGATATTTCCTGATTGCCAAAGTCCTCAAAGGCAAGCACCCTAAAGCAGTGCACAAATCCATCCACCCCACTTTCAAAAGAGATGCTCGTGTCCAGGCCCGCATCTGCATAGAAGGAATAACTGCTTTCATCATCCAGCTTTCTCCAGACTTCATAACGCTGCACGCCTTGCTTCCAACCAATATATTTGTTCCACACGAGGTCAATGGTATTATCACTTTCCTTCTTGCTTCCTTCCAAGAGAATACTGTTGTGCACATCTGAAGAGACGGCATCCAGGCATGCATTTAACCCCGTTATCTGGTATTCATAGGAATAGGCATCGGTTATTACAGCACCGTCAATGTAAATCTGTGTTAGGGCGGGTAATTTTATCAGGGTTGTCCAGGGATTGTTACTGAAGTGAAGACGCCTTAAAATGCTGATGCTATCCGGGAATCCAATTGAATTAATCATGCTCCATTTGATCTCAATTACGGCATCGTCAAACTCACCATCTGTAACCACTTCTATCATGATTCCAGGCGAATCGAGTATTATATTGGCCCAACCAATCGTATCTCCCCAACAAGAATCTTTGGTTATTTCAACTACGGTTACAACACCCGTTCCAACAGTATCCCAATTCACTAGTATCGAACTAGTGCCTTGGCCAGTGTCTATAACTCCACCGGTAACTGTCCAAATGTAGGTGGAGGAATCAAAGCCAACTACCGAATATAGCTGTGCCAAATTGTTGGGCGGACATATATTCGTATCACCGGCCATGGTAACGGTTTGAGGGTGCGGAAAAATAATTATTGTTGTATCAACAGTATCTCCGACACATCCAGCTGCACTGACTTCCACAACACTAATGAGGAAAGTACCGGCGGTGTCCCAATCAGCGGTAATGGTGTTGCTGCTGTCATCAATAATATTGGAAGCACCTGGAACACTCCATAAATAGGTAGAGCCGCCAAAGCCATTGAGGGTGTAGGAAAAACCGAGCGCATTTCGGCATTCCTCAAAATCACCTACAATTGAATCTGCAGTTGGAATTTCATTTATCTGGATATTTAATGTCGCTGTGTCTCCAACACAGGAATCCTGTGAGGTTTCAACAACGGTTATCAATCCAGCGCCCAATGAATCCCAAGACACTGTTATACTGTCGTTGTTCATAGGAGTCGATACTATTTGCCCATTGACTACCACCCAATCGTAGGTGGAGCCTGAAAATCCCAATACGTGATACAAGTAGGTACTAATCGAATCAAAACAAATGGCCGTGTCACCACTTATGGATGAAGTTTGTGGTTTTTGAAAGACCGTTACCGTGTCCATAAGCGTATTAGAACATGCGTTCACCGTAACTTCCACCACCGTAATCAGGTAAGTTCCCGCAGTATCCCATGTAAGGTTGATGGTGTCCGCATCAATACCTGAGGTAATGGTATCACCATCCAGCAGCCATGTCACCATCGATCCAGGTAAACTGCCCACCCAATACATGTTTTGAACGCTGTCCTCACAAAATTCAAAAACACCATTAATTGCTGTTTCCTGGGGCACCTGAAATACTTCTACGCTCCGCCAAATCGTATCGCCCACACAAGCGTCGCTGGATGTTTCTACAACAGTTAAGAGGCCGGACACGACCGAATCCCATCTAATGGATATGCTATCATTATTGAGTGGCGTACTGGTAATCGTACCCCCTAAGACAGACCATTGATAAGTAGAACCAGAAAATCCTGTTACATAATACAGAAAGGTATCTGCGATATTGAAGCAAATTGCGGTATCACCAAAAATATTGGCTGCCGTTGGTTTTTGATATACCGTAACCGTATCGATGAGTGTTTGAGAACAATTGCCTATAGCAGTCTCAATCACCGAAATTTCGTAAACTCCAGCTGTATCCCACACGTACGAGACCGTATCCACTCCAATTCCATTGGCAATCGTATCTCCATCTACAAACCAGGTGAAGGTAGAGCCGCTTAATCCGGCAATTGAATAGGTTTCAGGTGTGAGGCTCTCACAAACAGCCATGTTGCCGGAAATGGAGCTTGCCGTAGGTACATCAAAAATGGAGACGAATAGTGTGTCCGACGTTCCCGTGCATACAGTATCTATGGTCGTGCTGGTTTCATCGTACCAGATAAATCCAGTACTGTCCCAATCAACAGTTACCATGTTGCTGCCGTTGCCAGCTGTTATAGTGCCTCCGCTTATGCTCCACGCATATACAGAACCATTTGTAAATAGTACCTGATATTCAATGCCCGTTAAGCTGTCATTACAAAGAGAGTCCGGGCCTTCAGGTATAACAGGCTCCAGTAACACGTTCGTTTTTCCATCCATTGTGGAGGAGTCTCCCGGGCATCCGTTCGAATCTGTTTCAATAACAGTTATTGTCCACAGAATGGTGGTATCCCAATCTATGAGTATGGAATCTGTACCCTGCCCGAAGATGATGGTTCCGTTTCCAACCAGCGACCAGGAAAATGTTGAGCCAGCATCTCCTTCTACCCAATAACTCACGCTATCGACACCCGGACATACCGAAATACTCCCGAAGATCTCGGGTGTTACCGGCACATTGTATACAATTACCCGCACCGTATCTGAAGAAACGCATGACGTTATAGTATCTGTTGTTACAACAACGTAAAACAAGGTGTCCACTATGCTATCCGGGTTCAGTAGTGATACTGTTGGGTTGGAGATGGCCGTATCGCTGAGTCCCGTGTCAGGCGACCAGGAATATATCAAATTGGTTTTCGCAGCGGAACCAATAGGAACCGTATCACCAGAGCACAGCGCTACATCCACACCGGCATCAGAAATGGGAAGTGGAAAAACAATTACCTGAACCGAATCCATGGTGGAACAGCTGTCCACAGTTGTCATTACGTAGTACATGGTGGTGTCTGAAATAGTGTCGGCATTCAACAAGGACACTTCAGGATTTGACGCTGTCGAGTCTGAAAGACCTGTAGCAGGATTCCATAAATATGTATATCCGAGAGTAACCGCTGTCCCCAGCGTGTCGGAATCACCTGAGCAGAAGCTCACATCCGCACCCGCTTCCGCTGTGGGAAGGTAATTGACTATTACAAGCACAGTATCCCGATCGATGCATGAAAAACTTGTTGTAACGGAGACAATATAAATGTTGGTGTCATTCGGAATTGATGGGTTGGTCAATGTTACTACTGGGTTGGAAATCGTCGAATCACTTAATCCGGTTCCAGGTGTCCACAAATAGCTGTATCCCCCCAATCCGTCCGATCCTATTGTATCAGCATCTCCGGAACAGATATAGCGATCGGGGCCGGCATCCACAATCGGCAGCGGATAAACAATTACCTGTACAGAATCCATGGTGGAGCAGCTGTCAACCGTAGTCGTTACATAGTACATCAACGTGTCGATGATTGTGTCTGCATTTATCAAGGATATAGAAGGATTCGAGACCGCTGAATCGCTGAGCCCGGTACCTGGATTCCAGCCATAATTGTAGCCAGCCACAGTGGCAACTCCCAAGGCCACTGTATCTCCAGAGCAAAAGCTGGTATCATTGCCAGCGTCAGAAATCGGTAAATGATTGACAATTACACGCACTGTGTCTTCATCATTGCATGCAAATCCTGTTGTAACACTCACAACATAATAGGTGGTATCATTAGGTAATAATAGGTTAGTGAGGGTTATCTCCGGATTGGAAAGGCTGGAATCTGATAGCCCTGTTGTTGGATTCCACAAGTAGGTATATCCAGAAATAGTAGCTGAACCAATTGTATCGACATCACCGGAACATAAGTATTTATCCGGCCCTGCATCGACTATTGGAGAAGCATATACCAATACTTCCGCTGTATCGTAGTCTGTACAACCAAATACGCTTGTCTCGACGATATAATCTAGGCTGTCCGTAATGGTGTCAGCGTTTGTCAATGTTATAATAGGATCTGATAAGCTCGAATCCGATAATCCAGTCACGGGAGACCACAAATAAGTGTAGCCAGCCGTTAGTGGTGCTCCTAGCGTATCTGATAATCCAGAGCAGAAGGCCAAATCCGGTCCGGCGTTGGGTATTGGATAAGGACTTACAATTACCCGTATGGTATCTGATTCAACACAGGCCGGTGCTGTATCTGTGGCAGTAACAATGTAGGTAAACGTATCTGGTACCAAACCGAAGTTGGTCAGCGTAATCGTAGGGTCCGACAAAGTTGAATCACTCAACCCCGTGCCAGGAGTCCACGAGTAAGTATAACCAACAATAGCCGTGGAACCAATTCCAATCGTATCGCCTGAGCAAAAATTCACATCGGTTCCTGCATCAGCTACTGGTAAGGGATACACGATTGCCAACACAGTATCCGTCTGAACACAAAACGTGAGAATATTTGTTGTCGTCACAATATATTGGAACGTGTCTGGCGTACTGAAACTGTTTAAGAGCGTGATTGTAGGGTCGGGAGCTAAAGGGTCTCCCAGGCCTGTTGTTGGTGCCCATGAATAAATGTAATTCAGCGTAGCTGGAACCCCTAGCTGGGCAGTGTCCCGGGAACAGAAGAATACATCCAACCCCGCATCCGCTGCCGGATAATCGTTAATGGTTACGTTTATGTTGATGGGCCCATCCGGGCATCCCAAAGAGCTCGTTGTTATTAAGGCTACTATTCCAATTCCCGGACCATCCCAGTCTACTGTAATTGAATTTGTGGTTCCCCCAGCCACTTGTGTCCCTCCGGTTATAGTCCAAGAGTAAGTGGCACCCGGGTGGCTCGGTACGGAATAAGTGAGTCCAGTGGCAAAAGGACATACACTGGTAACCCCAGTTATTGTGGTTGGCCCGACAAAATCAGTAACGGAAATCTCATAAACCACGTCCTTGGTTTTAGGTGGACAACCGTTATCCTGAACCGACACTGTGAATATATAGGGCAACCCCTGCCCTTGATCACATGCAGTATTCCAGCAGAAATCACTGGTCACCACACTGTCCCCAACAACAGGTGTAGTAACCGTTGCGGCGGGATTTGTAACGGAGGTATCAAATATAGGGCTCACCACAACCATGGTGAGGCTATCTCCAAATTCGTCTGAAAATGTGATTGGAAAACAGAGACTATCGCCCTCCTCGATTGTGTAGCTAGTTTGTCCGCTGCCAGAAATATTTGAAAGACTCGGAGGGGGGTTAAAGGGGCAATCAAGCAACAGTAGCTGCATATCACGCCGGCTAATTCCAATGAGCTGATTGTTGCGATACTCCTTGATTTCTACTGCCACAACAAATTTGCCCGTATCTGGCGACATATATTCAGAGTATCCTGTTGCACCATTGATATATGCATATCCATTAGGGCCAAACGGGAAGTTCTTATTGTACGTTATATTCAACCAGGGAACGGTTGGAAGAGGCCAGCTAATAGTCGCTGGTGGGTTAGGCTGAAAAGGTGGGTAAGGTCCATCCTCATATGGATCAACGAAGGCAAATAATAATTGATCTCCGTCTGGGTCAAAGGCCGTATTCAGGATACTGCTCGTATCATCTATGCACAGAAATGGCATGGGTAGATCGGAAAAAACCGGAGAACTGTTTTCTACCAGGGTGGGTGGAATATAAGCGTGGAAAACCATGCCCCTACCTCCAGGATTATCTAAATTGAGAATGTCACCATTTCTGCAACATCGGTTATAGTACAAGTGGTATCCAAAATAATTCTTAGGCAGGTCAATCTCATCAATATAAATGCCTTCAATAATACAAACTCCGCTGCCTACTGTACATGAATTAGGAAGGGCCGGTTCTATTAAAGTGGTATCTGTTAAATTAATAGTCATTAAAGTCTGAAGTGGTAAGTTAGCGGTCACTGTATCTCTATATATACCCAGCGTAACAGAAGCTTCGGGGAAAGGAATATTTGAGTTGACACCGCAGTTCGTGTAAGTTTTGAAAATAATTTTATACCGAAAGGTAGAGTCGTTCACCTGCATCACATATTCGTATGCCAGGTTTCCGCCCATGAGGTGCGTGGCACTGCCTTGATTTGAAAACCCAAGGAGAGCTGCCAATAGTAAAATGAAAAGCCTGTAATTGATGTGCCTCAAGGTTAATGCTTGATTATTTTTCTGGTTATTTGGCCTTGAGCTCCTCTCAATGTTAGCGTATAGATAGCAGGCGGTAAATGTGAGATGTCAATTCTCTCCACATGGGTTCCCAGCATCCTAACTGATCTCGAATGAACCGACTGTCCCAGCACATTTTTAACGCATAGCTCATAAACACCGCTGAGCCCAGCTCCCAAATTCAGCGTAAATATTCCGGATGTAGGATTTGGAAATAGATTAAATTCTAGCTCAGAATTCGCATCATCAATTGCGAAGTATTCAACCACAATAATGGCCTTGCTGATGGAGTCCTTGCATCCATTAGAATTGGTGACCACAAGCGTTATTGTGTATACCCCATTGAAGGAGTAAGTATATATAGGTGCTGGCAGGTTGGCGAAGTTGCCGTCTCCAAAGTACCAGGTCCAGGTTACAGCGCTTGGCGTACTGGCTTCAGAAAATACAGTAGGAATTCCTCTGAATAAGGTATCTGCTATCGTCATAACAGCCATCATGTCGTCAATCTTTACAGTCTGCGTAATAGAGTCGTTTCCGGCCGCGTTGCTTGTAACCAGTTTTACGTTGTAAGTTCCCGGAACCGAGTTATAGCAAATATTCGTTGGATGTTGATCGATGGAAGACGAAGGTGTGCCTCCATCAAAAGTCCATGTCCACGTAGTGGCATCAACACTCATATCGCTAAAGTTGATGCAGTCGCCCTCACATATTTCAGAATCGCTGGGTGCGAAATTTGAAACTGGTGGCGGACAAACGAGTACATTCACGAATGAGGATAGTGTAACAGAATCTGAACCACTTGCATTGGTGGTCACCAATGTAACATCGTAGGTGCCCGGCGTATTGTAGCAGATACCTGTTGGGTTTTGTGCCGGCGACGTCGGTGTGTTGGCACCCGAAAACGACCAGCTCCAGAAAGTTGGATTGTTAGTTGACAGATCGGTAAACAAAACACAGCCCGTTTCACATATGGTAGAATCATTTACTGAAAAAGCTGCAATTGGCAAGCATTGATTTACATTTATGAAGCTTGTTTTGGTAATTGTATCTATACCGTTCGGGTTGCCTGCCATTAGGGTCACCGTGTAGCTTCCTGAATCTGGGTAGCAAATATTGGAAGGGTTTTGTAGAGATGACGTATCTGGCGTGGCTCCCGGAAATGACCAGGCCCAGGTATCGGGTGAATTGGTGCTAATATCCGTATATGAAATGCAGTCACCCTGACAAAAGGATGTACTCGACGCTGTAAAATCTGCCACAGGAACAGGGCAGGAAAGAACTGTTAGCAGAGCGTTCGCGGTTACACTGTTGGATCCGTAATTATTGGAAGCGGTAAGCGAAACAGAATAGGTGCCAGGATTGTTATAACAAATATTGCTGGGAAACTGTTCGGTTGAGTTTGAGGGAGTCCCTCCTGGGAACGACCAGCTCCATCCCGTTGCACTGTCCGTGCTCAAATCGTTGAAGGAAATGCAAGAGCCTTCGCAAAACATGGAATCACTGGAAGAGAAATTGACAGTCGGCGGAATGCCAATATACACTGCGTAATCTTCTGCCTGACCGTACCACAAATCCTGACAAGGCGTTGGTGTGCTTCCGGAATAATCAGAAGATACGCGCATCCGTAGTGCAGTGTCATTGACCGCAGTGAGCGGAATGTTTATAAACCCGGTGGGGTTGAACTTGTCATCAGATGTAAGCACCCTTTCAGTAGCGTCATTGAACACGCCATCGTTGTTGTAATCAATCCACACGCGCGTGTCCTGCGGATTACTGGACCCTGTGCTTATGGAGATAGCATATGATTGCCCCTCTGTCAAGTAAGTTTGCTGAAAGCAGCTGAAATCCATATAATCTTCAACTCCGCTACCGGTCGAATTATTGATTCCAACAAAGGTGACATTGTAGATTCCATATCCGCAGCAATAACCCAGCGTGGAGGGGGTGCAAGATGCTGCAACAGGGCCGCCGTTCAGATTAACTGTAATCAGATTGCTGTCGATGAGTGTGTCGCCACCATTGGCGTTGGCCACGTACAACAACACCGTATAAATACCATCTGTAGCATACGTGTTGGACGGATTTTGTAAGTTACTGGAATTCCCATCTCCAAAATCCCAATACCAGAACGTAGGTACATTAATGGACTCATCTGTAAATTGCACCGTACCAGAGCAAGTCACCGTATCGTCAACAGAAAAATAGGCTATTGGAGCGAGGGTATTGGGTAGGATTGTAATTGAATAGTCTTCTGCCTGCCCTCTTTCAAGATCCACACAAGGCAATGGAGCGGGTTCGAAGTTATAATCTGAAGATACCCGCATTCTCAACGGAGAGTTTAACACTACAGCTGAAGCTATTGTAATGTTGCCAGCGGCATTTAGTGTGTTATCTTCAGAAAAAACAAGCTCCGTTAAATTATTGAAGTTACCGTCATTGTTGTAGTCGATCCAAACACGTACATTCTGTGCACCCGGAGATGCGCCGCTCACATCCACAGATATGGCGTGAGTTTCGCCTTCTGTGACAATTGTTCCCTGAGAACAGGCCATATCTTCATAACCCGCTACCCCGTCAGGAGTGGTACTGTTAATGCTGTTAAATGTCACATTGGTTATTCCGAAACCACAGCAATAATTGAGTGAAGCAGGCGTGCAACCCGGTGGAATAGGGCCACCACCAGAAACGTTTACATTGATGTAATTGCTAATAATCAGTGTGTCAGAGCCGTATTGATTGGTGGCAATAAGCGTCACAGTATAAATCCCATCTGCTAGATATGTGTTCGTTGGATTCTGAATGGTGTCATTATTCCCATCTCCAAAATCCCAATACCAGCTGCTGGGGTAGTTGGCAGATAAGTCAGTAAAGTTGACAATACCATTACAGGTGATGGTGGCATCTGCAGTGAAGTTTGCTAGCGGTGGAACCGTATCTGGCAATATAGTCACAGAATAATCTTCAAATTGTCCAAATTCAACATCTGTGCATGGATCGGGACCGGAATTGCCCTGCCAATCTGATGCGACTCGCATCCTTAGGGTGGTGCCCGTAACTGGTGCGCCGGGAACAGTTACCGTTCCGGCATGGTTAGTCTGATTATTCAGTGATTCAAAGGCCAATTCGCTGACGGACAACACACCATCATTGTTGTAATCAATCCAAACTTTAACATTCTCCTCAAAATTAGGCCCTGTGGTCACCGCTATAGGATAAGCTTGTCCAACCGTGATATTGGTTGCGGTTACACAGGTGTAATCCTGATAACCTTCAACTCCGTTGGGGGTAGTATTGTTAATGCTCTCAAAAGTTACATTGTAAATACCTAACTGGCAGCAATAGCTAGTAGTAGCGGGAGTGCAGGAAGGTGCAGAGGGCCCAGCAACAGTAATGTAATTGGTAAACGTAATAGAGTCGGCCCCGTTGGTATTGGTTACAGTTAACGATACTGAATAAGTTCCATCAGAAGTATAAGTGTGGGCCGGATTTTGAATAGTATCTCCGAAACCATCCCCAAAATCCCAGTCCCAGGTGGTGGGGCCGTTCAAAGATTGATCGATGAAATTAATGGTGCCGCTGCAGGTGAAGGTGCTATCCGCATCAAAATTGGCAACAGGCGGCGAATTATTGGCAACGATATTAACTGTGTAATCTTCGGTCTCACCCCAATTAAACGCTGCACATGACTCAGCTGCAGCTATCGTCTGATTGTATCGGCATCGAACTCTCAACCGAGTAGAACCCGGTAATGCGACCGATGAGATGATGATTGAATCATTAAACCAATTGTTACCAGACGATGGCGATGCATATATGAATTCGTCCAGATCATTAAAGTCATCATCCTGATTGTAGTCAATCCACACGCCGAAGCCCTCAGACCAGGCAGTCCCAGCTTGCATGGCAATCGCATATTTTAATCCAACCATAACGGTTGTAGATAGCCCGGTATTGATGTAGCTGTTGGTATTACAATTGGACCCCCCTGAGCTGAGGTTAGAAATAGTATTGAATATAAAATTATCTATTTCGTCTCCATCGCTGCAATTTGCATCGGGAGTGCAGTACTGGGCTGTGCCTGTATTGCTGAATGTTGCCAGCATACAAACAAGCAATATGAGCTTGATCTTCTTGAAATACACTGCTAAAAAGTTTCGAACGCGCACTTTTGTTTATACATTATTAAATATAGATATAATATACATAGGCGACAATAGCATTTTTAGGTGACCACATTTTGTTATGGGAAAATCTTACCCGGATTCAGGATGTTTTCAGGATCGAAAAGCTGCTTTATCTCTCGCTGAATTCTCAATTCCGTTGGGTTAAAAGCGATGTCCATATAGTCCTTTTGAACCAGTCCGATGCCATGTTCTCCAGATAGCGTACCTCCTAAACTCACACAGAGCTCAAAAATTTCTCTGATGCCTTTGGGCAATTCATTTTGCCATTTCGCATCGTCCATTTCACCTTTGATGATATTTACGTGAAGATTGCCGTCACCGGCATGGCCATAGCAAACTGATTTAAAGCCGTATTTGGCGCCAATTTCCTTGACTCCTTTCAGCAGTTTGGGTAATTCTGCCCTGGGCACAACTGTGTCTTCCTCTTTGTAAACAGAATTAGATTTTACAGCTTCAGCTACCAGCCTCCTCAGTCTCCACAGCTCATCCTGCTCCCGGCTATTTTCTGCAAAAAGAATCTCATCACAATCGAAGCTCTCTAAAACTTTGGTGATCTTTTCACATTCCTTGAAGAGTACATCGCGATCGGTTCCATCAACTTCTATTAGAAGATGCGCCTCAATGTCATCCTTCACCTTAAGGCTTATATCGTGTACAAATTTTAATGTCCA
>JYMV01014168.1_pt2 | contig 14007 bp, 14 predicted proteins | sample 338911 | NCBI WGS metagenome assembly JYMV01 (sample SAMN03354496, study PRJNA234377) | hydrothermal vent metagenome | biome: Deep sea; feature: Hydrothermal plumes at the Eastern Lau Spreading Center, Western Pacific Ocean; material: Seawater | place: Tonga | collected 2009 | depth 2000 m m
GTCTAACCCCACCACTGAATGTGTCGAATTAGAATTTTTTGAACGCGTTATCAAAATCGCCAAAGAGCACGAGATTTGGGTAATTCAAGATCTGGCCTATGCTGATATTGTTTTTGATGGCTATGTAGCACCTAGCATTTTGCAGGTTGAGGGAGCAAAAGACATTGCGGTTGAATTTTTCTCTTTGTCAAAAAGTTACAATATGCCGGGTTGGCGTGTGGGCTTTATGGTTGGCAACCCACTGCTTGTTGCCGCTCTGGCAAAAATTAAATCCTATCTTGATTACGGCATGTTTACCCCAATTCAAGTGGCTGCCATTGAAGCGCTGGAAGGCGATCAAAGCTGTGTTAAAGAGATTTCAGATATGTATCAAGAGCGTCGTGATGTCTTATGTGGCGGCCTACAATCAATTGGATGGGACGTTACACTGCCCAAAGCTACTATGTTTGTTTGGGCTAAAATTCCTGAATTTTATCAAGAAATGGGTTCGTTGGAATTTACCAAGAAACTACTAAAAGTGGCAAAAGTAGGTGTTTCGCCTGGTATTGGTTTTGGTGATTATGGCGACAACTATGTGCGTTTTGGGCTTATTGAAAATGAGCACCGTACTCGTCAAGCGGTGCGAGGTATTCGCGAAATGTTTAAGCAAGATGGATTGCTGTGAGGCTGTCAGCCGAACAATTTAAACAATCAAAAAACAAGCGTCTAACGCTATTGGGTATGTCAGGTGTCGGCAAAACACACTTATCAAAACTCCTTAGCAATGAAGACAAGTGGTATCACTATTCAGGCGATTATCGTATCGGTGCCGAATATCTTAATCAGGCGATTCTTGACAACATTACACACAACATCAGACAAGATGATTGGCTGGGTGGCTTATTAGACAACCGATCTATTAGTATTGAAAATAACATCACATTTGACAACTTGTCATCGGTTTCTGCTTTTTTGGGCAAAGTTGGCAACCCCGAGCAAGGCGGTTTGCCGATTGATGAATTTACTCGCCGTCAAGCCCTACACCGAGAGGCTGAAATTAACACTATGTTAGATGTGCCTCAGTTTATTGAAAAATCATCCCAACAAGGGTTTAACCACTTTATCAATGATGCAGGCGGTAGCTTATGTGAGCTTGATAATGACAAGGTATATCAAACCCTTGCTGAACACACGCTAATCCTCTATATACGAGCCAGCAAAGTCAATAAATCAGCACTGATTGAGCGAGCACAAACACACCCTAAGCCTTTGTATTACCAGGCAGATTTCTTAAAAGAGCAACTGGCTGTTTATCTAACTGAAAACAACCTAACTTACGTAGCACAAATTAATCCTGATGCTTTTGTTGGCTGGATTTTTCCACAATTGCTTGCGCACAGAGTGCCAAAATATGAAGCCATTGCACAAAAATACGGCTATACCATTGATAGTGAAGATCTGTATCAATGCAAAAATGCAAACGAAGTGTATGAACTCATCAATGGAGCGTTAGATTAATGCCATTAATTGCTCATTCTGGCTTACCTTCGTTCACACGCCTAGAGCAAGAAGGGGAAACTATTCTTTCTAAAGATCGTGCTGACCATCAAACCATTCGTGAACTGCATATTGGCTTGTTAAACATGATGCCAGACGCAGCACTTGAGGCCACCGAAAGGCAATTTTTCCGCCTCGTTGGGCACTCAAATCAGATTGCGCAATTCTACTTACACCCATTTACGCTCTCTTCGATTAAACGTGGTGATAAAGCCCAAGCTCATGTTGATCAACATTATCAAAGCTTTGACGATATCAAAGCGCAAGGCTTAGACGCGCTTATTATTACAGGCGCTCACATTGAAGAAGCTGACTTACAAAAAGCACCTTTTTATGATCAGCTCAAAGAGGTAATTGAGTGGTCATATGATAACATCACTTCGACTTTATGCTCTTGCTTAGCCACCCACGCAGTGCTAGAATTTCGTTATGGACAAAAAAGACAAGCCATTGGCGAAAAGTGTTGGGGCGTGTTTCCACACCAAGTGCTTGATCGCCAACACCCGCTCATGAGCGGCGTCAACACTTGTTTTGATGTACCGCATTCCCGTTTTAATGAAATTTCCAAAGCGCAGTTTGAAAAAGCGGGCGTTAAGATATTAGTCGACAGCGAAGTTGGTGCACACTTGTGCGTCAGTGAAGACTTGCTTAGAATTGTATTTTTCCAAGGGCATCCAGAATACGACACCATTAGCCTGCTAAAAGAATATAAACGTGAAGTAATTTCATTTTTAGATAAAGATAGAAAAGACTATCCATCTTTTCCAAGCAATTATTTAAGTCCACAAAACAAGGCTATCTTAAACGAGTTTAAAACTAAACTGCTTGATGGTGAGTTTAATATACACGACTTTCCAGAAGCGCTGATCAGCCAAACCTTGGGCAATACTTGGCATGATGCTACCAGCGGTATCATCAACAACTGGATTGGCTGTGTTTATCAAGTCACTCACGAAGACATTAATAAACCATTTATGGATGGTATTAACCCGAACGACCCGCTCAACCTAAAATAATGAGCTCAATTTCAAAACCACTACTACAGTGGTTTGATCAGCACGGCCGCACCCAGCTTCCTTGGCAAATTGGAGAAAAAAGCCACACCAATGTTTATCATGTGTGGCTGAGCGAAATAATGCTACAACAAACTCAGGTGGCCACTGTCATTGATTACTTTAATCGATTTACCAAGCACTTTCCAACCCTATCTGATTTATCAAAAGCCTCTGAAGATGACGTACTAGCCCAGTGGGCTGGGCTGGGTTATTACGCCAGGGCGCGCAATCTACATAAAAGCGCAAAAATTATTATGCAGGATTATCAGGGGGTGTTTCCCGATAACATTGAACAAGTTGTAGCCTTGCCCGGCATTGGCGAATCAACGGCAGGCGCTATTTTATCCATTAGCCACAATCAAAATCACGCCATATTAGATGGCAACGTAAAGCGTGTATTGTCTCGATACCACCAAGTAAAAGGTCATTATGGTCAAGCTCAAACACTCAAACAGCTTTGGGTGCTAGCCAAACAACACACACCTAACACGCGTAATAATGATTACACTCAAGCCATTATGGATCTTGGTGCAACGCTGTGTACTCGCTCTAATCCAGACTGTGGCCGATGCCCGGTTCAACAGGGGTGTCAGGCTTATCAACATAATACACAGGCTGAATACCCAAACCCTAAGCCAAAGAAAAATAAACCTAGCCGCTCAATTGCAATGCTAATTTATCAAAACAAACAGGGGCAGATCTATCTAGAAAAAAGGCCGTCCAAAGGTATTTGGGGCGGGCTATGGAGTTTTGTAGAATGTGAAGACAGTTCTCAAGACATTATGCGCACTATCCAACAGTTTGATGCAAGTGCTCACATCAATAAAATACTTAAACCTATCAAGCATAGCTTTACTCACTACCACTTAATCATCAACCCTATTGTTGTTGATTGCTTAGAACAAGCCCACGGATTTCAATCAATTAATCAACTAAAAGTCGGGGTGCCGACACCTGTGAATAAAATCTTGGCACAATTAGATTAAAATAGCCGTTATGCAACTTATTCGTGGCTTACACAATTTAAAAAATCATGCTGGCAACTTTGACGGCGTACATGTCGGCCACGAGAAAATCATTCTAAGACTGGTCGAGTCAGCCAAAGCATTAGGGCTACCTTCAGTGCTCATCTCCTTTTCACCAACCCCCCAATGTTTTTTTGGTCGGGAACAAGCCACGCTAAGCAACTTTAAAGAAAAACACCAACTGCTGTCTCGCCTTGGTGTGGACAAACATTTATTAATCTACTTTAATCAGGATTTTTCTAAACTTGAAGCTAAAGACTTTATTCAACAAGTCTTACTGGATAAGCTCAACATGAAGCACTGTTTAATTGGCGATGATTTTCGCTTTGGAAAAAAACGACAAGGCGATTTAGGTCTGTTGCAAAGCCTATCAAAAGCCAAAGGCTTTAGCGTAGAAAACACCCAGAGCGTACTGTGCAATAATTGCCGCGCAAGTAGCTCAGAAATTCGAACACTGCTTACCCGAGGTGATTTAGGCGCTGTCACGCAAATGCTGGGGCGCGAGTTTTCAATTTCAGGGAAAATTATTCATGGACAACAAAAAGGGCGAACCATTGGCTTTCCTACAATCAACATCCCTATTAAACGCAAAATTAGCCCGGTTTTGGGCGTGTTTGCAACCACGGTTGAAATTCAAGGTTCGGTTTTTCAAGGGGTATGTAATATTGGCAATCGCCCAACGATTAATGGCAAAGAGATATTATTAGAAGTGTTTTTGTTTGATTTTGATCGTGACGTTTATGGGATTAAAGCCAAGGTTGTGTTTAAACACAAAATCAGAGATGAGGAAAAATTTGATTGTTTTGAAGCGCTAAAACAACAAATTGAGCTTGATACTCAACAGGCAAAAGCCTTCTTTAAAGCCTAAGAAACCAGCTTCCAGCCCATGGTTTTTCCTGCCATGAACGGCACAACAGTCGTATCGGCAAAAGGGTAGCTGTCAGGCACAACCCAATCTTGTTTTTTTAGGGTGATGGTTTCTGTGTTGTGCGCTAGGCCATAAAAATCAGCACCAAATATGGATGCAAAGCCTTCAAGTTTATCTAATGCATTTTGAGATTCAAACGCGCTCGCGTATAGCTCAATCGCACAATGTGCGCTGAGAATACCGGCACAACCACAGCTTGATTCTTTATCAGTTTTTGCGTGTGGCGCAGAGTCTGTACCTAAGAAAAACTTAGCGTTGCCACTTGTGGCCGCAGACAACAGCGCTTTTTGGTGTGGGTTTTCTCGCTTTAAAATTGGCAAGCAAAAATAATGGGGCTTAATACCGCCCACCAACATATCGTTACGATTTGCCAGCAAATGGTGCGGGGTTATTGTCGCAGCAATGTTTTCACTTGCAGACAAAACAAAATCAACGGCATCTTTGGTGGTAATGTGTTCAAACACAATTTTCAATTCAGGAAAATCTTGAACAACCTGAATCAATATTCGTTCAATAAAAACCGCTTCCCGGTCAAAGATATCAATAGCGGCATCGGTCACCTCACCATGCACCAATAGCGGCATACCTAATTGCTGCATCTTCTCTAATGCAAGATATATATTAGCAACAGTTACCCCGCTGTCTGAATTAGTGGTGGCCCCAGCCGGATAAAGCTTGGCCGCCACCACTAAACTACTGTCAACAGCCGCTTGGATTTGTTCTGGCGTGGTGTTGTCTGTTAGATATAAAACCATCAGCGGTGTGAAATTAGTATCTGTTGGCAGGGCGTTCAGAATTTCTTGATGGTACTGCTGTGCTTGGCCAGCATCACTAACGGGTGGCGTTAGGTTTGGCATAATAATGGCTCTGCCCATTTGCGAAGCTGTCATACCAATCACTGATTTAAGCATCTCACCCGAACGCACATGCAAGTGCCAATCATCCGGGCGAATAATCTGTAACGTATCATTGTGCTGCATAAATGGCTCCTAATATTCTCGCACCTTTAGCACCCGTCACCAACGGCAAGCTTGAGGTTTTTCCCTTTAATGTTTGCTGTGCAAAGAACCCAAAAGCAGCAGCCTCAACATAATCAACCGGCATGCCTAAGTCATTTGTAGTGGACACCTTGCTGTAAGGATTTAAATAAGCCAAACGCTCAGCTAAAAATAAATTATGCACGCCGCCGCCGCAAAGATATACATCTGCGCCTTTGGCAATCTGTTGACTAATACTCATGGCCGTTAATTCTACCAAAGTTCTTTGTACATCAACAGCGCTTTCATTGCCAGTCAAGTAGGTTGCAAGCCAAGCCAAATTAAAATATTCTGGCCCCGTGCTTTTTGGCGCTGGTTTTTTAAAATACTCGTCTGCTAACAGGGTGCTCAATAAGCGTTCGTCAATAAGGCCGGATCTCGCCCAAATACCATCTCGGTCATAGTCCAACTGTTTAGATTTTTTAATCCAATTGTCTAACAGTGTGTTGGCAGGGCCGGTATCAAAACCCGTAATAACGCCTTTTAAAACTTGTGTTAAATTAGCAATACCGCCCAAATTAATTACCACACCTTCTTTGCCTTGTAATAAATGCTGATGATACATAGGTGTTAACGGCGCACCTTGGCCTGCAGCGGCAATATCATTCATACGAAAATCACTAACCACAACAATACCAGTACGTTCTGCAATGATAGCACCATGTCCAATCTGCATAGAGTATTCACCACCTTGGTGGAAGATAGTTTGGCCGTGTGAGCCAATCACCTCGATGTCTGTTGCTAAAATATTAGCGTTTTCAAGCAAAACATCAACTGCATCAGAAAAAAAATGAGCGACCTGTGTGTCGATGTCTGCCAAATCTTTTAACTGGGTTTGCCCGCTCTGAGTCAGTGATCGCAGTTGTTGTTTTAACGATTTTGGATAAGGCAAATAAGTTTTCGCTAACAGTTGTGTTGCAGTTGTGTTAACAACAACTGCGTCAACACCATCCAAACTGGTGCCAGACATAAGACCAATACAAAGGTTAGCCATGGCAATTTTTGTATTTTTTACCTGATCCACAAGGGCAAGGGTCGTTGCGCCCCACCTTTTCAACCTTTGATTGCTCGTCTTCTTGCATAACACTCTCAACCTCATGATTGTCTACACCTGTTGTGCCAAGTGTTTCATGTTGCGCTTGTGCGTTCTCATTATTTTGCTGTTCAACGTCGTCAGCACTAGTGTTTTCATTAAGTACAACACTAGATAACGACTTAACAATTTCAATATTAATGGTATCTAAAAGCGACTCAAACATAGTAAAAGATTCGCGCTTGTATTCTTGTGTTGGATTCTTTTGTGCATAGCCACGTAAGTTAACACTTTTTCGTAAGTAGTCCATTGCTGCTAAATGCTCTTTCCAAAAATGATCCAGGGTTTGCAACATCACTGCTTTTTCAAACCCACGCATTGGCTCTGCACCAGCAATCTCTTCTTTGTAATCACAAATTGAGCTGAGGCCTTCAACAATCCTACCTTCAAGCTCATCAACGTCAACACCTTCATCTAACCATTGTTGTAAAGGAAAGTCTGCAGCGTAGTCTGCTTTTAAAACATTGTGCAAACCCTCAACATCCCAATCTTCCTCAGCCTGCTCAGTTGAAACATAGCCTACAAATAAATCACTAACCACACCTTTACGTATTTGAATAAATCGGTCTTGTACGTCATCAACACTCATTAGCTCGTCACGCAACTGGTAAATCACTCTACGCTGATCATTGGCAACATCATCATATTCTAAAAGGTTTTTACGTGCATCGTAGTTCATGCCTTCGACTTTTTTCTGTGCGTTTTCAATTGCACGATTCACCATTCTATGCTCAATCGCCTCGCCTTTTTCCATGCCCAATCGCTGCATCATTGCCGCCATTTTTTCACTGGCAAAAATACGCATTAGGTTGTCTTCAAGTGAAAGATAAAAACGCGTCGAGCCTACGTCACCTTGACGACCAGAACGACCACGCAACTGATTATCTACACGACGAGACTCGTTACGCTCGGTGCCGACAATATGCAAACCGCCGGCTTTAATAACTGCCTCGTGCTGAACTCGCCAGTCGGCCTTTTGTTTGTCGCTTGCACCGTCTGCCAATTTACCACCCAGAACAATATCTGTACCACGGCCTGCCATATTGGTGGCAATGGTAACCGCGCCAATACTACCTGCGTTGGCAATAATTTGCGCCTCGCGCTCATGCTGTTTGGCGTTTAACACCTCGTGCTTAATCTTTCTTTGTGTAAGTAAATCAGAAATAGATTCAGAGTTTTCAATGCTACTGGTACCAACTAAAACAGGTTGTCCTGTTTTCTGACAATTCTCCACATCAATGGCAATCGCTCCAAGTTTTTCTTCCAAGGTCAAATAAATCTGATCTGACTTATCATCACGAGCGGATAACCTGTTAGGCGGAACAACCACCGTTTCAAGCGCATAAATATCTTGGAATTCTACCGCTTCAGTGTCGGCCGTGCCGGTCATACCAGAAAGCTTGTTATAAAGTCTGAAGTAGTTCTGGAAGGTAATCGAGGCTAGCGTTTGGTTTTCTTTTTTAATACTCACACCTTCTTTGGCTTCAATAGCCTGATGCAAACCTTCTGACCAGCGACGACCCGGCATAGTTCTGCCAGTAAACTCATCAACAATAACAACCTCATCTTCTTGAACAATGTAGTCCACGTCTTTTTTGAATAGAACATGGGCGCGTAATGCTGAATTAATGTGTTGCATCAGCAAAATGTTACTGGCATCATACAGGCTTGCGCCCTCGGGTAAAGCGCCTGCGTTAATAAGCATATCTTCTGCTTTAGCATGGCCATCGTCAGTTAAAAAGACTTGCTTGTGTTTTTCATCAACAGTGTAATCACCGGCTTCCTCGATTACAATTTCTTTACCTTCGCCACTCTCTGTTTGCTTAGAAAAATGAGGAATCATTTGATTAATCGCCTGATAAACAGCTGAATAATCATCTGCCGCTCCTGAAATGATCAGCGGTGTTCTAGCTTCGTCAATCAAGATAGAGTCCACTTCGTCAATAATTGCAAAATTAAGGTCTCGCTGCACTTTTTGCTCAGTGGTAAAGGCCATGTTGTCTCTTAAATAATCAAAGCCTAGTTCGTTATTGGTTGCATAAACAATGTCGCATTCGTAAGCCGCTTTCTTATCTTCTGGTGGTATATCAGAAGTAACAATACCAACACTAAGACCTAAAAAGTTAAATACTTTTCCCATCCACTCAGCGTCACGAGCAGCCAAATAATCATTCACTGTTACTACGTGCACACCTGCACCACCTAGTGCGTTCAAATAAGCGGGTAAAGTGGCTACCAGCGTCTTACCCTCACCAGTACCCATTTCTGCAATATTGCCATCATTGAGCACCATGCCGCCAATCATTTGTACGTCATGATGCCTAAGCCCTAATACACGAACACTGGTTTCTCGAATTACGGCAAAAGCCTCAGGAAGCAAAGACTCTAAAGTGGCTTGCTGCTCTAGCTGTTGTTTAAAATATTGAGTTTTAGCTTTAAGATCTTCATCGCTTAAAGTCTGTAAACTAGGCTCAAAATTATTGATTTTATCAACAGCTTTGAAGAGTGTTTTTATTAGGCGGTCGTTGCGAGAACCAACAATCTTGGCAACAACCTTATTTATAATGTTCATTGATGTGAATAAAACGTAATTTTAAAAATGGCTCTATTTTCGCACAGATATTATGATACAGACAGTCCTTTACAAGGTCATTTTATGAATTTAAAGTTAGTGTCTAAACAATAACACATGTCTTCGAAAAAAAATAACATGACCAACACGTCGAACTTTACACCCAAAGGTGATCTGGGCGCTTTGTTTGCCCAAGCAAGAATGTTTAATCAGTTAAATGATCAGCTATCGACACTACTACCTGATGCTTTTAAAACGCTATCATTGTGCACTTTAAAAGACAATACGGCTACATTTGTTACACACAATCAAGCGGTTGCATTTCGAGCCCAAAAACAACAGGACGCCTTGCTGGATATTCTCAAAAATTTAGACACCTTATCAAGCATCCAAAAAATCATCATCAAAGTTGATTTAACAGAACATTAGAAGAATTAACTATTATATAAAGCTGATATACATTATAATTATTGGGTTTTATTTAAACATATTTATACGAAAAGGATAGTAACCTTATGTCAGGACAAGAAATAGACCTCAAGAAAAGACGTTTTCTAACTAACGCTACAAGCGTGGTTGGTGCCGTCGGCGTTGGCTTTGTAGCATGGCCGTTTTTATCATCATGGATGCCTTCAGCAAGAGCAAAAGCAGCCGGTGATATTAGCAAATTAGAATCAGGGCAACTGGTTCGTGTGCTTTGGCGCAAAAAGCCCGTTTGGATTTTCAGACGTGATGCCTCCACCCTTGCCGATCTAAAAACACTAGATGGTGAATTGGCTGACCCTGATAATGAAGAAGATCAACAACCTATTTACGCTAAAAACACGCACCGCTCAATTAAAGCAGAGGTTGCGGTTATTGTTGGTGTTTGTACACACCTTGGTTGTTCACCAACCTACCGCCCAGAACTAGGTGCGGCAGATTTAGGTGGCGACTCATGGAAAGGTGGTTTCTATTGCCCATGTCACGGTTCGAAGTTTGATTTAGCCGGACGCGTTTACGCAGGCGTTCCAGCACCAACTAACTTAATCATACCGCCATATCATTTTGTATCTGATTCGTTGATTCGAATTGGTGTTGAAACCATGGATAACAATAAAAGCTGGATCGATCAAAGATTTCCACTAACCAAGGTTTGGAATGAACACTTAGCCGAGTACTACACACCTAGAAACTTTAACTTCTGGTACTTCTTTGGCTCATTAGCAATGTTAGTACTGGTCATGCAAATCGTTACGGGTATTTTCTTAACCATGCACTTTAAGCCAGACTCAGCCAATGCGTTTGCTTCGGTTGAATACATCATGCGTGATGTAAACTGGGGTTGGCTGATTCGTTACTTGCATTCAACAGGTGCGTCAGCATTCTTCATTGTGATTTACCTGCATATGTATCGTGGCTTGTTATACGGCTCTTACAAGGCGCCACGTGAACTTATCTGGATTCTAGGTATGGTGCTTTACATTGCACTAATGGCAGAAGCCTTCATGGGTTATGTATTGCCATGGGGTCAAATGTCTTACTGGGGTGCGCAAGTAATTATCTCTTTATTTGGCTCAGTTCCATTTATTGGTCCTGAACTATTAACATGGATCCTGGGTGATTACGCTGTAGGTGATCCTGCACTGAACCGCTTCTTCTCATTGCATGTGATTGCATTGCCATTAATCTTAGTCGTGTTAGTCTTCTTGCATATTGTTGCCCTACACACCGTAGGCTCAAATAACCCAGATGGCGTTGAGATTAAGAAAAATAAAGACAAAGATGGTATTCCTAAAGATGGTATTCCGTTCCACCCATACTACAGTGTGAAAGACATTGTTGGTGTGGTGGTGTTCTTAATGCTTTTCTCGGCAGTGGTGTTCTTTGCGCCAGCAATGAACGGCTACTTCTTAGAGCATGCAAACTTTATTGAAGCCAACCCACTCAAGACCCCTGATCACATTGCACCACTTTGGTACTTAACACCGTTCTACTCAGTATTAAGAGCAATCCCACCAATGTTTGGCTCGCAGTTCCCAGGCGTGGTTGGTATGTTTGGCGCTTTGTTAATTCTTTTAGCATTGCCGTGGTTAGACCGCTCAAAAGTAAAGTCTATTCGCTACCGTTCATGGCCTTACAAAGTCGCTCTAGGCATCTTTGTCGTCAGCTTTATCGTACTAGGTTGGTTAGGTATGCAGCCAGTAACACCAGTTAATGCACTATTAGCAAGAATCTTTACAGTGGCTTACTTTGGCTTCTTCATCCTTATGCCATGGTTTACCTCAATTGGCAAAACCAAAGAAGTGCCGACACGAGTAACGGAGTAACATGATGAATAAATTACTAAACACAACAATATCTGTTTTAGCAGGTTTAACAATTTCATTTAATGTGCTGGCTGTTGCTGGTGGCAAGCTTGACCAGGCCAATACAGACATTAACGATCAAAACTCGCTTCAAAATGGCGCTAAGCTGTTTATGAACTACTGTTCAGGTTGTCACTCAATCGCATTCATGCGTTACAATCGCATCGGTAAAGATCTCAACATCTCTGATGCTGATGTTGAAAAAAACCTAATGTTTAGCGGTGACAAAATTGGTGAAACAATCACGTCTTCAATGTCTAAAACAGGCGCGGAAAAATGGTTCGGCACCACGCCACCAGATCTATCGTTGGTCTCTCGCTCTAAGGGTGTAGACTGGATTTACACATACTTGCACGGTTTTTACAAAGATGAGTCTCGCCCATTTGGTGTTAACAACAAAATCTTAGTCAACGCCTCTATGCCAGATGTTTTGTGGGAGCTTAAGCAAAACAAATCAGCAGAAGATTTTGATCAAGACGTTAGAGATATTACCAACTTCTTAGATTATGTTGGTGAGCCTGCTAAGCTAGTGCGTGTTGACCTTGGTTACAAAGTATTGGCTTTCTTATTTGTTCTATTCATCCTTTCTTATTTGTTGAAAAAAGAATACTGGAAAGATGTGAAATATGGCAAATGGCGCGCTAAAGACTAATTAATCACTAATTTCTGATACAATCAGTTAATACATTTAACAGCGTCTCTTTTAAAGGGATGCTGTTTTTTATTTTTTAAGGATAATGACTATGCTAACCAAACCCAATCCAGCTTCAACCACACTTTACGCCTCTGCTGAGGAAATGGAATCACATGCAGTGCGTTTCATCATGGCAGAAAAAAACATTGAAAGAGAGGTGGTAAACTTAAAAGTAGACGAGATGCCTGAGGAAATTTTAGAACTCAACCCTTGTCAATCGTTGCCAACTTTGTTTGATCGTGGCATGGTGCTATATGATTTATCTGTCATTACTGAATACTTAGATGAGCGTTTGTTACCCGTTGACCCTATCGAAAAAGCAGAAAAACGCCTACTAATCTTTAGATTTACTCGCTCCGATGGTTGTTGGTATGAGTTAGTTGATACCATTCAAACTGGCAGTAAAAAAGAAGCCAACGAAGCCCGAAAAATTCTTTCAAGCAACTTGATTGAGCTTATCCCTTTATTTGCTTACCAGCCTTATTTTAAGAGTGATGCCATGACCATTGTTGATGCTTGTTTAGCGCCGTTATTATGGCGACTTAAAAAACTCGATATTGACTTGGGTGTTAAAGCAAAACCAATCCATGACTATGCTAAGCGACTGTTTAGCAAAGACAGCTTTAAACAAAGCTTGACTGACTGCGAGAAAGAATTCAACGCCTAAACGTCTATGCCCACAGTTTCGGTAGCGCCTTATTTAATTCGTGCCTATCATCAATGGATGGAGGACTCTGGACTAACGCCGCACATTCTGGTTGACTGTTCAAAAGAGGGCGTCATTGTTCCTAGTCCTTATATCCAGCAAGGGAAGATTGTGCTTAATATTGCTAGTGAAGCAACTAGCGCCTTGATAATCAGTAACGAAACTGTCTCATTTAAAGCGCGTTTTGATGGAAAAACTCAAACGATTAGTGTGCCTACTAGTGCCATATTAACCATCTATGCAGGTGAAAACGGCCGAAGTAGAAGCTCAAGGTGCAGAGAAAAACAACGAGCAAAAACCCAATTTAACTTTGCTCGACTAGCGTAAGCGCTATTTTAGCAAACTCGTCTTGATTGCCTTTATGAAAGACCACTACCTTAGTGTTTGTGTAAGCTTGAATTGCTTGTGCATTGTCTAGATTATTCACGCTCATTTGATTTAAAACCAGCATTATTACATTAAGATTGTGTGCCTTAGCTGCGTGTAAGCTTAACAGCGCCTGATTAATTGCACCCAATTCATCTTTAACCACAATCACCACGGGCAACCCAAGTGCACCTGCCAAATCAACATTAAGCAGGTGCGCTGCAATTGGGGAATACAGTCCGCCCGCGCCCTCGACAACAACAAAATCGGCTGTATTTTCTGGACGCGATGCAACAACCAAATCGTCTAGTGTAACTTCAACATCTTGGTCTGTACTTGCTTTTTCACCACTCACACAGGCCTCGAACCGATAAGTACAAACGACCTCAATGGGCTCAGGATTGGTACAAGCATTATTCAGCAAAACCGCATCTTTTGGCATTAAACCTTGCGGGGTTTTTATACAATCACTTTCGATGGGCTTTCTCGCCACAACACGGTGGTTAGAATTCAATGCCCGAATAAGGTGGCTGGCAATAAATGTTTTACCAACATCAGTCCCACTACCGCTAATAAACAATCCTTTCATGGTTAATAATTTTAACAGCAAAAATGTATAATACTACCCATGCATAACAACTTGAAAA
>JYMV01019151.1_pt1 | contig 14003 bp, 15 predicted proteins | sample 338911 | NCBI WGS metagenome assembly JYMV01 (sample SAMN03354496, study PRJNA234377) | hydrothermal vent metagenome | biome: Deep sea; feature: Hydrothermal plumes at the Eastern Lau Spreading Center, Western Pacific Ocean; material: Seawater | place: Tonga | collected 2009 | depth 2000 m m
CATTTTTCTCATGTTCTTCATCAATCAACTGGTCCAGCATATCATCAAGATTATCCTCGTCCAGTGTCTGGTTTTCGGGCTTATGATCCTCCTCCCCGGAACTGTTAGGAAGTGAAGAATCCGAGTGGCCCACCGGGCTTCCCTCTGGCGTAACTAGAAAACTATTCTGGCATTTGGCGCACTTGACCTGGACCCCTTTTTCGGTCAAATTGGGTAAGTTGACATCGTAACTGGCTTGGCAATCCGGGCAGGATATTTTCATAACACAATAAAAATCAAATATTTATATAATTATTATATTTTTTCTGCAGTAAAAAGTAAATGCTTACTCACCTGCAAGCCGTTTCCTAGAACAGCCAGTTGAGGCTAAATTGACAAAGCACGGCCAATTTAATATAATCAGGCAAGGATTGAAGAGACCCCGATGGCATTACCTGCCTGTATAAGGCTTTCTGCCTTTTCATTTTTACGTTTTGCCTACGTTTTCAGGTTAATTTATTTACATTTGGAATCTTTGAGCCGTTAAGAAAGTTATGACTTATTGCAAAGCAAAACAGATTATAATTCCGCTTCTTCTGGTTTTAGCGCTTACTGGGTCCTTTACGGGCAAAAACCCCCAATACGTTAGTGGATTATCGCCATTCTTTTCCGCGGTAGGCCGGATGGAGGAGGGTGTATTCGACAAGGCAAAAGAATCGCGTTTTCAATTTGAACTGGCCTACGAAAATCAGATCCGGGAAAAAATACATCTGATTATTGCTGATTATAACACGGGTTTGGATAAAAGCAGTGCTGTGCTGATTCCTGAATGGATTTTGGCTGAGAGCAAGAAATACGGATACGATCCCCTTTTTCTTACCGCCTTGATCATTACCGAGAGCTCTTTTTATAACAGGGCGCGATCAAGTCGGAATGCTCATGGCTTGATGCAGTTGAAACCGGCAACGGCGGTCGCGTTGGCATCTGAAATTCGTTTGCAATGGAAGGGAACCCACACACTGTATGATCCCAGGAAGAATATAGCCTTAGGAGCCTATTACTTGAACAAGCTGGTTTCCCGTTTTGGGGATTTGACTCTTGCCTTGGAGGCCTATAATCAGGGCCCGTCGCGGTTGAGCCGATTTCTACGCAAAGGTTATCTTCCTCAACGCTATTCTAAAAAAGTTCTGAAAAATTACAGAAAAATCCGTTTCCAGCCTATCTAGGGCAGTTCCGAATTAAGTGTTTAGCCAAGGCCGCTCTCGGCTTAGTATGACCCCTATGGATACAATTAAGGAATTCATGCATCCTTTTAGAAAAGCCTTTTCCGGGAAAACCTATGGTTTTGTAACGCAAGGTTTCTTGGCGGTTTTGTTTCTTGTGTCTTTCTCCGGATGTTCCAATATTGAAGTTGAGAAAGCGTTTAAGGGAGATCTTCGTCCTGGAAAGGCCAATAAAGTAATAGGCGAGTACTGCCAGAGTTGCCATATTCACAAGTATTTTGATCCCCCCCTGCATGTTTCCAAAGTTAGGAGCCTTTATAATCGCCCGGTTTTTAAAAGAGCCCGGGAATGCCGATCCTGCCACTATATTGAAAAAAACTGGATGCATAATCAGCATGAACGCAAAACCCGAATGCCGAAAGACGCGAACCGGGGAAAGTTCAGAAAATTTGAGAAAGAAGAACTGAGTCGAAAGCGCCGAGGTTGATCGCACTCCTGAAAAAATTTTCAATATTCCCTTTTTGAAAATCAGAATAATCCGATTAATATATAATCAGTGGGTAATGCTCTAAGAGAAAACCAACCACTAGCCCGGATATCGCATGAGCAAAAAATTGAGCATCAAGAAATGCAATCCCGGCAAATCCCCCCACCCCATGCGGGGCATGCGTGGTATTCAACCATTGTCTTCATGCCCGGCACGGGTAAAGACTAGGGAAGAATATAACTCCCCCTTCGTAGAAGGGGGAGCTTTAATGGACCTCTCTTTTACACAGAGGGGCTGGGGTGATTTAGAACCTCTTAATGCAATATGCGGGCTAGAAAGAATGGGATATTGAGGTGAAGCTTTTTTCTAAATATGGAGTCTTGCTGATTGGAATTCTTTGGGTTAGTGCCGGAGCGCCTGAAGTTTTTGCATTTTCCATTGGCGAGATTCAAGTTCAAAGCAAATTTGGAGAAAAATTTAATGCTTCTGTTGAAATTAATTTAGATTTTGACGGACCTGTAGAAGTGGGTCTGGGGGACGTGAGTGACTATAACAAACTGGTACTTGATAGGCAGGATATTATCGATGCTCTGGTTGTGGATCCTGTCCCACCCGGTGGAGGACTAAGAAAAACCGTTCAAATTCGTTCCAATAATCCCTTATTTTTTCCTTCGTTCAACCTTTTGGTTTGGGCAACCCACAATGGGGGAACCTTACTGGAAAATTTTCTGGTAACCGTGGACTTTCAGCAAAGTTTGGCCTTGAATGTCCGTGGGAATAAAAAAAAATCCCCAAAATCACCCAATAATGAGCCCCGGCAAGGGTCGAGAGAGTCTCTAAAACCTCTGGATGGTCAGGAAAAGACCTCACAGCCTGCAGAGATGCAACAGAAGGAAGTATTGGAAAAAGGCTCCCTTAAAGAGCAGGCTGTAGCGGCAGAACCTGAAAGTCCTTTCAGAACCCCCGAGTCAAAGACTCCCAATGAAGAGCCAAAAGTTGCCCCTGAGGAGACTGAGGTCTTGTCCTCTGAAGCAATTGTCCCTGTCCCTGCCAAGGTCCAGGTTATGCACCGAAGGCGCCTTTCAGGCGTTATCTGGGGCCATCCCAGATCCTCTCCTGATTTGACAACGCTGGACCCTGCAGATTCTGTAAGGACGGAAACGGGTCTGGTAATTGTACAGAGCGTGCCTCTCTCAGAGGGGTATGTTTTGAAAAAAGGAGAGAGATTGTTTTCGATTGCTAGAAAACTCAAGGTTGGCAATTACCATCCGGCCCAGATTGCGGTCGCCATCTGGATGCATAATATTGATAAATTCATGTTTGGCAATATCAACGGCATTCAGGAAGGGGTGCAATTGGATTTGGAAAACCTGGAGGAGCAGGTTTCCGCTATTAATCTGGCTACAGCAAGAAGTATTTTGAAAAGTCAAACTGTGGAGTGGAAGCTTACAAAAAGTGTCCCCCCGGTTAAGGCGGCAGTCCAGGAAAAAAACATTCCTGAAATACCACTTCCTGCAGAAAGGTTGGAGGACCATGCAGACCTTTTTGAACAGGTCATAGGTTGGCAGACCACTTGGGAAAATATGGACATAGAAGGCCACCTGGCTTATTACCAGGATTCGGAAACCCCGTCCCAGATCAGAAAAAAAAGGTTTCTTGCCCGGCATCCTGAACCCCGTCTTGAAACTTCATCCAAAATTCTGCTGTTGAAAGAGGGGGTTCCGTTGGTATTTTTTGAACAGGAATTTTCTTCAGAAACCATGAAGAGTCGAGGCCTGAAAGAACTGGAGTGGACCCGCACCCCCTCGGGCTGGAAAATACGCACAGAAAAATTTTACAAATCGTCCGCTCATGCAGCGCAGGAACCTTTGGCAAACCCGGAGGATTTGAAAGCGCGTGCCAATACGGAAAAGACTATTAAACTTTCTTTCGTCATTCATGTATCCAGTCATGCAAATGAATCTTCGACAGTTTCTTTGGTCAACCGATTACGGGAAAACGGGTTTGATGCTTATTGGGTTTCGGTCAGGATTTCCAAGGAAATCCAGATTTACCGGGTTTATGTGGGGCGATTCTCAGATTGGAACCAAGCCCAAAGGGTGGTCCGGATATTGAGAAAAAAACCTTTCGGAGGTCACGCGACGGCCATTCCTTATCGCTTTGCATTGCAGGTCGGGGAAGCCAACTCTTTAATAGAGGCCAGGATGTTATTGGAATCTTTGCGAAAATCCGGATTATCGGGTTTGCTGCTGGTTTCCTACGGTGAGCCGGCTGGAATCCATTTCCGTGTAGTGGTGGGTGCGTTTAAAAAGGCAGATAATGCAACTTGGATACTTCAGCAACTCAAACAGTCGGGTTTTTCTGGCAAGTTGATTTTTCCTTAGTGGGAAGCTTCTAAACAGAGGGAAAGAGGAAATAAAAAAAACCGCCCACCTTCCAGTGAGCGGTTTAATTTTTTGGCGAAAGAACTAAAGGGAGCTTTTCAAAGTAGGGGCTGGTTTAAAGCCAACCGTTTTACTGGCTTTAATTTTGATTTCCTCGCCTGTCTGAGGATTCCGACCTTTTCTTGCTTTCCGGCTTCTAACCGTAAAGGTCCCAAAACTGGGATAAGCAAACCGTTTTTCTTTCTTGATCGCTTTGGAGATAGCATCAAAGGCGGCATCAATCACGTCCCCGGTCAATCGCTTGGTCAGGCCATCGTTTTTACAACTTTTGATTACTGCATTGATTAATTCATCTTTAGTCAAGGTTTGTCCCCTCCTCTCAAATCAGCGTTATAAGGCTCGTGCATTATTATGAAACCTATCTCGAATGTCAAACAAAAAAAAGATGAGTATCCATTTAGACCCTTTATTGAGGGGGCGAATTCGACCCCTCTGCACTGAGTGTGATAAAATATGATTTGAATTTGCAAGAGTTCCCGACCTTTATTTTTATTCCCGTTAGGAGTAAAAGATAATCGGTTTTTTAAAAATATTTTGTAAGGGTATTTTCCTGTATATATTATTTGTATATGTTATTTAGTATACAGAAATCCAAGACATACACTTTGGGGTAGGAAATGGCAGTACTGAAGGTCGCTAAATTGGGCAATCCCGTTTTAAGACAGATTGCCAGGCAAGTGAATATAAAAGAGTTGGCCGATCCGAAAGGTGAACTGCAAAACTTTATCGATGATATGATTGATACCATGCGTCAAGAGGGGGGAGTCGGCCTGGCTGCTCCGCAGGTCAATCGTTCCATACAAGTCGTGGTGCTGGAGGTTGAGAATAATGAGAGATACCCTGAGGAGGCTCCCATTCCCGTGACAGCCCTGGTCAATCCCGTGTTGTCAGATTTTAGCGAAGAAATGGTTCTGGGATGGGAAAGCTGTTTGAGTCTCATTGATTTCCGCGGACTGGTTGCGAGATCTGCATCGGTAACGCTCAATGCTCATGACCGGGAAGGAAATAAGGTAGAGAAACGGGCAACCGGTTTCGAGGCGGTGGTTTTGCAACATGAAATTGATCACCTGAACGGTAAGGTATTCCTGGACCGCATGGAAGACCTGACCCAATTGGCTTATCAGGAAGAATTCGAAGAATTCTGGCTGAAAAAAGATCCGGCCCCGTAAAAGAGGGGATGGAATTGGACAACTCCTTGGAAGAAGATATCCTGCATCTGTATCAGGAGCCGGCAATTGGTGCCTCTTACACCAATACCTACGGGGAAGAGAATATCCGGAATCTGGTCGGGAAATACCGTAGCCTCAATGAAACAAGCATGCAGAAGATGCTGGAAATGCTGATCCGTTTTTCCCAGTCCAGCGATTTGGCGACCTGTTTCATCTCGGTCGGGGTTCTGCATGCTTTGGGGAAAAATGAGGATGTTCAAGAAGCCTACCGGTGGGCTGAAACCCAGGAGGACCCGGCCCGGATTATCAGCCATTTCGATATTGGAAAGTCGGTTGCCGATTATTTCGCCTCGGACTGAATATCAGTACGGCGATCCCCCGCTCTTGGACTGGGGTTGAATCCACTTGGGTCAACAGGGCTTACCGACCCCTTGCATTCCCCCTGTTTCAACCTGTTCTGGAGAAAGATCAGGAATCCCGACCATAAAATCCCCGGTATAGCGACCCCTCCTGCCATCCATAATGCGATCTGGTTGATGTTCATGTCCCACCCATCCACGGCATAGCCTACGCCCCAATTGCTACAGCCCATAACCAGGGTTAACAGAGCGAGTTCAAAGCTAAAAACCCGGCCCAAGTAATGGTCTGGCGCAGAAAGGTGGATCAACGCCGAACTGAATACCCAGATGATGGAGCCGAACAGAGTGGCTAATCCGACGCCCAGGGAAAGTGTCCAGATATTGTGGGTGGTGGCGATGAATAAATATGAAAAGGCTTTCAGGAAAAATGCGCCAGCAATCGCCCATTGCAAAACCGAGGCGGTTTCCCCGAATAGCCGCTTGACCAGAAGCGGTCCCAAGGCGGCGCCTAAACCGCGCGCGGAATAGAGAATGCCGATTCCTAATGAAAGAGAACCGGATAATAACTGGCTGGCCATCAAGGGAATCAGGGTCATGATGCCTCCTGCCACCGCCAGCCCGGCCTTTAATAATGACAATACCAGAACCATTGGTTCGGCCCGTAAATAGCGCATGGCATCGACCAGCTCTTGGTAACCAGTTTGTTTTGATAAATCTTTTTTCGTTGATTTTTTCTGGCTTGGAATTTTTGAAAGAAACCAGGCCGAAAGGATAAATGTGCCCGCGTCCAATATAAAGGCAACTTTTATTCCGAACAAATAGACGATCACTCCGCCCAATGCGGCGCCAAAGGCCAACATAACCGACCAGGTTGATCCGCTCAATGCGTTGGCGGTAATCAGATCTTTTTTCGGAACGAGGGAGGGAATGATGGCGCTCCTGGCCGGTTCAAAAAAACCTGACAGCGAAATCTCAACAATGACCAGAGCATAAACCAGCCATAACGTGTCCCGGTCTTCCACCAGAAGAAAAGCCAACACCACCACGCAGCGCAACAAGTCGCTGACGATCATCACGGTTTTCCGGCTGACACGGTCCACAACCACCCCGGCTATGGGACTGACCAGAACAACGGGCAGGAGCTTTGCCATCATGGCACCGGCCATGGCCATTCCGGAATCGCTGAGTTTAAGGATCAGCGCATAAATGGCGATACTATTCAGCCAGTCTCCCAGTTCGGATACCACTTGGCCGTACCACAGGTTGCGGAACGAAGGGTTCTGCTGCAACAGGCGAAAATAACCGACCGTATTTCTGGTTTGCATACAAAATTCCTGGGAAAAAGCTTATGGCGGGAAGCGGGTGGTGCTGAACCCATACTAAAGACCCCTGTATAAATCTGCAACTGGAATTCGTTTTCGGGGTCTGGTATGTTGATCAGAATAAACAGGGATAAAGAGGGTCCATGGAAGAAGAAAAACCAATACTGCAGGAAATTGAAGATGGTAAAGAGAAATTGATCAGCAGGATTTCTCTATGGGTTTCTCTGTTTCTGACAACTGCTATGGTGGTCTGGTATTACCAGTCTTCTCCCCCGGACTCACCCGAAGTGGTCCGGATGAGAGTATTTTTTAAAGAAAAAAACCGGGATGTGATGACGTTCATCAGCATGGATCGAAATGAGCAAATCGCTTTTGCCTTTAAAAGCAAGCATCCCTTCTATATGAGTTATATCAAGACTTCAACTGTGGAGCAGGAAAAGATTCGCTCTCTTATCCATATATCTACGGATTTTACTCCTAATCAATACTGGTTCAACCTTGGCTTCATGTGGGTGATTGTTTTCACCACTTTCTGGTTTCTTGGCCTGATGACTGAGGCCTGCATTGTGCTTGCGCGGCGCAATTCAGAAGCACGCATAAAAAACTACCAAAAGGAAAAAGAAAGAGAGCGCCAGCGTGATGACGCTGGACCCAATGAGGGATAATTATGGATGCCAATCAAATTCGATTTGCAATTTTTTTAGGCGTGTTCTTACTAATGCTGGGGTTGGAGAGGGTTATTCAGCGCCATCCTACCGTTGATGACAAAACTCGCCGGCTAAAAATCAATTTGGCTTTAACAGGTGTTGATATTCTTGTGGTGCGCCTGTTTTTTGGAGCGGCGGCAGTTGGGGCCGCGCAATTTGCCGGAGAAAGAGGATGGGGGCTGTTCAACTACCTGCAATGGCCGGAGGGTCTGGAAACCTTGCTTTGCGTGGTCATCCTGGACTTGATGATTTATATCCAGCATGTAGTGATGCATATGGTGCCTTTTTTCTGGCGTTTTCATGTTGTGCATCATTCCGACCTTGATCTGGATGTTTCGTCCGGACTGCGGTTTCATCCCATAGAGATACTGGTATCCATGTTGTATAAACTAGGGCTGGTCTTTGCCCTGGGTCCTTCCGCGATGACGGTTTTGATCTTCGAGGCGATTCTAAATGGAATGTCCCAGTTTTCCCATTCCAATATCACTTTGCCGGAGAGCCTCGACCGTCTGTTAAGATATGTGATCGTAACGCCGGATATGCATCGTATTCATCATTCGGTGGAGAAAGAGGAAACCAACTCCAACTTCGGTTTTAACTTGTCTATCTGGGATCGGGTTTTGGGAACATATATTCATGACGCGTTGAAACCGCAACCCCGGATTATAATCGGGGTTAACGCGTTTCGCACCAGCGAGGAAGTGTCTTTCAAAAATTTAATGATGATGCCGTTCAGGAAAGTTCCGCAAGACTACTCGCTTTCCCAGAAAGAAAAATAAGGAGCGATTATGGCGATCAGGCTGACAAAAATTGTAGCTACGCTGGGGCCCGCCAGTGGCAGTAAAACGGTTATTCGCAACCTGATTGCGAAGGGAGTCAATATATTCAGGCTCAACCTTTCCCATGGCGACCATGAAACCGTCCGAAAATGGATTCATTGGATCCGCGAAGTAGAAAAGGAGCGCCACACTTTCATAGGAATTCTTCTGGATCTTCAGGGTCCAAAAATCCGTGTGGGAAAATTCGAGCAGGGTTCCATTCTCTTAAAGCGCGGTCAACGAATTATTTTTACCACAGAAAAAAAGATGGGAGATTCTTCCCTGGTGCCCGTCCAATATTTGCGTTTTCATAAAGAAGTGGGAGTGGGCAACCGGATTTATCTGGACGATGGAAAACTAAGCGGTGTGGTAAAAAATATTTCCGGTCAACGGGTGGAGGTCGAAATCCTGGTGGGGGGAACATTGTCGGACCATAAAGGATTAAACCTGCCCGATGCCAGCCTCAGTGCGGACCCGATAACGGCTAAAGACAAGAAGGACCTTAAATTCGGCATCCAGGAGGGGGTGGATATGGTGGCGTTGTCTTTTGTCGGTTCAGCGAAAGATATACAACGGCTACGCGGTATGATCCTGAAAGAAGGCGGAAAAGGGGTTGAAGTCATCGCTAAAATTGAACGCAAACAGGCGGTGGAAAACCTGGAAGAAATTGTGCAGGCCGCCGATGGCATTATGGTTGCCCGAGGAGATTTGGGAATTGAGATTTCCCTGACAGAGGTTCCGGTGGTTCAGCAGAGAATTTTGCGGGAAGGTGCCAAACACTCCAAACCTGTGATCGTTGCTACACAGATGCTGGAATCGATGATTGAAAATCCGCGCCCGACGCGTGCGGAAGTTTCGGATGTTGCCAGTGCGGTTATGGATTGCGCCGATGCGATCATGCTTTCGGGAGAAACGGCGGTAGGCAAACATGCAACTGACGCAGTAGGGGTGATGGTCGAAACGGCGTTGACCACTGAAGCCTATATGGCGGAATCGAAGATGATCGAGCCCTGGAACCGGTTTTTCAAGGAAGATCCGAGCATCAACGCAGGCATTACATATTCCGCAAATCGCATGGTGGAGTTGTTGCACGCCAAAGCCATGATAATATTTACCCTCAGTGGGGGAACAGCAAAAATGGTGGCAAGTCCAAAACCGATGGTTCCGATATTTTCGTTCACCTCTAGTTTGCAAAGGGCACGCCTGCTGAACCTGGTGCGTGGAGCCGTTCCTTTTTTAGTCGAGGAAGACCGGCACCTGTTACTGCATATAGAGGAACTTATCACTATGCTGAAAAATAAAAGGCTGGTGAAAAAGGGGGACCGGGTAGTGATCACTACGGGAATTCCGGTTAATATCCCCAACTGGACTAATGTTATCCGGGTGGAAGAAGTTCCCTGAATAGGATAAGTAGCCGTATGTCTCCCCGATATTATTTAGGCACTGCGATTCTGGTCGCTGTTCTTACGCTGGTCATCAGCGTGTGGAAGCAAAAACAGACCAAACGCGAAATTTTTTTGGTTATGGTGAAAGTGATCCTGGCTTTGGCTGTAATTGTTGGTGGGGTTCTGGGTGTGGCCCAACTCCTCGCTTCCCTGGGCGTGGCCCAATCCGGATTTTTTTTATGAGCAATCAACTCCCAGACTTCTCAGGATTTATGATCGCTACCCTGCTCCTGTTTTTTTTGATGATCTCTTATTGTATGGGAGTAATGGTCCACTCGGCCCTGATGTATGAAGACAAAAATAATATTGGAAAAGACAGCCGGAATGGATGGATATTGAGCATGGTCGCAGGGGCCGGCATCACAGGGTGGATGTTTTATTACGGGTACTATATGAATTTTTTAAGATAAAGGCACTTTTTAAAGCGACAGAAGATCAACCAGCCTCTGGCAGTCGTTTTTATATCCGAGAAATTCTTCGACATCCTCCTCGCTCAAATCATCCGTCATGTTTTCTTCGATCAATTCCATAGCATCGTTCAGTCCGCCTGCGACGACATCCAGGTCGGTTTCGGTCAATGCATAAATCGATCCGCTTTGTTTGAGCTTGTCAAACACCCGCATATATCTGGCCTTGAAATTTGTGAGCTCGTTCTTTTTTTCAGGTGACAACTCTTGTTTGAGCTCGGTATTCATGTCCGAGATCGAATCGTTCAGAGCCATTTTAATGATTTCAATTTCTTTATCTGTGATGGATGCGAGTGATTTCATGCTTTCCTGTATTCAAAATTAAGAGTTGATTCTACCTTTTACCATAAGTCTGCCCCAGGCCGCATGAAAATTTAAAGGGCGAGGCCGGTTTGTGGATGTGGCACCCCAAAAAGCCGAGCCGGCTCATAACGGGGGGCGTCCCGTATAAGCCGGCAAGCCGTTTTTTTTATTGCCAGGATTCAAGATTCGAGCTTGATCTCGATTTTTTTCGGTTTGGCCTGCTCTTTTTTTGGCAGGGTGATCTTCAGGATTCCCTGATCCATTCTGGCTGTGACCTTTTCCGAATCAATCTGGTCGCTCAGTCGAAAGCTCCTCTCAAAACTTTGCTTGCTGAATTCCCGGATGCTGTAGTCGTTCGTTTCCGAATTCTGCTCCCGGTGGCCCTTGAGGGTCAAAACGTCAGCATGAAACTCAATGGATACGTCCTTTACTGCCATGCCGGGGGTTTCTGCTTCAATATGAAACGCTTCGTCTTTTTCTATCACATTGACTTTCGGCAGAACCGTTGGGTGATCCAAGTTTGCCCGTGGGAAGCCGAAAAACCGGTCGGTATCAAAAAAACTGTCTAATGTCTGCTCTGGATTAAATGTAACGAGATTCATGATGGTCTCCTTTTTAAAGATGTTGATAATGCAGTTATCATGTCTCTCGGCCGAGAGGATATTCCTTATCCTGTAGTATGAATAAAATGCGCTTTGGCGGTTGTCAAGCCAGCGCAAAAAATAAACTTCGCAAAAAAATAGTACAATTTATTCTGGTAAATTAAAGGTAGTCCGCTGGATTCATTAAACTCTAAGGGGAGATGGAGGATTATATGAATTATACGGTTTGTGTGGTTGAGGATGAAAGGGTTTCCCGGACGATGACTCTTGAAATGCTGAAAAAGATGGGGCTCAATAAAATAGTTGCATCAACAAATGGTCAGATCGCTCTGGAAAAACTCAAGACTCAAAAAGCCGATTTGATCATTTCCGACTGGCATATGCCGGTGATGGAGGGGCTGGAATTTTATAAAGCTGTTAAAAAAGAAGAAACATTAAAAGACATACCCTTTCTGATGGTGACTGTGGAAGATTCAAAAGAAAAAGTGATCGAAGCGTTGAAATTAGGAATTCGCGACTACATCGTCAAACCCTTGCAAAAGAGCAGTTTTGAGGCCAAGGTAAAAACCCTTTTGAAAATATAGATTTTTCACTACCCGGTCAGAAATAAGGCCCAAAACCAAGATGTCATTCGATGGCCCCTCGCCGGGCGAATGCTTGGCTGATTTCAGATTCCTTACCTTGGCAGTTTTTCCTTCAATACCAGGCTTTGATTTTCAGAGGTGTCCTTAAACTTGTTTTAAAGGCTCAATTGCCGAACAGGACAAGTCCAAAGGAGAGGGCGGTATAAATCACGCAGAAGATGCAGGCAAAAAACGGTTTCTTGTAAATATCGGAGAACTTTTTCATACCGCCATTATACTCCTTTATTGAGGCATATTGGCAATATGTTGCAAAACCGGACCGCTGTTTTTTAGCCAGTCGAAACGCTTCCTGGCCATATAAACGATATGGTCGGTGGCAGTTAGTATCAGGCTGTTTTCAGGATTGAGACTCAGCTTTCCGCCATTTTTACTTTGGAGGCCTAAAACCTCGACTGGAAGTTTGAGCTGAATAGTAGCGATCTTTAAACTTCCGATACTGAATTCCCGGTCATGTCCATCCCAGGATCCCACGGCCGAATGGCTGATATAAATCTGGTTGCCGCCGGCATTGGAGGACAACTCTCTGTAAACTTGATACAAGCCGGGGTCTTCCAATTCCTGCACCAAAAGTCCCATTTGCAAATCGGTGGTGCTGATGCCACCATCGATGCCGAAGGTGCTGAGGTTGTTCAGGGTTTCAGCACGGCTACAGGTCATGACTGTGACGACTTGCGGCCAGTTTTTTTCGATGAGGCCGGCTGTCAGGGTATTGGTGTCGTCCATCGCCGGATCGGCGGCGGAAGAGGTGAGGACGCAGGCTTTGGACTGGGCCGCGTTGGCCCGTTGCAAAGTTTCCAAAGCCGATGGCAGGCCCATAATAAATGCGTCTATTTTACGAACCAAAAAATCGGGTAGTTCTCTATCCCGGTTGGGTAAATTTGTGGTCACGATCACGCGGGGAATATTTTTGAAATCGGGACTGTAGTCCAGCTCTTTCAATAATTCCGTTGTCTCCGCATAAGAAGGAACGTTCACAATGATCAAATGCCCTTTGCCTGTGTAAATGCCCTCGCCTTTCATTTTTTTTATCCTCCTTTGCATGGCCCGTTCCAGAATGATCCCGGTCAAAACCCCGAAACAACCGATTCCTAGCATCGAGGTCACAACCGTGGTCCACCGTCCTTCCGGGGTCGCCGCTGAAATATCCCCGTATCCGATCGTTGTTAAAGTGATGTATGCTGTCCACAGGCCGTCTGAAAAGGTCATATCCTTTTCGTAAGTCGACAGCACGAACGCAAAAATCAGAATCATTGAAAAAAAGATCAAGCCCAGGACGAAAAGCAACCGGATTTCCGGTTGCCTGAATTTTCTCAGGATGCGTTTAAATGGATAAAAAAACATGTAATCGATTTCCGTCCAAAAAGGCTTATTAAAGAGCTTATTATAGCGGTTTACTCTAGAGAAGAAAAACTCTCATATAAAGCAAACGTATGTTTTTATCTTTCCAGTGTTGACACAGCGGGTTATCTTTTATAGGGTGATCAGCGGAAGGATACGTACCTTTAGATTAATTCTCTAAAAATGTATTGAGGCAACCTTTTGACCGAGTTCAAACCATTGCTCAAAGAGAGAGGGGGGATTTCTCTTCTGCCTTTCTTACTGACTGCTCTTCTTTTCCAGGGTTGCGGGGTCGCACAGAATCCGGTAAAGAAAATTCAGAGCGAACTGAAAGGCGAGAAGGAATACGCCATTATTCTGAATGACATGCGCGAGCAGGGCAACTTCTTTCCATCCTACTACCACCGATACCGTGTTGATGTCGGAGAACGAAAAACCGTGCGTTCCTTCGTGGAAGTCGACAAATCTTATTATCGAAAAAATCGACCGTATCTTGGCATGGTCTTGGCCTCCAAAACCGTCGATGGCGCTGTCTCCACCACGCCCTTTCCAAACGGCTACCAATACGTTGGCAACTCCCAGTACGGCCGCTGGCGGGACAATAGCAGTGGCGGAAGTATGTGGGAGTTTTACGGGAAATACATGTTGATGTCGCAGATGATGAACTGGGCCGGATATGGGCTCAGCCGGAACCAC
>JYMV01013526.1_pt1 | contig 14002 bp, 3 predicted proteins | sample 338911 | NCBI WGS metagenome assembly JYMV01 (sample SAMN03354496, study PRJNA234377) | hydrothermal vent metagenome | biome: Deep sea; feature: Hydrothermal plumes at the Eastern Lau Spreading Center, Western Pacific Ocean; material: Seawater | place: Tonga | collected 2009 | depth 2000 m m
ATGCTTTGATCTCTAAAACCCTTTATTATTATTTTTTCTTGAGTAATAATTAGTGATTAATATGAACAGATAAGTGTATACATTAATTTCAGGGTCAAGTGTCCTAACACGATTCTAATCTTTTATTATTCAAGTACCAGTATTCACCTAGTGTTCAGTAAACATTACAATTTTTCACAAGGTTCACCTCCATGTATTTTGCTAAAATAGGCCATCTCCTGACTTGTTCTTCAATAGCCATAAAACAGACCATAATACTTAACACATTTACACAATGAAGAAGAGCACATGTAAACTTTAAATTATTGCTTTGTAAGATGGTGCCAAAATGTTTCAGCAATAGAGTAATTAAACAAGCATAAAATACATAATTATATACAATTAACACAAAACGCTGAAGCATGTCTTAAGTTTAACAAGAAAATGAGCACTTGTTAATGTCACAAAGAATTGAGTTGGTGTATTTATTGATTTGTGGGTGGCAGGATAGTCTTTTCTAAATCATACTCAGTGTCAGAGTCTTCACAAGAGTGATGCTTGCTCTTAAGACAATCCTTGAAGACAAAATGCAGTTTGGAGATACCCAGCTTATGAGTTTTGAATTGGTTAACAGGGAAGGTAGATATGTCACACGAATTACAATTACTTTTATGTTCTGTAATTGTCTCCTTTGTTACTGCAAAACAAAAGCTTGCTTCCAATTATTTCAAATTTCCATTCTTTCTTCAACAAGTTATCATAATCAACAAAGAGACAAAATATAGATCCTGAATTTGGAGTGGTTAAGGTCATTGACTTGTGACTACAAACCTAGCAACACACAAGAGTTCACACACAGAACCACACTTCATGTGTGTCCAGGCTTTCCTCCCGTGAGTCACAATATACATGTGGCTGAACGTGACAATAAGCACCCATATACCCATAAAACTAAAAATGTATTTGCCGGAAAGTAAACATCAGTACGTTGATGGTTTTCCGTAACCAAAGAAGAATAAAGATGTATTTCCAGACATCTATCATATTTTACAAATTAAGAATATCCTTTCAAATGCAAATACATCTTGAACACAATTCATACACTCTATTTATCATCATACTATTACAAATCTACACGAACAAAATCTTAGTCAAATATGGAAATTATTACTATTTAGTATATTTTTCCAATAAATTTCTTCCATTACTTAAGACATACAAAACAATGTGATAATCAAACAAATATGTTAATATCATGGAATATACCATGGTTCTTCTCCATACCAATAACAAATACATCTTTGTTTGCTCTGTTTGGAAGGCCAGAATAATAACAAAAACTACATGTTTGAAATGAAACTTGCCATTTATTCCAAGAAATGACAAAAAAATATATTTATTATTGTTTCATTAGAATTAATTAACAGTCAGCTTATTGTTCTTATCTACAGACGTCAAATTTCATTAGGCATCTTCAAGGCTTTGAAAATATCTATAATGATGGTGAAAACTGCAAGACAGATTTTCTCTTCTTCTGATAGTTCAAAAAGATATTTGAGATTTATTATTTTTAGTATCTCATAACATCAATAAATCTATAATTATTAAAATTTAATTGTGTTGCAAACGTAAGCTAAAATTGACAGAATTGAAAGGGGTTATATAATTTACCATATATGCAAGAAATTCATCAGACCAAAACAATCAAATTATTCCAAAATGACACAAATTCTGAAATAAAGCATTTTAGAATCCTCAAAAATGGCTACTTCCTTGTAGCAGCTTGATATATATGACAACAGCAATTCGAAATGGAAATGTTAGAACACATGTTTGGAATATTTGGGACTCTTGTTTGGAAACCATAAGAGCTAGAATCTTCAAAATCAATCTACACCTTTATTTTGTGCCAAGGATCATCGTCTTATAATTTCAAAGTAAGCCGTCAAATAGAATTTTTGCTATTGTGAAAAAAAACCCATTATGTCTACAGTACAAAAACAACAATGACAACATATACAAACCATAATACTACAGCAATAGTTTGTGTGGTCATATTAAAATTACAAAATATTAATTCACTGACCAAGATACTATTTTCTTTTCATAAAATGGATATCATAAGATATTGAAACTCCATTACATTAAAAAAAAAACAAAAAAACACTATGCTAAGAAACATCAAACTATCACATTGTAAACTAACAAATCTCTCCAAGGGCATATAAAACTGTCTGAATATATAAGAAAGAATGGAAACTAAGTAACATTCTCATAAAGCCATCTATTTTGATACATGGTTTTATTGTATGTTATATATCTTATGTAATTCCTTGATAAGTACTATTATTAAAACTAATTAGCTTCAGTCTGGTATTCAATTAACTTTCCTTTTTAGTACAATGTAACAACACAATGGTCTATGATGTTTCCAAGACTTGAAACTTGAAATTTAATACAAAAGTAACTCAATCACCTTTAATGAAATTCAAGTTCAGAGTAACCAGGCTGAGTTTAGCAGAAAATACCCATACAAAACCTCAATATTTCAAGTAATTTTATTTGAATTTTAACACAAAATTCATACGTATCTCAAAATTGATAGGTGGACTTTCAGAATTAAAAGTTGAACAACCAAGACTCTGTACTGGAGACCATCACTAACACTAATCACTACCACACACTCTGCTAACTCTCTCTAGCCTAATAATTCTTTGGACTCACTCCTTGTTGTGAACATGATTTAATGCAGAGAAGTAGTAAATATCAATTTTATAGTCTTTGGTTTGAACCTCTCAGGGAATCAAACCCACAATCTACCACCATGCTCCAAGCGAACACGCTAACTATTACATCACGCCATAGAGGCAGAATATTTAATAGATACTTAAAAAACAGAAGTTTAAACTCAGGTAATAAAGCATGATATCATTCACGAGGAGTGAAACAGGAGCTTTGACAATGCACCTGCCACTCCTCATTCATAAACAATTAAATCAATAATTTTTCAAAGATAATTAAAACTGGAGAAACAGCACTCCTACAATAATTACTACATAAGGTCAGCCATGACACTAAGTAATAGTATATATATCTGTTTCTGATAATGGAGATTTGGAGAGATTTACAATCCCCATACTTCATCAATATACCCATTACACTTAGAAATCCATTCAAGAATTAAATTTCCATTTGAAATAAAAATGTAGATATCAAATTTAGTGTGCTTGACACGTTTCTAGAATAACCTACATCAGGTACACTCAAAACCAAATAATTCAAAAGTCTATGGGAGCTCACAAACCAAAGAGCCTAAACAGGATAGCCAACCAAATCAGGTCTTAATGAAAGTAATTTCCAACCAAAAACAAATGTTCATGGGACATCTTGTCCCTTATCAGTGCCTATCAACACTAAAGTTGTGAGTTCGAATCCTGTTCATGGCGAGTTCAGGTATACTCGATACAACATTATGTGATAAAGTTTGTCAGTGACTTGTGACATGTCACTGGTTTTCTCCTGGAACTCCACTTTCCTCCACCAATAAAATTGAAATATTGTTGAAAGTGGCATTAAACACCATAAACCATAAACCTATTCCTTATTGTTTAGTACATTAATTAAGGTCCAGTAAAATTTAGTTTTACACTATTTTTTTTCTGTCTATATAGGCTAACTGAGTGCAGTTTGTTGCCAATGTTTTACTCTTAAGAAGGCCCTGAATCTCATTCATTTAGAACAAATAATATCTGACACGAAAGATTTATAGAGAAATGCTTCTACTATTTTGAACAGGAAACCAAAAACAAATACGAAAGATTTATAGACACATGTTTTTACTATTTTTAACAAGAAACCAAATATTTTAAAACACCTGATATTTTCTCTGTGGAATTTATGAGCATGATATCATTTTTATTAAAAATAAAATATCAGTTTTATGGCATGTTTTAACCTGTAGAACCATCTAATACTTCATACATCAACAGATTTCTTCACCTCTTCATGGTATAATAGAAAACTGTATCTATAAATCAGACAGTTTATCTTGCCCATCTAATTCTACGAAAATGAACAGTATGAGTTTACGAGCTCTCATAATAAGTTTACGATTCCACAAATAATTGCAGAAATATTGAAAAATAATTAAGTTCAACAAGGATGCATGGCTGTCAATCTTACCAGACACAATTACAAGAAACCACTCCCCCAGCTTACCTCAAACTTAACAAATTTTAGGCTACAGAATAGTTGATGGTTGATATAAATACAAAAAATAAACGCAAAACAAAACCTTGACAGATTATCTTGAACACCAAAAGATCACAAAGGAAAACAAATAAACAATAAGGCCATTCATAAAACACTGGACATACTTATATCATAATATAGAAAATTTCATCAAGAAGTAAATTTGCTATGTAAAACTGAAAAATTCATGAAATTTAATTTTTATTGAGGGAAAAGTAAACCATTTCATTTTCAGTAAAATCATTGGCAGGATTACATTTAGGATTTTGTAGAAATAAAAACGGAGACAATTTGTTGAAAAGTAATGCACAGGAGGTTCAATAAAATGAGCACAACGAAAACTTTATGTGCTCAATGTGACCTTTCTTTTTATTAAATGGGGTGCTTTTCAAATTAAAGGGCCATTTTCACATGAAACCCTTCATTGGCAATGCAAAATAGATGCATGTACATGAATATGTATATGCAACATTAATTTAACAATAAATAGTCTCTACACAAATCAATTATCAAAAACAAGTGAATAAAGAATTTATATCACAGATGCTCAGTATATTTTATATTTCAATAAAGATAATATTGGTATCAAGTCAATATTGCCCACCACCTGGAGATATACTTAAAATTAATGACAAAATACTAAAAAATATAATTTATCTCTATAACTTCTAATTAGGATGCAAATAAAGTTTAAAATTAAGAAAACAAATTGCCTATTACCAATGCTTTAATAGAAAACCTTTTAAATCAAAATATCTCTCTGAGACATGTTTGCCTACTTCAATTCATTAAAACGCATAGATGATTAAGATGAGGACTGGAATAGTACTATAAAGATTACAAGATGCAGACCATTTTTAAATATTGATCTAAAGTAATGGGCTATTAAAAATCAAAATATTCAATAAACATTACAACACCAAATGGCCCATAAGTGTCAAAAATCACTAGATGGCCTACAAGATCAGGTGATCTATGTCTTAATAAATATAAGGGAGGGAAACGATTTTTTTTAATGTCTTGTTTGTTAGATAATTAAAATGTTCTGACAAGATCTCTAAAGATGCTGTCCCACTTCTAAGATAATATTACATATGGAATAAAAAAAAGTTTGGATTACCAAAACATGATCCATTCAACAGTATCAACCACACAGATCTACTACACAAATTCAGAATTAATACATATATATATATATATCTTGACCATAAAAAAACGAACAATTACTTATAACCATGTAAAAAATCCAACAATTACAAAAAAAACAACAGATATAGGTAATTATAAAGGATTGGAAGAGAGACATAAACGCAAGACATGGCATAATAAATTGATAGATATCAGGTTAATCACCCATTGTCTTCAATGAAGCCGCGTCACTTCAGTTTAAATGTTGCGTGACCATGTTGGATACTCCTGGCACTGATTTGATTCCAATCGTCAGAGACTATTCTTCATCAGCGAAAAAAAAATATATATACAAAAAAAGCACCCATTAAAAGAAAAAAAAATCGATAAAGGGATGTCTTTTATCCATTAAGTGAAAATAACAAGAAAAACTATTTGTAAATCGCAGTCCAAGAAGCAATTTGCATGTGAATAACAAGTAAGGCAACATCTTCTAATATCCCATTTTGTCTCAGATGAAGGTTTTATTAATAGGTTTATTGCCCTTGTTTTTTTCCTATTATTTATTCTTTTTTACGGACAGTGTGGTATTTTTGTTTTTCATTTTATTATCAAGACGAAAATTGTGCATTCGATTACACACATGCATGGTAGTAGGACACATGGATTAGGTTTTACATTGAAGGTACATTCCACCAACCTGTATTTATAATTATTACCCATATTTTTTGGTCTTCATCTTCCCCATGTAATTTAAATCCCACTTGTTTCATAAAATATTGCATGCTGAATTAATTCATTTTCCAAACAGAAACATGGCACCAAGCAAATACAATGGCATGTCTAACTTTCCCCGACCAAAAAACAAAAACAAAACAAAATTAACAAAAATGAACACGATTGTCTTAATTCTCTCCAAGGGTGAAAAAGATGGCCAAATAACTTAAAATACTGACAACAGAATCTTATTAAAGAAGCTACAGCAACTGTTTTATTAAAGGGAGGTAATAAACTCTAATGTATGTCTTTCTTTGAGGTATAGTGCAATGAATAAGTCATTCTGCCTTATAGATTTTATGTGGACAACCAATAAATGGATGATTTAAGTGAATCACTTAATCACTTTCTTTGTTAAACCAAGCTATACAAAATATTTTACAAATTCAGAAATAGTGATAATGGCTGATCAAAACTAAATACATACACGTCTGGTTTTCTCATTATTTATTTCAGCTCCAGAAATAGATTCAATCCAATTCTTCAAAATGCTTAAATACATATATCACATCAAAGATTGAGATCTGAATTAGAACTTCTTTATATCCACATGTAATACTATTTTAAATTCTATTGAAAAATTATTAGTCAAAGGGAAATATTGTTAAAAGTGGCATTAAACACCATGAAATAACTAACTATCTAACTATTGGTCAAAGGCAACAGAATAGCAATACATTTTATATTTGTACCCTAAATTTTTTTTATTTTGCCCTTTACTGAAAAAGTAAGTTTGTATGAACATATTTTAGTATTGTCCAACCCTTCTAGCAACAATTCATGAGGTTTTTAAGTAGACGACACTGGTTCTGTTAGACTGCCATAATCTCTGTTACTTTTACCTCAATTGTGACATTTACTGGACTTTTTTCATTACCGGAGTAACACAGTGGGTGCCACATGTGGTGCAGGACTTACCATTCCTGAACACCTGTGTTCACCACTGGGTTTTGAAGGGTTCCGCGTTACTCACCTTTGGTTTTCTACATTTGTTCACATTGCTTATTGCTAGTCTTTGCCTCTTTTTTCATCTTTCTTTCTATATTGATTTATGTTTTTTGACTCATGGCTGATGGCATTTTCTGCCATTCATACATACACAAATTGGTATATTCTAAATAAGCTTACAATATCCTTATATTAAGTAAAACAATATTGACAAAATACAGTAGCACTACATCAAAGCTTTGAATACTAAAAATATAATGACATAAAACAAATTGTATACTTACTAACTTTACAACACAAACGTAAACTATATTCTCTTACCTGGAAGTAGAAAAAACGCTAATTTTAATTATATAAGTAAGATGTGAAAATATTTGTCAAGGTTAGCTTAAACTAGCCTCATTCTTGTGCCTGTTCCATGGCAGGACACACTTCCATTTACACCTGTTATCATCATTTCTATGTTTAGGAGATTGAGGTTTGTTGGAGAAGTGGTTCATATTGTTGTAGTTGGTTATATTACCAACAATAACTGTTTAGCATTTGATTTTCAAACATTTGTTTTTTTAATGAAGAAATCTTTCAAATTAAAAAAAAAAACATAGCTATTTACTGAAGTACAATTCAAATATTCAATAAATCTTTAGTATACATTGGTCACATGGATACAGATCATCTCAAAAATCAGACTATGAAGAAATTGCCTTGTATTTACTTGAAAACATGATACATGTAACTGAATCGTACAAATACCAATTTCTAACATGAAACTTTAGAATGTTTTCCAGATAACTTTATATGTTTCTATTCTTTTTTATAAGAATAAATCATATTGATATAATTTAACTTATAATTTCTTTCTTTTTTATACATCAATTGTACCCCCTTTGTTTTTCAAAAATATAACTCATTATCAAATAATAAGATCTCTTTTCATAATTCCCTTCCTGTAACATAAATTGTAAATGGTTTTGTTTTATGACTATTGTCTGCCTTTGTAGACATTATTACTATCTCAATCTAATGTACATGTCACTTTGACTTGCCTCCCACCAACATTAATAAACACCACCATATTGGTTATAGCCATCTAATGACAACAACAATAAACTGTAAATTGACATGTACAGGTTTTCCATGTTCTATTTGGTATATAGGCCCATCCCAACGTTTTTTGTAAAACAAGAAATAAAGATATCTGATCTGGATCCCATGTTAAAAGTGATTCTCCTAAAGCAATTGTTTGTTCTTAAAATAAAACTATCATATGATGCATACGTAATAAAATGTAATGAAACAATTATAAAACTCTTCATATAACTTTAAAAATAGATTGATATAGTCTACAGCTGGCACTTATTTACAGCCGAAACCATTTCACTTTAAGAAAGGGACATTTTTTTTTTTACAACAACAAAATAATTTAGATAATGCATTACAAATAGACTTTCCTCAATCACCAAATATCCATTTTTACAAGAATCATCAATTTCCTCCAGTCAATTTATGAAATTGATTTCTCTGCTTTATGACAAGATCTCTTATTTGGTGCAAATCATCTGTTTTCATGCTTGTTCTTATAATGAGAGATTCTGGTTAACTTAATTCGACAAAACTATATATGCATAGAATATTTCCTCATACTTGACAAGTAGCACCATATAACCTATTTAGGATCTTCTTTTTGTCTTCAACAAAGGATAGGCCAGGGTGACATCAAGTTAAATAAAAGACATAAAAAATCTGTTGTAATTCTGTAAGTATCCATCTAAAGACCACAGAGTGCCCATAACATGTTTTTCTATTATCGTGATGACTTGATTATAAGACATTTCTATTTCTTACAGTATATATATAACACAATGATAATTACATTAATGGGGGGCAAAAAACATGACATCTCTGTAAATTAAGTATTTGATGAGTTTGGTAGGGTAAAATGGGTGAGAAAAAAAAATGTGACATCTGTGTAGACTAAATATTCGATCAATTTGGTAGGTAAAATAGGCGAGAGAAAAAAAGTGACATCTCCCTAGACTACATATTCGATCAGCTTGGAAGGTATATTGAGTGAAAAAAAGACAAAAAAAACATGACACCTCTGTGGATTATTTATTCGATCAGCTTGGTAGGTAAATTGGGTGAGAAAAGAAAAACAGTGACATCTCTGTATACTATGTATTTGATCAGCTTGATAAGTAAATATAACCAAATAGGTTTTGTATACAAGGAACTCCAATTAACACATATATCACTGGTTTGTTGACAATAGGAATAATTCTTATAGAAATATATTCTATCTTTATCATATATTTTTTTCTCTTTGCTTGTTTGCTTTTAATTAAGCAACACAAATTGTCTCTATTCAGAAATATAAAATACCAGAACATATCAAACACATAGAAATCACGATCTGATTCAGGATTATAATGTGAAATTAAACAAATACTTAAACCACGATCTCATACAGAATTATAACATGGAATTTTAAATGCAACAGCAAAGGAAGGTTATATAGCTCTGGTGGATATTTTGATAAAATGTCACAAAATATTTCCAGTGGACGTAGATCTACAGTCAAGCCTGATCTAAAGACCATCTCTATTAAGCAATAACTTGTATTACATGACCTTAATTTCTCTTCAAAGTGCATTTCATATCAATTAACCTGTATTTAGGGACCACCTGTCTAATGTGACCATATTTCATTGTTCCGTTGGAAGGTAACAAAAGACAGGTTTGACTGTACATGTGTACATATACTTGATATGCCTATAAATCTTTTACATATTAGAAATGTTTTAAAACTCTTGTTTCAAAATCATCTCTGAAATCTACAATCAACATAAGGTAATGAACGTGAAACATGATTTGTAGACACATTTGATATTCACCAAAATAGATACATATAACCCCCAAATCACATATATATATAAATACATTAAGTCTATACTTTTTTAATTATTTGTTCTATTAAACATTAGTAGTCATAACAATGTCTTACCACACATTTTTGGGTTAAATTGATCATTTATCAAGATAAAGATTACATTAAAACAATTGATGGTAACTGAATCTTATTACAATGTCTTATTTTTAGAATGTAATCTACATATTTAAATACAATGGCTCAAAAATGATTGAACTTTCTGAAAAGGTCAGAAGAATTGCCAAAGATTTCCTCATTTCTCTTCTTTTTGATAATATACAAGTAGTTAGTCATTTGAATGGCAAGCTATATCTTTGATCTGTGTAAGCTGACATGGGTTACATGTCTATACATTGTGTGCTCAACTTACAGAAGCATAAATTGCTTTCTTCAATGATAAATAATTGTTTAAAGACACTGTATCCATACATTAATTGACTTTGTTCTAACAGGATCTGAACATAAAACACAAGATTCATTCTGTGTCACAAGCGTGGGTAAATAAAAGACAATTCGATCACATAGCATCTTGAGAAGGTCACAAAACTAAGCAAACAGTAGACTTGGATGTTAATTTTGGTTTTTAATGCCTGTGATTTTCAACAATTATGGCAATTAATCGTATAGATGGGGTGGACCATAATATCTGAAACACCACCAACCTTCAGCAAGTCATTGACACTCTTTATCACACAATCAAACCCACAATCTACCACAAATGAGGTGATCATGCTAATCATTATACAACTGAGCTGGTCTTTTTTTGAAATCAGATAAAGTAAAACTTAATCTCAGACTGCAAAGATATGCATGTTATTATTCACAGCAATTAACATACAATGAAGTAGGCATAATAATGAAATTAATCAATAAATTAAAGCAAAATGATATAAAATTCAATTTCCTCTTTTTCAGGTACTTTTCCATTTCGTCCAGAGCTATGTATGTTTTGGGTTACCATGGACGTCCTCATGTGTACTGCCTCTATCTGGCACATGTGTACTATGTCAATGGATCGGTATTTCACGTTAAAATATCCAATGAGATATGGACGAAACAAAACGAAGATGATGGTTGCACTCAAAATCTTTTTTGTTTGGGCCGTTTCCATAACGATTAGTAGTCCATTGTGTATTTATGGACTTCAGGATAGTAAATATGTATTAAATGATGGATTATGTGCCCCCATGATAGAAGATTTTGTGATTTATGGATCAATTTTCGCCTTTTACATTCCATTGGTCATTATGCTTGTGACCTACATATTGACAATTAGAATACTCTGGCAAAATCAGGTCAACATGCAGAGATATAATGATTTGAGATACAAACAGAAAAAAGATCAACATAAAAAGCCATTCAAAGCATTTCTCTCTCCTCCGAGTGACGAAGGTTCCAGACGACACAGTGTTGGACAAGATGAAAGTGACACTGATGCTACAGTACTTGCTGCAGTAGTACCAGTTCCCCCACAGCAGAAAGACCACCTATACACCGAAAAATTTGTGTACAAAAAAATGTCAAACCCCAAAAAACATAACTGGGAGAGACGAAAAGCCTCGTCATTTACCTGTTTACCAACTTATCCTAAATATCCAATGCTCAAACCGCAAGAGCATACTTCAGAGTTACTCAGAGTAAATTCTATTGAAAATGTCTCAAAAGGTAAAAACATATTTGGTGCTTCGTCATTTTATAACCTTCATGACCCTGATGCCCCATTTGGAGGTGGTATCAAAAATTTAATGTTTCACAGCTGTGGAAACCTTGATCGTGATTTCAAGTCAACAGGATGGAAACAAAATTATTTCCAAATTCAACGAGAAATGGATCAAATAATACAAGATGGAGAGACAGAAACCAAAAGAGGTTTTTCAACAGAGTCAGTCATGGAAATGAAAACACATAAGTTATCGGAGGACAGTGGGGTTCCAAATATACTGAGCCTACCAAACACGCCAAAAATTGTATCTGAATCAGAAGACTCTCTCGATGAAACTTCTTCTTCTGGGTCTGATTTTCTGACAATAAAATTACATCCTCAGTCATTCCACATGTATAAATTAAATTCGTCATCAATCCAGACTTCTACTAGTCCCTTGCTTAGCAAGACCTCCAGCAAAAATCATGTCAATGGATATTATCAAAAAGTATATGATACTACAAAATCTAGTGATTCTCTAGCTTCATCATCAGATAGACCTGAAGTATCGAGGAGTATCAAATGTTTACTGCACAAATTTAACAAGACTCAAGAAGCTAAACATGCGATGTCACGAAAAGCGACCTCAAATGAGAAAAAAGCTTCAAAAGTTTTAGGAATAATATTTGGAGTGTTTGTAATTCTATGGACACCTTTCTTTTTTGTGAATATCCTGTCAGGATTCTGTGGTGCATGCATGGCATACGTAACGCCAGAACTTATGTCCGTGTTTTTATGGATGGGCTACGTTGCGTCATTAGCAAATCCAATTATTTATACAATGTTCAACACTGCATTCCGTCGTGCATTTATTAGAATACTTAAATGTCATTTATGTACAAAAGGACATATAAGATCGGACATCTACGCCAATAGTTTTCCAACATCTCACAATATTACCAACGACCGTAGAAACACAGTGACAGTTCTAATTAAGGACGAGATTAGATAACACTCTATGAGTACTTTTCAATTAAAACAATTTACATATCTCTATTGTCTAATGCCTAAGCATTAAAAAAATAATTAATTTAGAAATAGATGATTTTAATTAAATGTAGATCATAGGATTACCCTAGTTATCCAATATCTTAATTGGAAAGTTTTAAAAACAGGTCAAGCTTCCAGACAAAATTAGACATTCTTGTTTTTTCTGTTGTGTAGCATAGCAATTTTTTCTTGGCTATGCATTGTGGGAGATTATCATGGATTATGCATCTCACACGATTGAGACTGAGCAGAATGAATCAATTTTGGTTTTTGCCACCTTCAGCAATTTTATTAGCTGTACCATAGAAAGTGGTATATTATGACTTCTGATTACTCCTTTGGTGTCTTCAAACTTGTCTTTCTTATATAAGGTAGGAGATTAGTATTAAAACTCAACTTTTTGTTGTTGATAATTGGGCTCAACATACAAAAATTATGAAGCAACCTAAAAGAAAGTGTGGAGGGGTCGTCGTTGTGGTGATCAAATGGTAGTTTGATTTACAAGTATCTATGCAATCGGTGCCTATCGCCATTCAAGTTGTGAGGTCGAATCTCGCTCATGGCAAAGTGTCCTTGATACAACATTATGTGATAAAGTTTGTCGATGACTTGCTGTAGGTCTGTGGTTTTCTCCGGGTACTGCAGTTTCCACCATCAATAAAACTCACTGTCACGATATAACTGAAATATTGATGAAAGCGGTGTTAAACATCATAATGCTAATCATAAAAAAAGTGTGGAACTCTTGTCATTGACTAGAGTTTATATTGCTTTGGATTTTTTTTTAGTGTGTAAGAACTCAGTCTGCTTGAAAGGAATTTGACCTAAGTTGTTACTTGGTGATAACCTTTAAAGGTCTGTAGATGTGATATTAATATACAGATATGTATCAACTATAGACCATTTGTACACACAGTACAACCAAACCTGGTCTAATTAAATATTGGCCATCCAATTATAGTTAATTCTATACCAATTCCAAGGACCAAACAAGTCACAATCAATGTATAAACTAAATCTCAAAGGAGTCAAAAGGATATCAATATATAATAAGCCAGACATACAGTTCTGTATTTGACCCCTTCAGTGGTGTTTGACTCCAAACAATTGGAACCCTAATCAATATACAATATTGTGCTGTGTTGTAACAACAATTTTTTTTTTCTATTGCGGCAGAAACCAATCTACTCTACAAAGATGATTCCACATGTTTTGAAATTGGTCTCATAAGCACAAAATTGGGAAATTAAAACCAAAATGGGAACTTTATTAAACTAACCAAATAAGACTATTTCTGT
>JYMV01031508.1_pt1 | contig 14000 bp, 15 predicted proteins | sample 338911 | NCBI WGS metagenome assembly JYMV01 (sample SAMN03354496, study PRJNA234377) | hydrothermal vent metagenome | biome: Deep sea; feature: Hydrothermal plumes at the Eastern Lau Spreading Center, Western Pacific Ocean; material: Seawater | place: Tonga | collected 2009 | depth 2000 m m
GCCGGATATTTTATTGCAATTGTACTAGTGTCTGGATTTGTCGCAGGTACAATACATGGAGCAGTAAATTTGGCAATTGTAGAGCCGTATCTGGATAAGGCAATTGGAATTGAAAACCAAAATCTCTTTGCGTCTGGGGAAGCCGAGGATACCCCTCAGTTTTGGGTTGAATACAACTCATACCGTGATTGGCAAAAAAGCGGCCAGCTGTTAGCTGGCGGAATTCTTGGAATGTCAATAGGGGCATTATTTGGTATTGTATTTGCTTATTCAAGAAATTCTTTGCCCAAGGGACATACTGTAAAGAAAACATTTGTGCTAGCGGCAATAATGTGGTTTACTATTTTTTTAATTCCGTTTTTGAAATATCCTGCAAACCCTCCAACAGTTGGAGATGCAGATACAGTTGTTCTTAGACAAACTCTATATCTTTTGTTTATAGCAATCTCGGGCTTTTCAGCTGTTGGTTTTTTTGTGTTGTACAAAAAGTTGCAAAACAAAAAGAAGGGATTTGCATTTATCGGTTATGCAGTTTTTATCACGGCTGTATTTTTCATAATGCCACCAAGTCCTGATGAAGTTACCGCTCCGATGGATTTGGTAAACGGTTTTAGGACAATGTCTGTAGTTGCAGTTTCAACCTTTTGGGTTGCTGAAGCTATCATACTTGGTGCATTGTGGCAAAAATACAAAACAAAGTTAGACGAATCATCGTTTAAGACATAACTACATATTCACTCTCATTCTATATTCTTAGAATAAGAAATTAGAATTTCTGTATCGTTTAAATAACTTAGCTCTACCTAAGAAAACACATTGAGTAAATCCAAAATCATGACTAGAAAGTTCATTTTACTTTCTGCAATACTTGTTATGATTGCTGCTTTTCCATTAGCGGTTACAGCGCAAAGTGACGCTATTCCATCTTGGATTAAAAATACAGCAGGTTGGTGGGCAGACGATCAGATTTCTGAAACAGAATTTGTCAACTCGATTGAATATCTCATAGATTCTGGGATTATTCAAGTGTCTTCCCAACAAGGCGTTGATGTTAGCGAATTGACAATTGGTTTCATACCAATTGAAAAAGCTGACGAGCTTACGCCAAAAGCTGAATCGTTAGAAAAATTTCTTGAAGAAAAGATGCCAGGTGTGGATTTTAAAATAGTAGTTCCAAACGATTATGAGACAATAATTGAAGGAATGAAATTTGGGCACATTGATGCAGCCTTTATGGATACCGGACCTGCCTGGATTGCTCATAATAGGGCAGGAGCAGAAGCTGTACTAGCTGAAGTTGTTAAGGGGAAAGTAAACTATCAAGCGACAGTTTGGACTAAATCAGATAATGATTCAATTAATTCCTTAGAAGACACATTGGGTAAAAAAGTGGCCTTCACAAGCATTACTGGCTCATCAGGATTTGTAAGACCAATGGGTACACTAGTCACACAAGGTCACATTAACGTTGAAGGAGATGATATTATTGCACTTCAAGCAGCGTTGGCAGATTCATTTGAGAATTATACGTTTGCAGGAGGATACAAGGCAGCTCTTCAATTGTTACTTAATGATCACGTTGATGTTGCATTTGGTTCCGATATTGCACCAAAAAAATATCTTGACCCAGTTGACCAAGGAAAATTAAAGGCAGTTGACACAATAGGACCTGTTCCATCACATGTCTTTATGGTCAGCTCTGAAATGTCAGACGGTACCAAAGCTGCATTAGTTAGTGCCTTGGTGGAGCTAAATTATGCAGAAAATAATCAAATTCTAAGAAACCTTTACGGTGCGGAGGCGTTACTACCAACGTCAACTGAAATGCACATTGGAGATTTTGGAAAATTCATTGATGCCTTAGTGGGTCTAGATCAAAAAATCCTAGATAAATACAACAAGTCGAGTTAGAATGTCTGCTACAAAACCATCTAAAGTAAAAACATTGGGAAAAGCTTTTGCAATTTTTACAAAAACCATCGTTCAGATGAATGACATTTCGGCATCATATGATTCAAAGAATTATGTCCTAAAAGATATCAGGATGTCAGTTGATCGAGGTTCAAACTATGCTATAGTTGGACAATCTGGTTCGGGAAAATCTACCCTGTTGAGACTGATAAATGGCATGATGAACCCAAGCAAGGGCAAAATTATGGTTGACTATCAAACACCCAATACCTCCGACAAAAAATTCAAGTCATTAATGCATAAAATTGGCTATATACCTCAAAACTTGGGCTTGATAAAAAATTCTACAGTACTTGAGAATATTTTGATTGGGGCACTTCCACGTGTTGGAGGATTTAATTCATTTTTCAAAAGATTTTCTGATTTAGAGATTGATAATGCCAAAAAAATTCTAAAGCAAGTTGGTCTTCAGGACAAAGAAAACAGAAAGATCTACATGCTGAGTGGGGGGGAAAAGAGGAGAGTCGCAATAGCAAGAGCTCTTGTCCAAAAACCAGAGATAATACTTGCTGATGAAATTGTTTCTGAATTGGATCATGTTACCGCACGGGAGATTATGGATGTTTTAGCAGAAGCACAGGCAACAATGAATCTCACTGCAATAATGGTTCATCATGATCTTCAGCTTGCACTAGAGTATGCTGACAGAGTTGCAGTAATCAAGGAGGGTGAAAAAATTCTTGAGATAGGAGTTGAAGGAGACAAAATTGTGGACTTCCAATCGGGAAATTATACGCAAAGAGAAATTTTGGAGATGTTTAGTGGTGAACCAGAAGAATAATCTGATCATTGGGCTGATCATTGCAGGGGTCGTAGTCATGTCTGCGAATATAGATGCGGATCCCAGAGACTTTGTTGAGGGACTACCAAACATTGGTATTATACTAGAAGAGATTACCGAAGTAGATTCCTCACTTTTTGTAACTGCATTCTGGGCAATGTTGGAAACAATCGAGATGGCGTTCATCGGAACTGTTGTAGGTGTTGCAATTGCACTTCCACTTAGTTTACTAGCGGCTAGAAATCTAAACAGAAAGTTTGTTTACATACCAATTCGCGCCTTGTTAGCCGCCACTCGTACCTTTCCCTCAATACTTTGGGCAATCTTATTTGTAATTATCGTTGGCCTAGGTCCTTTTGCAGGAGTACTTGCAATCATAATGTACACAGTTGGATTTATCGCAAAATTGCAGTACGAAACAATTGAAGCCGTTGATGCTGACCCAATGGATGCAGTAGGTGCAATTGGAGTTTCCAAGTTACAACTGATCAGATTTGTTGTATTACCAGAATCTGCATCACATTTGCTTAGCCAGATTTTATACATATTTGACTATAACATTAGGCAGACAAGCATTCTTGGTCTTGTAGGCGCGGGTGGAATTGGATTTTACATAATTAACTACATCAAATTCTTTGAGTATGGAAAGGCTGCAGTTTTCATGGTGGTTGTTCTTGTAACCGTTTTGATAATTGATTGGGTTAGCGTACGGATAAGAGATAAGTATATTGTCAAGTCACAAAGGGGAATGCAGGTTAAAACTTAGGCGAAAGTGAAATATGGAAAAAATATCTTGCCCAACCTGTAGAAAGGATTTTGACCAACACGATGAGCGACAGACCAATTTATGCTTGGAGAAATTTATCAATGTAGCAACCAATCCTGTTGTTTACAGTTCTACAAAAAAGATAATTTGCCCAACATGCGAAAAATATATGCTTGATCATAATCAGCGCCAAGCAATGGAATGCGTAAACAAGTTTATTAAACTAGTAAGAGACAACTCTGATTAAAGGACCTTAATGACTATCAGGCAAACTTACTGCTTGGTAGTCTAAGAAAGTTCTTCAATCATACAAAATTTGAGTTTCTAGTTTTTGTCCAAGTTATAGAACAGAATCTACCATTAAGGCAATAAAAAGTACTGCCAAATATGGGCTTGAAAACTTGAATAAAACCCATGAAGCCTTTTCGCTTGGTTTTGCAACTACCCAGAAACTAAGAAGTACCATTAAAACTCCTGATGCAATTGCAGTGTACAGATATACTTCATGCATTAATGGCTCTCCATTATCATGAGTCAGGAAAAATGGAACTACGCTAAAGAGTACCATCATTAGTGTTGTGCCAGCAATTATTCTGGCAGAAGTTTTTTCCGACTGGACTGCAGTCAGCATTGGAACATTTACTTTTTTGTAATCATCCTTAAAGTGTAAAGTTAATGCCCAAATATGCATTGGAATCCAAACAAATACCAATCCAGCTATGACAAGACCAAAGTCCCAAAGACCAGTTGTAGTTACGGCAACATAGCCAATCAGTGCTGGTGCACCGCCTGAGAATCCGCCCAAAACAATATTTGTTCTACTTTTACGTTTGAGACCATAGCTATAAACTAAAATATTATCCACTAGTCCGAACGCCATAAAAGAACCAGCCAAGATACCCTGCCAAAAAGATGCAGTTAGACAAATACCAAAAGCACAGATAAGTGATATTGCAGCTAGTAATAACCCAAAGTTCCTAGCCTTCTCTGGAGGATAAATTCTCTTACTTGGAATTGGTCTGTTTTTAGTTCTCTCCATGATTGCATCTATATCTCTGTCATGATAATTTGTCAAGGTATTTGCAGCAGCAGAGCCTGCAGCTACTCCTCCAAGCAGTAAGGCCCATGTCGGAAGGGAAATTGGAACGTTGAAAACATTCGAAGCAGTTATTGCTGCTCCAAAGGCGGTAAAAACCAAAAGATACCAAATCTTTGGTTTAGTCAGCTCGTAATATACAGCCAAATTGGAATTTGTATTAAAAATCTGCATATGTCATCTCATCTTCTCGTTACCTTCATAAATCTATCATATAGGGCATTTGTTTTTTCCGCCTCTTCATTTCTATAAAGCTCTCAGAACTTACTATACCTTGAATTTTACCGATCTCCTCTGAAATTAAGCGGTGCATCTCAGGTAGGTTTTTTGCAAACATGATTACTAGTATGTCAAACCTACCAGTTACTTCTGAGATCTCTCTTACTCCAGGAATTTTAAACAATTCTTCAATTACAACATCACGCTGTTTTGAATCCATGTTAATTCCTGTTAATGACTTTACAGACTTCTTGATCAGTTTGGTTTTTACCAAACGCTTGATCCTGCTATAAACAACTGAAGTGTTTACGTTAATCTTTTCTGAAAGTTTTGGTATTGAGATTGACGAATCATTACTAAGCTCTGATAAAATCTTTAAATCTGTTTTATCCAAGATTGCCGTTTAAAACACCCACTGGTTTACACATTTTTGGGTATAATAAAGATATTATTGAAAATATTATAAAATTTTGGCTTAAATCTTATCTTTTTTGTATAGCATCTCAGCTAGGAGAATAGCACCTTTGGCAGAGCCCATCTTCTTGTTATGTGAAAATAATACGTACTTTATTCCATGGTCAAACAATTCTTCTTTTTCTAACCTTCCAATAGTTGTAGTCATTCCATCTCCAACATTTCTATCAATTCTTGGTTGTGGTCTTGTAGGATCGTCATGTACAGCGTAGTAGTCTTTTGGAGCTGATGGTAGACCCATAACACTAATTGATTTGTTGTACTCTTCGTAAGTTTTTTTGGCGGTTTGGGGGTCAATTTCTTGTGAAGTTTCTACAAAAACTGATTCAGTATGACACTAATTCTTATATCTGCGGGTTCAATTTTTCCATCTTTTAATTTTCCAAGAATCTTTCTTGTTTCTTTTCGTACTTTTTCCTCCTCTTTTGGGATGTAAGGAATTATGTTATCAGTAACATCCATGGCTGAAACGCCAGGTGATCTGCCACCACCAGAAATTGCCTGCATTGAAGTCATCATTACTTTTTTTGCACCGTATTTTTCATACAACGGTTTCATGGTAATCGCCAAACCCGTTGTAGTACAATTAGGTAAAGGTGCAACCCATCCTTTCCAATTCCTATTCTTTTTTTGAATTTCAAGTAATTCAGATTGTTCATCATTTATTCCAGGAATAAGAATCGGGACATCATCTTCATACCTATATGCAGAAGAGGTAGAAATTACCGGCACATCCTTTGCTAATTTTGTCTCAATATCTCTAGCCGCTTCAGATTCAACTGCTGAAAATACTAAATCTAATTCTGATGTGTTAATTTCATCAGTTGTTTTTACTGTCATTTCTTTGATATATTCTGGTATTTCACCATCTACTTCCCATTTTATTATTCCACCAGGATCTTTGATAGAATCAACATACTTTTTTCCTGCCGATCTTTCTGATGCTGCGATTTGTGTTACCTCAAACCAAGGATGATCTTTTAGCGATTGAACAAATTCTTGACCTACAGAGCCTGTAACTCCTACTATGGCAACTTTCTTCTTCATGGATCTATTTTTGCATTTTCAATTAATAATCGTTAGTAATGACCAAAACATACTATATTGGTAACTAACTATCTACAATGTGAAAATTTATCCAAATAAATCAGTTCAATCACACATTCCAGCCTCTCATGGTGGTAGATATTCTGTAAAAAATACCGACTCTGAGATATTAGATTTTAGTTCAAGCGTCAACCCATTAGGCTGTCATCCTGGAGTAAAAAGATATTTAAAAAAACATCTAAACTCAATCTCTGAATATCCAGATTCAAATTCTTTACTACTACGTGGAAATTTAAACTGGTACACTGGTATTCCTAAAAAACAGATCGTTGTTGGTAATGGTGCAACAGAAATTATCTACAATTTTTGCCAAACGTTTCTCAACAAAAACACTCCTGTATTAATTCCAATACCTACATTTAGTGAATATGAAACTGCTGCAAAACTTTGTGGGTGCAAGGTCTCATTTTTTAAAACAATGAATATCACTAAAACTTTGCAAAGCTTTATCACCAAAATTCCAAAAAGGGGTTGTGTTTTTTTGTGTAATCCAAATAATCCAACTGGTGTTTTAACCCAAATGAAGGATATGTTAAAAATTATTTCTGCTGCGGAGAAAAAATCTACAATTGTTTTTGTTGACGAAACATTCATTGAACTTGTTCCAGACAGTAACCAGTCTGTCATAAAACATATCAAAAATTTTGAGAATTTGTTTATTTTACGTTCTCTTACAAAATCTTTCGGCCTAGCAGGAGTTAGGATTGGTTATGGAATTGGCAGCACCCAAATAATTAATCCTTTACAAAAAATCAAAATTCCTTGGAATGTTAGCAATATAGCACAAGGAGCTGCAAGTGCGGCAATATGCTATCATCCTTTTTTGGACAAAACGTGTAAATTAATTAAAAAAGAGAAACGTTTTATTTCTTCAAATTTAGCAAAAACAAAAAAATTTACTTGCTTTGACTCATCAACAAACTTTATTCTAGTTAAAACAAAAATAAAATCAAAACTTTTGCAAAAGAAACTACTAAAAAATAAAATTCTCATAAGGGACTGTAGTACATTTCGTGGTCTAGACCAAAATTATATTAGAATTGCAGTGAAAACTAGAAAAGAAAACGTAAAACTGATCAAAGCACTAGAGGCGATTTAATATTTCAAAAACATTAATGATTCAAGGTACCGCATCTAGCGCTGGTAAAACAACACTTGTTACAGCACTATGTAGGATTTTTGTAGAAAAAGGATTCTCTGTTGCGCCATTTAAAGCACAAAATATGTCAAATTATGCCTATAAAGGAAAAGATTTTGAAATTTCTCGTGCTCAGGCAATTCAGGCTTTGGCATCACGTATTGAAATATCTGCTGATTTGAATCCAATTTTACTAAAACCTCTAGGAGATTATAGAAGCTCTGTTTTCCTGAAGGGAAAATTCTATAAAAAAATGCATGCAGATGATTATTACAAGAAGTTTGTTCAAAAAGATGGAATGAGGACAGTTTTAAAATCATTTCATGCTTTAGAAAAAAAACACGATTTGATTATCATTGAGGGCGCTGGCTCACCAGCTGAAATTAATCTTACCAAGTATGATATCGCAAATATGAAACTTGCTGAAAAAACAAAGTCACCTGTAATTTTGATTACTGATATTGAAAGAGGTGGATCTTTTGGCAGTGTTGTTGGTACTATATCATTATTAGAAAAAAAATACCAAAGACTGATCAAAGGAATAGTTTTTAACAAATTTCGCGGTGATTTAGATATTCTTAAACCGGGATTTAGAAGACTGAAACAAAAAACTGGAAAATCAGTTCTTGGAACTATTCCAATGACCAAGTTTTTACTTCCTGAAGAGGATTCTATTACCTCAAATTCAAAACGACTTGTTTTTAATAAGCAAAATTTCAAAAAAATTAATTCTGAAATTGACAAATTAAGCAAAGTAGTAAAGTCAAGTCTTAATATCAGAGCTATTGAAAAACTCTTGTAATGATACTTGAAGGCATTGTTATAGTTGGGTTTGCACTTTTATTGGATTTTTTGATAGGTGATCCTAAAACTAAATATCATCCAACTGCTTGGATAGGAAAACTGATCGCAGTACTTGTTCCTTTTACAAGAAACAATTCACCAAAAAAAGAATTGTTTGGTGGCATTTTGATTGTTTTTGCTGTTGTAGCAATTGTAAGCACATTACTTGTTGCATTGGATTTCGGAATCAGCTTGCTTACTATTGATATTGTTTCATTAGTTGTATCTATTGCAGTCGGTTCAATTTTGCTAAAAACAACTATTGCTATTAGAGGAATGCAAAAACATGCTTTAGCTGTGGTTGATGCGCTTGAAAAAGATGATTTAGACTCTGCTCGAAACCATCTTTCTATGATTGTAAAAAGGAACACCAAGCATTTAGACAAAAATCACATATCATCTGCAGTTTTAGAAAGTGTGAGTGAAAATACTGTTGATGGCATTACTGGTCCATTATTCTATTATGCAATATTTGGCCTACCAGGAGCATTTGTTTACAGAGCTATTAACACAATAGATTCTATGGTTGGCTACAAGACGTCTTTATTCAGGAACATAGGTTGGTTTGGGGCTAATTGTGATACAATTCTTAACTATATTCCATCCAGATTAACCGGGCTGGTAATGATTTTGAGCGCACTAATTTTAGGCTATAATTGGAAAGAATCTTTTTACATTATGAGACGTGACGGCAAAAAACTGGAAAGTCCTAATGCTGGATTCCCCATAGCCGCTTTGGCTGGTGCATTGGGAACTAAACTAGAAAAAATAAATTATTATGCTGTTGGTGATGGCAATATTGAATTTACAAAATCTCACATCATTTCTGCAATTAGGTTGATGAAGGTTTCATCAATTTTATTCTGTGGACTAATCACAGTTCCAATAATTTCAGCTTTATCATTTTTAGGATGGTGGTTGCATGCTTAAAGAAGTAAGCTCTGTTTTTTCATTTCTAACTATAATTCCTTCTAACAACACAAATCTTGAAACTGTTGCAAAATACATGCATGTTTTTCCTATAATAGGAATTGTAATTGGGTTACTCATTGGTTCAATTGGTTTTGGCCTTTCCTTCTTTTTAGATCCTATGGTTGTTGCCCTACTAGTTGTTGGCTCCATTGTTGTGATTACTGGAGTACATCATACTGATGGTTTGGCAGACTTTGCTGATGGTCTTATGACCAAGGGTACAAAGAATAAAAAACTCAAAGCCATGAAAGATCTGTCAACTGGCTCGGCAGGAATTGTTTCTGTGGTATTGTACGTAATAGGTGCAATAATAGCTCTGTCATTGACAAGTGGTTTTGCATTGTTCCAAGCGATATTACTTAGTGAGATTTTAGCCAAATTCTCAATGGTTTTGATGGCAAGCATTGGGCAGTCAGCAGCAGTTGGTTCCAATTCACCTTTCACGCAAATTATGAAGGACAAAAAAAGACTAGCGGTGGCAGGCATAATAACAATAATTCCACTTGTTGTAATAGGCGGGACTGTAGGACTGATACTTTTTGGCGCATCAATTGCTGTAACAATATTTTTGGTATGTCTTTCTGCTAGAAGTTTTGGCGGAATTACTGGTGATGTTCTTGGGGCAACAAACGAGCTTACTAGGCTATCATCTCTGTTAATCTTTGTTTCACTATGATTGGTTTAGTGATGGCAGGCGGCAAAGGAACTAGGATGGGTCTTTCTGAAGAAAAATTATTACTAAAATACAAAAAACCAGTTATTTTTCATGTTATTGACGCATTAAACAATTCTGGTTGTTTTTCTAAAATCATGGTCGCTACTAGTTCAAATTCACCAAACACAGTACAAGTATTAGAACAAAAAGGAATCGAAACTTTAGGTACACCAGGAAAAGGATATTCTAGTGATCTAAATTTTCTGTTGCAAAATATGGACGAACATACATTTGTTGTTTCAGGCGATTTGCCGCTACTTGACGAAGAAATTATTCAAGTTATGGTTGAAAAATTTAGTATAGAAAATGTTTGGACTAGTTTTCTTACATCCAAGAAATTTTTGAATTCATTAGGGTTAGAATCTGAGCTAGTAACTACATATGATAATATTGAATGTGCATACAGTGGAATTTCTATCATTGACGCTAAAAAAATTAAAAAGTTTAATTCAATTAAAGAAAATTATGTTATTCTTAACGATAAGAGAATTGCTTTTAATTTGAATACAAAACGAGATTACGAATTACTCAGCAGTTCCTGAAATTTTCCCTATTATTCGTGCCTTTGCACCTGTGGGTGTTGATATTACATTTCCACAAGACTTGCATGTGACAGTTGATGATGCATGTGAATAAACTATGTTTTCTTCTTCACATTCTTTACAATTAACTTTAAGGAATTTGCTATTTGGTTCTGGAGAAAGAATGTGTTCTTTTTTCATTTTGCAACCAACTCAAATTTTTTAATTCTAATGCCTTTATTCATCATTTTCTTTTTGCATATAGTACATGTTTCAATTAGCGTAACCTTTTTTGTAGTTTTTGCAGGTTTTGCCAATTTTGGGAATTTTTGTCCACCATATCCTTTTTTTCGTAACGCATGCCTTCTTTCTCCCGCTGCCATTCCTCTACGTTTGCCTGCCTTGTAAATTGAAACTTTCATAGTCTGATGACTCTTACATGTTGGGCAGTAAGATCTTACTTCCTTTGGCATGTTCATAGTAAACATCCGACTCTGTCCGTAATTTAAACATCGCTTCTAACTATAATAGGAACAAAACATATTGTTTATTGTGTTTCTTGGATTGTCTAGTTCCATCCAAACTCTGAACGCAGTAGCCATTGGCGACAAAGCAGCTGATCTTGTACTAGAAAACTGTTCGTTAGTAAACGTGTACACTGGTGAGATTTTGCCGGAAACTCAGGTCGCAATATCTAAAGATCGAATTGCCTACGTAGGTGAAGATGCATCTCACACAAAGGGAAAAAAAACAGTTGTAATAAATTTAGAAAAAAAATTCATCACACCTGGATTTGCAGATTCTCACATACATATAGACCAGTTTTTCTCACCAGCGGAATTTGTAAAAAAATCTCTTTTATGTGGTGTTACGTCACTTTTTGCTGATTCAGTTGATATTGTAAGTACTTGTGGTTTTAGTGGTTTTAAGGAATTTATTAAGATGACATCTGGGCTTCCAGCACGTTTTTTTCACGTCGTCCCAGGCGGAACTCCTGTTGATAGGAAATTTAGTCACGTAAAATCATTGAGTCCCACTGAAGAAAAGTCTGCATTGAGAATGCCTGGTGTCCTTGGTCTGGGCGAAGTATTTTCATGGACCAAAGTAACAAAACGTGATTCTAAAACAATGAAGACATTGTCAACAATGCTTGAAAATAATTGTGTAATTAATGGTCATACAGCTGGCATGTCTGGCAAAAAACTTAACGCTTACGTATCATCAGGCATTTTATCATGCCACGAACCAATCAACTTTGAGCAGGTGATAGAACGATTAAGATTGGGTATGTGGATAATGATAAGAGAAGGCTCTATTCGTAGAGACATTAAGGATATCATACCATTAGTGCTTGCAAACAAAACTAACAAGGATAGACTGATGTTTTGCTCTGATGGCCTTGATCCCATTGATATTACAAAGTTTGGCCACATTGATCATTGTATAAGGGAGGCAGTAAAACTAGGTCTTAATCTAACAGACGCAATTTCAATGGCATCAAAAAACTGTTTTGATTATTACAACATGGGAATGGACTTGGGTGGTATAGCTCCTGGGAAACTTGCGGACATTTTAGTTTTTGATGATCTTATGAAATTAAAACCTAAGAAAATTTTTGTTGGCGGCATGCTAGTACTGTCAAATGGCACTATTGTTTCCAAAATAAAAAAGCATCCAGTACCTAAATGGATGACAAAAACTGTAAAGCTAAATAAATTCACGGAAGATAATTTCTCAATAAAATCTCATTCAGATTTAGTCGATGTTAACGTAATAGATATGAAAACAGAAATTATCACAAAAAAAGGACATGAAACGTTATCAGTTAAGGATGAAAATGTTATTCCATCTTATGATAAAGATGTATGGAAGGTAGCAGCTTTTGATAGAACATTTGGCTCAACAAAACATGCAGTGGGATTTTTGAAGAATTTTGGTCCTAGGATAGGAGCTTTTGCCTCGACATGGAGTTTCCACGAAAATAACATGATTGTAATTGGTTCTAATGAAAAAGATATGGCAATAGCAGCAAACAGTCTTCTTAGGACTCAAGGTGGGATGATAGTGGTTTACAAGGGAAAAATTCTCTCTTCCATGCCGTTGCAAATGGCTGGTATTATGTCTACAGATAGTTTTGAAAAGACATCAAAAAATTTTTCAGATATCAATAATATGTTACTTGATTCTGGCTGTAAATTCAAAAAACCACATTTAATACCATTATTTCTTCCATTTTTGGCGTTGCCTGAAATTCGAATACTACATCAGGGCATAATTGACGTGAAAAGTCGCTCATTTTTGAAAACTATCGTTTAATGAAATATTAAAGGGGATTTTAAACTAAAATCTGTAATTAAATGGCTTCAATTCATCAAACACCAAATGGACCAGTTTTAGTATTAAAAGAAAGCGCACTACAACAAAAAGGTCGTGATGCACAAAAAAACAATATAGCTGCTGCAAAATTGGTAGCAGACTTGGTTAAAACAAGTCTAGGTCCACGCGGCCTGGACAAGATGCTTGTGGATTCATTGGGAGACGTAACAATTACAAACGATGGGGCAACAATTCTAAAAGAGATTGATGCTCAACATCCAGCTGCCAAAATGATGGTTGAGGTTTCTAAAACAATTGATACTGAAGTTGGTGATGGAACTACATCTTCAGTAGTTTTTGCAGGTGCATTGTTAGAAAAAGCAGAAAAATTGCTTGAAAAAGATGTACATTCTACAGTGATTGTTGATGGATATCAGGCAGCATCAGAGAAATCTCTTGAATTATTGGCAGATTTTGCAAAATCTATCAAACCTGATGATCAGGAGTCACTAATTAAAATTGCAAAAACTAGCATGCAATCTAAATTGATTTCTGAAGACAGTGAACCCATGTCAAAATTAGTTGTGGGTGCAATACTAAAAATTGCAGAAAAAAATGGTGATGCATACTCTGTTGATCTTGATAATCTTAAAGTAGAAAAAAAATCTGGAGCCTCTATTCAAGATACTGCCCTAATCAAGGGTATTGTTCTTGACAAGGAAATAGTACACAGTGGTATGCCTACTAAGATCCAGAACGCCAAAATCGCACTTGTTAATGCGGCACTTGAAGTTGAAAAGACTGAGATGAGTGCTGAAATCAGGATTTCTGATCCATCTCAGATGCAGATGTTCTTAGAAGAAGAAAATAGGATGCTGAAAGAAATGGTAACTAAATTACACAATGTAGGTACAAATGTGCTAATATGTCAAAAGGGAATTGATGATATTTCACAGCACTATCTTGCCAAGCATGGAATTTTGGCAGTGCGAAGAGTAAAAGAAAGTGATATGACTAAACTTGCAAAGGCAACTGGTGGAAGAATTACTACTAATCTTGATGATATTACAGAAAAAGACTT
>JYMV01009709.1_pt1 | contig 13997 bp, 4 predicted proteins | sample 338911 | NCBI WGS metagenome assembly JYMV01 (sample SAMN03354496, study PRJNA234377) | hydrothermal vent metagenome | biome: Deep sea; feature: Hydrothermal plumes at the Eastern Lau Spreading Center, Western Pacific Ocean; material: Seawater | place: Tonga | collected 2009 | depth 2000 m m
AGGACTTAGACAAGCCTTCACCTTTGACTGTATTCTACCTTATTTAATCGTGAATTTTTGCGCTTGATTGATATCTCCATCAATCATCCGTACAATGTAAACACCGCTTCTAAATTGTTTTATGGTTAAAGCAACATGCTGATTAACTACTTTTAAATCACTATAGCTGAATACCAATTGCCCCAGTATATTATGGATCTGTATATCTACATTGTTGATACTGGAACTGCCAAAATCCAGGTTGAGCACACCATCTGCTTCAAATGCCTCAAATCCAGATACATGGTTATCGTTGCCCTCAATGGCAACACTTGCAGATACAGCTATCATGTTAGAAGAAGTGTTCGAGCAAACTCCATTGATTGCAGTTAGCTTAACATCATAGTTGCCAGGAGCAACAAAGGTGTAAAGCGGGTTTGTTAGGGTAGAAGATTGCCCGTTTCCGAAATCCCAAACGTATTGCGCTCCTCCAACTGATATATTTGTGAACTGTAGGCTACCTCCATCGTCAAGGTAAACAGTTGAAGTTGGCACCGTATATCCGGCGATTACCTGTGGCCCTGCCTCAATTACCATCCCCGTTTGTTCATCGCTGCACCCATAGGCATCAGTAATGGAGACGTTGTATGCTCCCGGCACCAGGTTTTGATTTTCAGGCCCCACTGCTCCGTTTGACCAGCTGTACTGATAAGCACCCCAGCCGCCATTTGTGTTGAGCTTGATTACACCATCGCCCTCGCCATAGCAAGTCTCGTCCTTAACAGTAACGCTGGATGTCATTGCAGAAGGAGTGCTTATCTGATAGCTTTGAACAATAGCACAACCATTGGAATCCTGAATGGTTACTTCATAAGCGCCAACACCGAGATTGACAAGATCTTCTGAAGTTTGTCCGCTATTCCAGGAATAGCTGAAAGGAGGCGTGCCTCCAGCTATCGTTATGTCTATCTCCCCATCAGTATCACCAAAGCACAAGGGGTTGATAATTTGCCCATTGAGGGTAAGATTGTCTGGCTCAACAATTTCAAAACTCTCAATAATTTCTGAACATACCGTCATTGATTGCGAGCTGACAATCACGCTATAATTCCCGGGCGCAAGCGATGAAAGGGTGTCCGGCCCATTTACCCCGGTAACATTTCTTAGGGTATCCCCATTTGAATCCAGCCAAATGTAATTGGCCATGCCGCTTGTGTTAGCGATAAGCAGGCCATCGTTGGCCCCGTTGCAAGATATTTGAATTTCATTTGTTATAAGTGGTGCGCTAATATGCAGCCTGAATCGCGGCGATGGGTCAATCAAAGGAGATACGCCAACAATGGCTGTATCAGTTCTCATGTCTGTCATCGTATTCAAAAGAGTGTCCTCAAGCAGAATACAATACTCCTGGGGAAGATCATTGGCCTCCTCAACATAGAGGCTATACAGACCGAAACTTGGTACATTGATCCGAATTGGAATTATGGTATCACCAGCCAGCTCTGAAAGACTATTAATTGAGAGGTCAACGGAGTCACCCACAACCGTCGCTATATATGGTGCAGACTTACCCCCTGCCAACTTATAGGCATCCCAGTCAAGGTCAAACGCATCAGTTGACCCATTGGTAAATTTGACCACGGTCTCATCTCGGTAGCCCGCTCCACTGATATTGAGCTTTATATCTCCCGAATAAATACTGTTCTGCTTAAGATACGCCTGGTCTGTACTTGTCTTCACCGATTCTGATACAGCCAGGGTGGGGGCGGCTGTTGCTTTTACCCAAAAAGCCTGTGAAGAGGGGATGAATTGCGTGCCTCCATTTGAACCACTACCTCCAACGTAGCTTGTATAGACATCAGCATCAGGGTCCCATAGATAGACAGCATCTGCAAGTCCGGCTTTTGTCCACCCGATGGCATCCCAGTCAATTGTAGAAGGGTAGGGGTTGCCTACTAAATTCCAACCATCATCGTTCGACAGTCCGGAATTGTTATAGGTGACAGGCAGCGATATGGCGTTCTTATTTGCAGGCCCTCTGGTATCAAATGTGAACGGAACAGTAGTTACAGCACCAGTCCCGGTATAAACCCAATAACCCGTACCTATCCCTAAGGCTGCACCTACAGTGCCCAAAGAGTCATAGCCCAAGCCGTTTACACCTGCTACTGCCTCATTGTAGTATTTCACTGACCAGAAACACCAATTGCCAGAACATGCCAACCCATTGTCACCATCAGGAATACTCAAGATCATTTCCTGATCCCAATCGCCCAGGGAAGCACCGCTTACTGGCGGGGTTATGAAGTGGTAACCTGTTGTTCCAGCGTCAATATAGCGCTGCATGATAATATCTCCTGTGATATCTCCCCCCGTAATTTCTCCTATGCGTGCAGTACCACTTGCGGTTGATAGAAGTGTGAAGTCATTCCCGTTTGTATTGAAGATGCCAGATGTCAATGTCAGCGTTTGTTCGAGATCCGTGGCGGCACCCAGACTAACACCCGCCGCATTGTCAATAGTTAAGTTGCTGAATGTGGTTCTTGCTGAACCTGTAATGGTTTGAGCATTAGTGCCATTAAAATTAACAGTCCCGGTTTGTTGCACAAATGTTCCGTTGTTTGTCCAGTTGCCTGAGAGATTGATGCTGTCAGGTGCCCCTCCTGGTTGAAGTGTGGTCCCTGTTGCAATTACAAGATGATGAAAAGTTTCACCTGCTGAATTAGTACAGGTCTGAGTTCCGGTTCCATCAAACGTTACCGTTGCTGATCTCGCCATAAATGAACCCCCAATATTGCTCCAGTTCCCTCCGAGATTAAGATTGAAATTTGATGATGTGACATCCAGTGTTGCTGCACTGATGTCCAGGTTCTCATTTATATCGACATTTCCCTGCAAAGTTTTTATACCTCCAGTTGAAATAATGAGATTGGCATAATTAGATGAAGGTGTTTTTATAGTTTGATTCCCGCTTCCGTTGTATGAAATTGTATTTCCAGAAGCAGATGCATTTAGTGTTGAATTGGTGAGTAGCAAATCGCCAGTAACTCTTAATGTTGAATTGGTTGCGTTGGTCCAAATTGGAGCCCCTGTGACCCTAAAGATCCCACCTCCGAGGACCAGGCTTCCGTTATTGGTGACGGTAACCCCGGTGTACATATTGATTTGTGTCTCTGAAAATGATAGGTCGGCAGTAGGCATAATCGTCATGTCCGAGATGATTCTCACCTGTCCTATGCTATCCAGCGTTCCTGTTCCATCTAAATTTGTCCCACCTCCTTGAAGTAAAATTCTGGCAGTTGAACTGTTGTTTCCTGTATGCCTGCCATTCAGCGTATAATCACCATCAACCGTTAGGCTAAAGTCGGCATTATCAATAGTGCCTCCGGCATCGATGACAAGATTATTAATTGTCTCATTTGCCGCAAGCGTAACCGTGTGGCCCGGAGCAATTCTCACCTCACCGGTACTGGTAGGTGCCGTTCCACCACTCCACGTACTTCCAACATTCCAAGTGCCATTCTGAGCTGAAACAATATATCCTGAAATGGTCACTGCCAAAGCAACCGGGGCCGCAGCTCCGCATGCTCCTGAATTTGCAATGACACTCACATTACCTGCAATAGGTCCAGGGCCATTCCAGTCAACTGTGATAGTGTTGGTGCCTTGCCCAAGGTCAATTACCCCGCCGACAACCGCCCAGGTGTAGGTGTAACCAGTGTTGAACGGGACTGTATACGATACATTCTGCGCGAATTCCTGAACATTGGTGTCTCCAATAATTGAATCAGGGACAATCCCGTGAATATTAATCGCCATTTGCACTGTGTCGGCAGCAATGCAAAGGTTACTTTCCTCAACTTTGACCGAGCCCACCGACCCTACTGCAGCCCAGGTAACCCCAATGCTGTTAAGACCCTGCCCAGAATTTATTGTGCCACCGGAAATCACCCAGGCATAGGTGTTTCCTGGAGTGTTAACCACACTATACACGGCCGGATCGTTTGTACAAACCGAATCTGGTCCGGTTAGTGCGGAAGTCATGGGGGCATCGCAAATTTGCACATCGTCAATGGCCACGTCGCTCTCCCAGGTACCTCCGGTGACTCCGCCAATTCTTAGATTCACAAGGCAGTCACCTGCATAGGCTGATAAGTCCACTTTGACCTGGATGTATGCATCACCTTGGGCGGCTTGTTGACCACCGGTGATACTCCAAACCTGAGTGCCATTTGCCTCCACATAAAGAGTTCCCATCGCAGGTCCAAACATGTGATAATAAAAAGAAATTTGAGGAGTGGTCAGTGAAGTGAAGTCAGCTGTGGCGTCAAGAAACGCGGTTTTGCCTGGATTGTTCGGATCAGATGCTTCGGTATAGACATAAGATCCGCCCCCGCCATTGTCATCAGTTGGCCCAGTTCCTACAGAAGGCGTTCCTCCCGAATTTCTGGTCCAGTCAAAATCATCACCCACTGGGTTGTTCCAACTTCCCAGGCTCACGTCAAAATTTTCTGTATAAGGGAAAGTGTTGATAGTACCACCACCAGTTCCAACACTTACCTGTGCAGTATCGGAATACGAAGTGCATGAGTTGGTTACCGCACAACGGAAGTAATATACTTGAGTTGGTGTGAGCGTAGGAGTAGTAAAATTGGAAGTGGTATCCCCTGCCATATTGGAATAATTTATTCCATCTGTTGACTGTTGCCACTGAAGCGTGGTTCCACTATCGTGTCCGGACAGGGCTAAATTGGCACTACCTCCACCAGGAGTGCAAATTGCCTCAGGGCTGACAGTAGCTGTCCCAGGAGTGACAGTGCAAGTGTTGGTACAGGAAATATTATCAACAGCTATGTCACTCTGAAACGTGAGTCCTGTAACTCCTCTGAATTGAACAGTGACATTGCAGGTATTTGCAAACGCAGTTAAATCTAAATCCACCTGTGTCCAGGGATCATTTTCTGCAGACTGTTGTTGCCCGGTAACACTCCATATTGTAATCCCATTAACATCCAGATACAATGTTCCCATTGTTCCTCCAAACATATGATACGAGAAGGAGAAGGAGGGATCCGCTAATCCTGTAAAATCAAAACTCAATTCTAAGAAGGCGCTTTGAGCAGGGTTATTGGGATCAGAAGCTTCAGTATAAATGTAGAAGCTACCATCATCTGCGCTGGCCGGACCCGTATCAGCAGAGGGAGTAGCACCTGATAACCTGGACCAGTCAAAGTTATCTCCACCGATATTGTTCCAACTTCCAAAACCAGCTTCAAAACTCTCGCTGTAAGGGGGAACGATAGTGCCAGCTGAAGTAGTTACATATACCGTGACTGTATCAGAATACCTGGTGCACCCATTGGTAACACCTGCTCTGAAGTAGTACACATTTGTTGGAGGTAATATGGCGGTGGTAAAGTTAGCTGCAGTGCCCCCTGCAATATCGCTGAAGTTGACTCCATCTGTTGATTGCTGCCATTGAATTGTTGCGCCAATTGAATGACCAGAAACTACTAAGTCAACGCTGTCGCCCGATGTATTGCAAATTGCCCCGACAGAGATAGATGCGGAACCAGCGTTAACACCGCAATCATATACGCTGACATCATCAATGGCTATATCACTTTGCCACGTGCTCCCGGTAACACCTCTAAACCTAATAATGACATTGCACAATCCCGCGTAATTGGATAAATCAACAGTGGCCTTGGTGTAAGAGTCGCCCTGTGCTCCCTGCTGTTGACCTGATCTGCTCCAAACCGCATTGTCTCCATTTATATCAACGTTCAGGGTGCCCATTGCAGCACCGAACATGTGATAGAAAAAGGCCAGCTCAGGATTATTAATGCCGGTAAAGTCAAATGTCAGCTGTAAAAAAGTGCTTTTGTTTGGAAAGTTGGGGTCAGAGGCTTCGGTATATACATAAGAACCTCCTCCTCCGTTGTCATCTGTGGGGCCTGTTCCATTAGAAAGTGTGCCACAACAATCCTGGGTCCAATCAAAGTCATCACCACCAACGTTACTCCACAATCCTAAGCTTACATCAAAATTCTCAGTATAAGGATACGTGTTTATGGTTCCATTGGTGGCCGCAACATTGACGAAAACTGTATCAGAATAAACCGAACATCCGTTGGTAACTGTGCATCTGAAATAATAGAGCTGTGTAGAGCTTAAAGTGGCGGTGGTATAGTTAGCTGTAGTGGCACCTGCAATATCTGTAAAGTTAATTCCATCTGTTGACTGTTGCCATTGTAGGGTAGTACCTGCATCTTGCCCGGTTAATGAAAGATCAACAATGCCACCACCTGCATTGCAAATTGTGGTCACAGAAATTGCAGCATTCCCACTCGTGACACTGCAGTAATCTATACAGCTTATATTATCAAAAGCCATGTCACTGGTAAATCCACTTCCGGTTAGTCCCCTGAAACGCAGAATGATATTGTTTTGTCCGGCAAAGGCAGAAAGATCAACCGTACCTTTTATCCAATCCTGGGTGTCACTTGTATGCTGCTGACCGGAGATGCTCCAAATATCCAAGTTCCAACTTCCGTCATTAACATCCAGGTGAAGTGATCCCATATTTCCCCCAAACATGTGGTAGAAAAAGGAAAACTCAGGTGATACAACGGATGTGAAGTCAAAGGTAGCTTGTATATAAGCCTCCATGCTGGGAAAGTTGGGGTCAGAGGCTTCTGTATACACATAAAACGTCCCATCCGAAGCGATAGCAGGTCCGGTGTTGACAGACGGTGTTCCGCAACAATCATCGGTCCAATCAAAATCATCACCTCCGACATTTGTCCAATCTGCTAAACCTACCTCAAAACTCTCTGCATAAGGAAAAGTACTGATTTGTGAAAAGGAGTTGCTATATGTTAGCAGTGTTAGTACTAAAAAAAGGCACAATTCACCTGATGGCAATTTAGGGCCTCTTGAATTTTGGTATTTACTGAGCTGACTCACATTATTTCATTCCCCAGCCAACTTCAGGTAATAGTAATTTCCTCTAGAGGGCATCTTAATATCCTGATTTTTATTCTTCCAGTAGTTAACCAAATTCCCTTGAGCATTTGCATTTAGTACTCCTACTATAAGCAAGTCCCCTTCTACATTGAGGGTGGGATTAGCTGCATTGGTCCAGGTTGAGGTTGCATCTCCACCAACTATATTTCTTTTGATGGTAACGGTTCCGTTGTTAGTTACAGTCAGGCTATTATTTATTTTGAATCTTCCCTTCGTGAAATTTAGGTTGGCAGATGCCAGAATTGTCTTGTCTCCAGAACTGATGGTGACATTGCCCATATTTGGTCTTGAACACTGACAATATACAAATATATATATCTCTTCTACTGATTTGCAAAAAGAGTACCAGTATTGAAGGACTTAGACAATCCTTCACCTTTGATTGTATTCCTCCTTATTTAATCGTGAATTTTTGTGTTTGATTGATATCTCCATTAATCACCCGTACAATGTAAACACCGCTTCTAAAATGCTTTATGTTTAAAGCAACATGCTGATTAACTACTTTTAAATCACTGTAGCTGCACACCAATTGCCCCAGTATATTGTGGATATGGATATCTACATTGTTGCTGCTATGACTGCCAAAATCCAGGTTGAGCAGACCATCTGATTCAAATGCCTGAAATCCTGATATCTGGCGACCCTTGCCCGCAATGCCAACACTGGCAGCAACCGTTATCATGTTGGAAGAAGTGCTATAGCAAACTCCGTTAAAAGCGGTTAACTTCACCTCAAAATTGCCTGGAGCAACAAAGGTGTATAGTGGGTTTGTTTGGATGGACGATTGCCCCGTCCCGAAATCCCAAACATATTGTAGCCCTCCAATCGATATATTGGTGAACTGTAAGCTGCCGCCGTTATCAAGGTAAACGGTTGATGTCGGCACTGTGTATCCCGCGACCACCTGTGGCCCTGCCTCAATAACCATCCCTGTTTGTTCATTGGTGCATCCATACGAGTCTGTAACGGTGACGTCGTAGGTGCCCGGCGCAAGGTTTTGGTTGTCTGGACCACCTGGTCCGTTTGACCAGTTGTATTGATAAGCACCCCAGCCTCCGCTTGTGTTCAGTTCGATGACACCGTCATCCTGGCCATCGCAGGTCTCGCTCAGTATATTCACACTTATTGTAATTGGAGATGGGGTACTAATCTGATAGTTTTCCACAGTAATACAACCGTTGGAATCCTCTACTGTTACTTGATAAGCACCAATTCCGAGGTTGACCAGATCTTGTGACATCTGCCCGTTATTCCATAAATAGTTGAAAGGAGGCGTGCCTCCAGCTATCGTTACGTCTATCTCCCCATCAGTATCACCAAAACACACGGGGTTGGTAATTTGCCCATTGAGGGTAAGATTGTCTGGCTCAACAATTTCAAAGTTCTCTATGATTTCAGAACATACAGTCATGGACTGAGAACTAACAATCACGCTGTAATACCCGGGCGCAAGAGATGAAAGGGTGTCCGGGCCATTAACCCCTGTAACATTTCTAAGGGTATCCCCATTTGAATCCAGCCAAACGTAATTAGCCATGCCACTTCCATTAGCTATTAGAAGTCCATCGTTGGCCCCGCTGCAAGATATTTGAATTTCATCTGTTATAAGTGGTGCGCTAATGTGCAGCCTGAATCGTGGCGATGGGTCAATCAAAGGAGATACGCTAACAATGGCTGTATCAGTTCTCATGTCTGTCATCGTATTAAAAAGTGTATCCTCAAGCACAATGCAGTACTCTTGAGGCAGATCCTTTGCTCCTGCAATGTAAAAGCTATACATGCCAGTACTCTTTACATTGACCCGAATGGGAATCACTGTATCACCAGATAGCTCCTCAAGACTGTTAATAGAGAGGTCAGTTGAGTTACCTACTACCGTTGCAATGTATGGTGCAGAGCTGCCACCGGGAAGTTTATAAGCATCCCAATCAACGTCGAACGCATTTGTTGAGCCAGCTGCAAATTTGATTACCGTCTCATCTTTATATCCTGCTCCGCTTATGTTGAGCTTTAGAACACCTGAGTACATGCTGCTTTGCTTGAGAAATACCTGATCTTCCGCTGTCTTTACTGATTCCGACACCGCTAAAGTGGGGGCACCCGTTGCTTTAACCCAAAAGGCCTGGGATGAGGGAACGTATCGACTTCCGCCATTTGAACCAGTTCCTGCGATGTAGCTTGTGAAGACATCGGCATCCGGATTCCATACATAAATAGCGTCTGACAGGCCTGCTTTGGTCCATCCGCCAGCCTCCCAATCAATAGTGGAAGGGTAGGGGTTGCCCACCAAATTCCAACCATCATCGTCAGGCAGGCCTGAACTGTTATAAGAGACAGGTAGTGATATGGCATTTTTATTTGTAGTTCCTCTTGTATCAAATGTGAACGGAACAGTTGTGGAGAAGCCGGTTCCTGTATAAACCCAATAGCCAGTACCTACTCCTAAGCCTGCTCCTATGGTACCTAAAGAATCATAGCCCAGGCTGTTTACACCTGCTACTCCCTCATTGTAGTATTTCACTGACCAGAAACACCAACTGCTAGAGCATGCTACCCCATTGTCACCATCAGGAATACTCAGAATCATTTCCTGATCCCAATCGGCCAGGGTAGCGCCGCTTACAGGTGGGGTTATGAAGTGGTAACCTGTTGTTCCAGCGTCAATATAGCGCTGCATGATAATATCTCCTGTGATATCTCCTCCCGTAATTTCTCCTATGCGTGCAGTACCACTTGCGGTTGATATAAGTGTAAGATCCTGTCCGTTTGTGTTGAAAGTACCTGATGTCAATGTCAGCGTTTGTTCGAGATCCGTGGCGGCACCCAGACTAACACCCGCCGCATTGTCAATAGTTAGGTTGCTGAATGTGGTTTTTGCCGAACCTGCAATGGCCTGAGCATTAGTGCCATTAAAATTAACAGTCCCTGTTTGTTGCACAAATGTTCCGTTGTTCGTCCAGTTACCTGAGAGATGTAAACTGTCCGTGGCTGTACCGGTTTGAACTGTAGATCCTGCGTCAATGGTTAAATTTCCAAATGCTTCTCCTCCCGGCTTTGTAATGGTATGCGCACCAGTACCCTTAAAATTGACCGTACCACCTCCTGTGATGAAGTTCCCTCCATCATTGGTCCAATCACCCCAGACCCCCATATCAAACCCGGAAGCGTCGAACCCGTTCACCGCAGAAATATAGACATCACCATAAATGACCAGGTCCGCAGTTATTGCGTGAGTGGCGGTTCCGGTAGAAGATACATTGCAATACTCTGATACCTTGAATTGCTGAGACGTACCTCCGTTATATTCAACTGTATTGTTGACAGCAGTTGCCGATAAAACACCGGTGTTCAGCAATGAGCCAGCAATTACAAGCGTCGAGTTTTCAGTGTTGGTCCAGCTTGCATCTGCATTCTGGCCAGTCATGTCTCCACCTAATATGAAGTTGCCGTTATTCGTAACCTGGTGCCCATTTCTCAATCCTACAATACCAGGTGATTTTGTCAGCACAGCGGTAGGTGCAATAATGGTAGATCCCCCTTGAAGCCTTAATTCACCTGATGTGGTGATCCATCCAGTGCCATCAATAGTATTTCCTGAACCTTTGATCTTAAGCCTGCCTGAGCCCGTATAAATGCCATGAATGTTAAGGTCGCCTAAAATATCAAACCGTCTGTTATTGTCGAACAACATTCCGTTTGTTTCAATTATTACATTGGTAATCTTCTCATTGGCCGTTAGCGTTACGGTATGAAAATCGTTAATTCTGATATTGTCAAAATCACCGGGCACGCAGGCACAGTTCCATATTGCGGGATCATCCCAATCACCACTGGAAGTAGTTTCAATAACGATATATATGCTTACGGGGAGGTCAACCGGAGGGGCTGGATCACAAACCCCGCTATCAGCCACTACCCTGACATTGCCCACGCCAGCAACTCCCCAATCTACAGTAATACTATTTGTTGTACCTCCACTTGCTTGCGTTCCGCCGGTAATGGTCCAGTTGTAAGTGTATCCTGGTGTTGACACAACTGAATAAGTTTCTCCTGTAGAGAATTGGGCTACGTTGGCCTTACCAGTAATACTCGCAGGCGCAATGGTTGGAATAGTTACTGGGAAATCCGCGGGCGCTCCATCGGTGCATCCGTTATTTTCAACAACACGCACATTACCCACCATTGCTACTGAACCCCAATCCACTGTACAAATATTGGTGGTTCCTCCGCCAACCTGGGTACCCCCTGTGATTGTCCATGTATAGGTCGATCCAGCAGTGAAGGTTGCCGTATAAACCTCACCTGAGGTATTTGGGCAGACGGTATTGTTGCCGGTAACAGATATTGTACCAGGTGCTTTGCAGTTGGTTGTGTCTGCCAATGCATGCTGACTGGGCAAAAATGTAATATTCTTTCTTCGTACTGTATCACCAACCGCTGAAACGTGTGTGCCTTCACCGGTCCACGCCGACGCTGATGTTGTTCGCGTTACCAGCCGAGTTGACGTATTGGTTGTAAATGAGGACATGCCATTTGCGATTAATTCTAAATCATAATCAGTAGTTACAAAACCATTGCCATCTGCCAACGTCCAATACCCTTCAACATAGGTGTTCCTTACACTGTCAGGTAGCGCTAAACCGTCCTGGATTGGCAGACCATTGTTTCCCGGTGTGGATTCAACATACTCGGCTATTATCGTACCACATACACCCAATGTGTTGATTGTCACAATTGCTGGGCGAACATCGGAACTTGTTCCTACCGGAAATTCAAAATTACCAGGTGCAGTGGTATTTACCCAACGCTGAAATTGACCCAGTATTGAGCCGGAATTGTGCGTAAGAGAACCTTCATTATTGCAATCTGTGCCAAGCGTCAGTAAACCAGAAGTAGCATCTACGTTGCCAGCGTTAGTGACCGGCATGGAAAGAAGGTTGCTGACAATATCATTCTGACCTACTACGAGGTTCCCTCCGCCCTTGTCAATAGTGAGGTCATAGAACGTTTCACCACCTGTACTGGTAATAGTTTGGTTTCCCGAACCGTTGAATATAACTACGCCTCTTCGGCTGCTGAAGGTCCCGGTGTTCGTCCAGTTTCCGCTTACAGATAATGTGTAATCGTTGCTTCCATCCACGTCAAGAGTGCTCCAGATAGTAAGGTTGCCAAGTATGTTTGTCGCTCCTTGCAGGGTCTTAGTGCCGCTCCCAGCCAACTCCAGGTTATAGTAATTTCCTCCAGAGGGCACTTTAATATCCTGATTGTTATTCCTCCAGTATGTAATCGTATTCCCTGCAGCACTTGCATTTAGCACCCCTGTTCTAAGCAGGTTCCTCTGAACTTTAAGGGTGGAATTTGCTGCATTGGTCCAGGTTGAGGTTGCATCCCCACCAACTACATTTTTCTTGATGGTAACGGTTCCGTTGTTAGTCACAGAAAGGCCGTTATCTATATTGAATCTCCCATTTGAGAAATTTAGGTCGGCAGTAGTCTGAATTGTTTTATCGCCAGCACTAATGGTCACATTACCCATATTGGTCTTGGTCCCAAACCCATCAATCCATGTGCCCACCCCATTCAGCATTAGGGGCTTTCTGCCGTCATAGATCCCGTTCAACGTGAAATTTCCATCAACGGTCATTTCCTTGTTGTTATCGAGAAGTGTTGCACCTGATTCAATGGTCAGATCATTGATCCTCTCACTTGCCTGTAGCTTCACACTATGGCCAGATGCAATTATCGCGTTGTCGGTGTTTACAGGGATGACACCACCAACCCAGGTAGTTGTTTGGTCCCAGTCACCAGTTGTCAGCGATGTAATTGTTGTCTGACTCAGTGAGAATAGTGGGGTCAGGATAAATAGGATGAGAATGGAACATACCTTACCCGCTGTCAAAATTTGACAGATACCTTCTCGGCATATCACAAAGAAGTTCATTTTATTTAGCACCGTTCTTTTCGTTGTCCAGCAATACCAGATGCAGACTAACTACTAATTTAGCAATTATTAGTCAAAAATATTGCCGGTTAATAGGTTGAATCAATGCCCAATTACTACTTAGGGATATATATTAAATATGTATAAATCGCTCTATTTACGGGTAAAAACTAATTTAGTTACTTAGAAAGGACGCTGTAAGGGGCCGTGGGTTACCAAAATTATCGATATTTCGACAAAACAGAGATAAACTTCGACGAACAATACGATTTATGAATAATTGACCGAGTTTATGTAACAGAATAATTTGGTATTATTGATCTCCTGAATAAACTATTTGTTATGAATAAAGCAGTTTTCCTTGACCGTGACGGTGTTATCAATTTTGAGCATGGAGACTATACCTATGACAAGGCTGATTTTCAAATCAATGATGGCGTTATTGAATCCCTGAAAATAATAGTTGAGAAGGGTTATTTATTGATCGTGATCACCAATCAAAGTGGTATTGCAAAAGAGGTTTATGATCATAGCGCCGTTCAAGGCCTGCACGATTTTATGACAGCTACCCTGTTGAAGGATAACATACCCTTAGCGGCGGTATACTATTGTCCGCACCATCCAGATTTATCTGAGTGTCTTTGCAGGAAGCCCCAGAGTATTATGGTGGAAAAGGCAATAGCCAGATTCAATATAGATCCTAAGGCTTCCTACCTGATTGGTGACAGGGAACGCGACATAATAGCAGGTGGTACTGCAGGCCTCACTGGAATACTCATCGAATCCAACAGTACATTGATGGAGGTAGTACCGATGATTGCCTAATATGATTTTCCTGGCGCAAATTATCTAACTTTATTCGCATATTTCTTTCCACTCAGCGTATCAACATCTAAAGAACATCTGACCATGAGCAATGCGTTTCAAGGACGTACGGATGCTGCTGGCCCCATAACCTGCAGTTTGATAATTTCAGGAAGATTTACCCAGGGTACTGTCAGCGATTGCGTGCATGCAGACCTGAACATGGAACGTCACCTCAACG
>JYMV01010747.1_pt1 | contig 13994 bp, 11 predicted proteins | sample 338911 | NCBI WGS metagenome assembly JYMV01 (sample SAMN03354496, study PRJNA234377) | hydrothermal vent metagenome | biome: Deep sea; feature: Hydrothermal plumes at the Eastern Lau Spreading Center, Western Pacific Ocean; material: Seawater | place: Tonga | collected 2009 | depth 2000 m m
AGTTAGTTGATGTTGAAAAAGGAAATGGAAGAGCGAAGCTTGGAGAAGACTACACAACCTTCACCCAGTTCTTTAGACAAATGTATACAATTCATATACCTTGGAAGGGCTTTTTTTAGAAAAAACTTTTTTATTAATTCAGATACATCAGCATCCTTGATTTTTGTTGGATCTGTTAATTCTGCAAAGCCTCCAATGTCGTTTTTCTGCTCTCTTCCTAAATATTTATTCTTCTTCCTTGGAAAGTAATAGATCATATCCTCATTAAAATCTTTATCATTTAAATTAGCCGTCCCAAATATATCTTTAATTAAACCTGATGAATGATATTCCCTGTATTTCAATACTCCCCCATCGTACAGGGTTACTGAATTCAACTCACCGGTAGCAAAATTTAAATATTCATTTCCATTTCCTGAATATTTAAATCCGTCCTTATATGCCTCCTCATCGTCTCCAATGGATATATCTCCGATATTCCCATCCCACGATATTAATTTATCGCGATTAAATATAGGTTTATTATATTTATAAGAATAACCACTTAATTTGTTATTCTTATAATTTAGCTGCTTAGACTTATATGTCTCGTTGTATTTACGCTTGCCCTTATGCTCTATTGGCCAAAAATTCCATACATCCAATTTACCTTGCAACACGCCGTCTACAACTTCTGAAGTTATATGCGATACTTCAGATGATGAAAATTCCTTATTCAGAATATGCCTAATGGAATCTGGAATTTCTGAATTAGCTAATTTATATCGATTTTTTATATATACATTTGTTCCGGTATTTTTACCCTCTACATACTCCTTAATCATCTCATCTAAAACAATATGAAGACCATGCCTCTTTCCGCTCTTCACCTGAGTAATACTTCTCAAATAACTCGTGTATGAGGTTGTGTAGTCTTCTCCAAGCTTCGCTCTTCCATTTCCTTTTTCAACATCAACTAACTCTACTATTCCAGTAAATGGATCTTCTTTGTTTGGTAATTGAGCCAACATACCATAAATCAATCCATCCTTTTCTTCTAATAAATGGGTCTTCTTTAAAATTTCTGTAAAATCATATGACTTAACTACCGCGGGCTCATACCCCTCACCCAAATCAAAAAGTTTTGTATTATTCTTTCTTTCAATATATACTGCAACTGGGATTCTGTACAATCCATCATCCTTACCTCTTAATTCCATCATTTCCAGGAATTTTGAATAATGTCGTTGCTGATCGGTGTATCGCGCTGTTACAATGATTCGCTCTCCGTTTGGCTCCCTAAAATATGTTAAACGTTCGCCGTTGGGGTCGAATAATATTGGTTTTCCTACTACATCTCCATCCTTATATACCATGTAACTTCTTGGAAATCCGTTATTCCACCAGGTCCTGTAAGGTCCGTTCATCACTCCATCTTTGTAGTAAGTTACAGAATATATCCCTGGTTTTATATCTGACTCTCTTGTCTCTGTATGAATCCCCTTCCAAGTTGATACCGCTTTACCGTGCCTCACACCATCTATATATTGATATGTATGACCTAAATTGGTTTTTAGTAACCCCTGCATCGGATTATTCTTATCTTCATCCTCATATATTGTACTACAGTCTCTGTAACCGGCTATTATAATGCTAATGTTGGAGTGGCAATAATATTTTGTATTCTGGCTTTTTAGCATGACTTCCGGATATGTAAATAATTCTTTTGGTTCCTTTGATATATGATCTGCCATCATCAATTTACCATCTACCGAGAATACCCCCCTACCATTATGCAGGACGAAATCACTGTATTTATCCCTAAGTGGAGCCAATTCCAGTATATCTTTTTTATATAAATCTTCCCTATATAAATCTTCTTGATATAAAACTATAGATTGCTTGGCTGTTGCTTCTGCATATACGTCTTCATCTAAAACCCTTGGGGTATCATTTATAAAATGATTATCGTGACAATTACTGGTTTTATACTTTGGGTAATTTTGGCAATTCTTTGCTTTGCTGGCTTTTGCTACAGAAATCTCTGGTGGTGTGATGTTGATGCTTTCATCTAATATATTCCATAGATTTAATTCGTATTTTTCATCATCGCTGTTTCCAAAAAAAGCGTTGGCTGTTGAGCCCAACATAATTATATAAAATTGAATTAGCGTAAATATAGCTAAAAATATAATTACTTTCATTTCCCTCACTTTGGCCATTCAATCCCCACTTTCACTTCGCATTACAATATCAATATAATACCACAGTTGAGTGTCGAATCAACTATAAAATATTAATTTTAGTCAAAATCAATCATCTGCAGATGTAAAAGGCGAGATACTGCAGGTACTTGGCTCAAGGGACGTTGATTCGACTGATGCAGATTCTTGTAGGCTTAGCTCTGCCATTAGTGAAGTTGTTGAAAAAGATGGCGTATTCACCTTCCTGATGGATAGTTGTGATGACTATGTATGTGACAAACAATTCGAAGGCGTTTCTTCTGTTATGAATCCACTCCTAAGACTAAAAAATGGCGATGGACACGACATTGTGTCTTTTAATTCGTTAGATCTAATTTAAAAGTTGTAATGACTCATATATGAGTCATTAATGGCTAAAACGAAGGCTAATGACTCATATATGAGTCATTATATATATTGTATGTTTTCTTAGTTATTAATGGCACAAATGTTATAATTAACATATATAAATTAATTACAACAAAATAAAGACATGAGATGTGACGTAAACGGTAGATTATTATTCAAACACGAAGAACTCTTTGACGAGGCAACTCGGACAATTGAAACCGATTTTAATTATCTTTCTGAGGGTCTTTTTCACGAGACATTCTCATTCAAAACACTCGAAAATGGCCTGCATGAAATTAAGGTGGGAATTAATAAAAACTCAGTGATTTGGAATTTCGATGATATTAAAAAATTGACTGGAAAAGCTGATTTTTGCACGCTTGAAGCGTCCGACTTTGATGAGTGCAAGTCTTTTTATCTTTATAATAATGGCTTTGTAATTGAGGCGCGTAATGAAGAGGAAATATCACGATTCTCAACCAATAAAGACCACATCGAAGCCTACGCAACGGAAGATATATTTGGTGGCTATGATAAAAAGCTCGCCTATATGCTTGAAGCAAAAAATAACGCACTTGCTTGCTTTACTGATGAAAAAGTAGCTAAACGCTTTCTAAAAGATAAATTTAGAGCCAAAAAGATGGTGGTGGGGATTATTGAAGCAAAAAAACAATATTCTTAATAAAAAAAAAGCTGTATCTGTTTTTAATAAGCTAATAAGTTAGAGGAATTGCTAAAATTAGCCTCATTCGTTATCATCGCCAGACAACTCATTAGAAATTTTAAGGTCGAAGTGCTCCATCAATATTTTAACAATACCAACCTGAACAATCTGATCATAATCAGCATCATCTATCTCGTGTGTATTCTTTGTAACCTTAATATCCACTTCATCTGGCTTAAGAACTACAAACTTATCACCGCCAGATACCTCGTCAATCATGGTCTTGAGACCTTTTCTGAATAGGTGCGACATCTCATCTGGTGTAATGCCATTTATCGTTAAAGATAAATCTTTATTTTCAGTTTCTTCAATTTCACTCATGTTTTATATTTCCTCTAAATTGTTTTCCTTCATTGTACTTCTTTTAACAAAATCCAGCGTGTAAACCAATTCCACCACTCCCGCAGTAAGCAAATTATACCATAAAATAACCCATGGTTTTAAATAACTTTTTTGTGTTTATGGCGAATGTAATATATACTTCAAGATTGAACTAACTACTTTGGAGTTTTACATAATGCAACTAAGCGGAATCATCAACAAGATGCACACAGACCTCAATAGAGGCGCTGCACAATACCAATTACCGATAGGCGACAAACTATTGAGCATCAATGATTTGATTGGTGAAGAGATTACACTTAGCTTTAATCAAGAGATCAGGTGTCAAGAATGTGGCAAAAAAACAAATAAAAGCTATTCCCAGGGCTATTGCTATCCATGTGCGCAAAAATTAGCTCGATGTGATTTATGTATCATGAAACCCGAGACATGCCATCACCACTTGGGAACTTGTCGCGAGCCACAATGGGGCCTTGATAATTGCTTTGCTCCTCACGTTGTCTATCTCGCAAACTCCTCTGGCGCCAAAGTTGGCATTACTAGAAAAACCAACATCCCAAGCAGATGGATTGATCAAGGTGCCGTTAGTGCGCTGCCGATCGTAGAAGTGGATACTCGTCTTAAATCTGGCTTGGTGGAAGTAGCGCTTAAAGAGTTCGTCAATGATAAAACTAATTGGCGGAAAATGCTCAAAAATGAGGTTGAGCCAATTGATTTAAAGATGATTCGTGATGAGATGCTGGATCACATCAAAGGTATCATTGAAGAAACGGGGGCTGTCGTGCTTGATGAGCAAGTCTTGGATATAAAATACCCCGTAGAGGAGTATCCAAGCAAAGTTACCTCATTAAACTTTGATAAAACACCGATTATTACAGGGATACTGAAAGGTATTAAGGGACAATATTTAATATTGGATACTGGCGTGCTTAATATTAGAAAATTTGGTGGTTATAATATTACATTAACCTATTAGGAGAAATTCATGGAATTGAACAACATAATTACACACAAGAACAAAAACTTATTTATATCTGGCTACATATTAATTAATAGCTTGCTAATATTTGGAATCAGCTCGCCGTCATTCGTTGATTTTGTTTTTTATCTTAATTATCTTTTTTTAGTTGTGGTTGGATTTAGCTCTCTTAGTGTCTATCTTGAGAAAAGGTTTTGTTGAAGCCTACATGGTCATTGACTTATTTGCATATATTTAATATAATCAAAGAATAGTAAAAAAACAAATATAACCTAGATGAAGAAAAATAAAATTTGGTTTATGACTTTAATTGCTTTCTTCTCTATGTAAAGTATAAGAATGATTAAAAAAATTATAACAATCGGCCTATTGCTTGGAACTATTAACACTTCTATTGCTAGCATTCAAATAACCAAGGACTTCATTAAATTCCCTGATGGCAGCAACCAAGTTAAAGCTATGCCTAATCCAACTGGCGAAGACAATAAAGTATTAACAAGCAATGGAGCAAGTGCTGAGTGGATTGAGGCCGCGGCTAATCGTGTTGGTGATGAAGTTAAAATAACTACTAATGGGAAAACATGGACATTCCAGAAGGATGGCAAGCTTATTGGTCCTGACGGCACTGAAATTGGTGGTGGTGGTTATACTGGAGGTGCTTCTATAGCTGAGACAGGTTATCAAATATTACCTTCAGGGTTGATTATGCAGTGGGGTAGAAAGAGTGTACCTGGAAATTCCAATACTACCGTCACGCTCCCTATTACCTTCCCTAATGATTTGTTTACTTTACACGGCACGCCCAATGATAATAGGGCAAGTAATGATTTTGAAGTGGACCACTACTCAGTAGCGTGTAAAGATACAGGTTCATTAAGTAGCTTTACAATAATGAGTGAAGGCACGTCTGCTGGAACTATGACTATATTCTGGCAAGCTTTAGGTAATTAGATTACTGGCTAATTTAATAGTTATTGGTTGTATTGGCAATACGCAAGCTAGAGATGAAGCAACCTTCGGTATGGTGGACCATTAATCATTTTTTAAAATAAATGTTATAATTATTGTAATTAAACAATAATAAAAGGTATAAAGATGACAACATTAAATGAGAATTTACAAGGTGATATTAGTAGAATTGACGTAAAAGTTCTTTTTGACTTGTATGAGCTTCTAGGATCACTAGGTTCATCCAATACAGTCTCTGCTTTAAATGGCTTAGTTGATAATAAGATTGAGTTAGGCACTAATTTGATTAATGCTATTAGAGTATTAGAAGAATTGAAAGGTGAAGAGTAATTCAGTAACTAAGGCTGAGCTTGTTGCTTATGCTGAGAAATACGGTGTTTGGATCGATGGTAGCGATACTAAGGCGCAAATCATAAACAAATTGATTGAGCCCACGCTTAGTGAGACTACCAAAGCAACTCTTTTGAGTTTTTTGAAAGCAGAATCCTATAACCAAAACAGATAATATAAAAAAACTCACCGCAAGGTGAGTTTTTTATTGTTGTTTAGTAATGCTATATTGGTAAAACTTTAATCCAGTCTTCGAAGGCTTCGAATGTTTCTCTACTTATTCTCGGTAAGCCGGCAATGGTTGGGTTGAAATTTTCTACCTTTGTATATGCACCGAATGAATTAAAATGATCATTTGGGAAATAAACTTTCCAGCTATCAGCGGTTAGAGGTGCGAAAATTGAACCTTCAATCAAGCCCTTATCCATAAACCTTTCACTCTCTGGTAAGTTTTTTATGAATGAAAAAGTGACGAATGCTCTAGCCAATAACTCTTCTGGTGCCAGAATATAATTAAGGTTTCCCTTAGCCGCTGACTTCGAATAATAGTGGATAGAGTCGGCACGAAAAATCTCATCTGATAGAATATTGGCAACCAAGTTGGCTGTTGCATATCTGAATTTCAAAGGGAATATGTTTTTATTTGATGACCAAGCTATTTCCATAAATAGTTTTTTTCTCTCATCCTTTGTCAAGACGGAATTATATTTTAGAAGATAATCCGGTGTATATTTTGTTGGCAATAGGAATCCGGTTAAGCCTTTAGCCGTATTGGCATCGTAATTCTTAATACCAGTTGAGGAAAAGAATGCACTTATTTTATGCATAAATTCGTGGAAAAAGTTTCCGATGGTTGGTGTGGATATATGATTAAAGAAAATAATTGGGGCCTTCCCCCCTTGGAAATTTGTGGTGGCACCTGATGTCTTTCCTATATCTACATTGAAGAAAAATTCCACTTTGTCGGATTTATATAAATTTAGGGAGGCGCCCTTTGTGTTTAAGGTTTTAGCTAAAGCATCGAGGGATGAATTAAAAAAGATTTGCTGCTTGGCCGTGGGATTACCACTATACTTTATTGTGTGGTACGTTTGTGTATTCCTAAGGTCGAGGGTTATTGTGTTTTTATTTATTGAACAAGACGTCAATAGATAAAATAATGGGATGACCATTAGGACTTTTAACACTTTGGGTGTTATTTATTGTTTATCTGAAAAATAAGGATCACTTAGCGCGCAGACTTAATATCCGCTGGCTTAACAACACTACCAGTATTACCAAAGGCATTTCTTTCGTAAGTAATTACTGAGGCAAGATCGGTATCACTTAGCATTTCAAAGGCTGGCATGGCGCCTTGACCGCCCAGAACAAGACCGATGTGATCTGCTGCTGCACCGTTGGCAATTGCTGAGCCCTTCATTGCTGGGAACATTGGCGGCATACCTGAGCCGTCTTTCTTATGACAGCCTGAACACTTAACATTATATACGCCTTCTCCTGTTGCCATTAGTTCGTCCTTAGACCATTCTTTCTTTTCGTTTGTGCTGGCGGCAACCTTCTCCACTTTTTTGCTTGGAGCGATGGTTTTCTTTTTATTAGCTTTGGCGGCATCGTGCTTATGGTAATCTTTTGATTCTTCTGGCGTGTTAAAAATACCGCCGCCCTCGACGTGAACGTGGCCCAATTGTAGAGAAAATTCTTTGGTTGTCTCCTTAGGTATTGCCTGTTCTGGCGCTGCTTTGTCTGGGGTTGAGACAAAATATATTTTTATGAAAAAGATAGATACTGCAATAAGTGCAAGAATCATCATTGATAATTTAAAATGGTAATCGTCTTTCATTTTTAGTTAAGCTCCGTAGTTAATTCGTTGGTTGTTACATGTCTAGTGATTGCTGAATCCCTATTATTAAACATGTAAATTAGATTTTTGGTAGTGCTATTAGCTAATTCTGTTTTTATGCTGGATAATTCTTGATTGACGATCTGTGTGATGGCTCTTCTAATCATCCCACGATGTGGAATCAGCATATCACCAAAAAATACACCTAAAGCGGTTTCTTTTGGATTATTGTCTATGGATATCTGTATATTGTCGGTGGTAGATGTCGTTGTCTGCGCCTGTAAAGCAATAATGAATTTCACCATGGCTATATCATAATCACTGGTCTTATCAGTGACCGACTTAATATTATTTATCGGGCTAGAAGCGGTAATGGCATCAAAAACGTTGGAGATATAACCTTCAAACTCTAAAGGGTTTTTTGACTCAGGAAAAGCATTCATCAGAGATTTGGTTTTGGCATAAAGCTCTTTACTTGAAGCTGATGACTTGAAAAGGATGGCTTGGGCTAAATCCAGTTTAGCAGTATCCGACAAATCATTAAGTAAGGTATTGATCGCGCCATTTCCAAGTTCGTTTACTTTTAAGATTGTGCTTGGGGTGGTGGCAGACTGGATGGTATAAGACGTTTCGTTGGTTTTCTTGCTGATTGCTAGTCCAATAATCGAGGCGACGACGAAGATGCCAACAAGGATGGCTTTAAAATTATCTTTTTCGACTGATTGACTCATTAGCTTATGTTTTTTTATTGCAGTGCACATTATACATTAATTTAAGATCCGGAGATCGGAATTTTGGCGGCGCTTTAGCGCAAGCTATCCAATTTAGACTTTATCTTTATTTCGAGACCACGATCAACTGGGGTGTAAAACACTTGCTCACCTAACTCATCCGGGAAATAGGTTTGCCCCCTGGAAAAGCCCTCTGGCTCGTTGTGAGCATAACGATATCCTTGACCATAGCCAAGGTCGTTCATTAGTCCGGTTGGTGCATTACAAAGATGTTTTGGAACACCAGCATTACCGGTTTGTTTAGCGTATGCCATGGCCTGATTGAAAGCGGCGTAAACCGCGTTGGATTTAGGCGCCACCGCACAATAAATAGCTGCCTGCGCAATTGCTCGGTTACCTTCCTTATCGCCTAAGCGCTCAAATACATTCCAGGCATTTAGAGTGATTTCCAATGCGCGAGGATCAGCATTGCCAATATCCTCCGAGGCGATAGCAAGAAGCCTTCTAGCGATGGTTTTTGGATCACAACCAGCTACTAACATCCTGGCCATCCAATATAAGGCCCCATCGGGAGAACTCCCCCTAACAGACTTGTGAAACGCTGACAGTTGCTGGTAGAAGATATCGCCACCTTTGTCAAATCCGGAAATGTTGTTTTTTAAGAAAGTGTCGATGGTTTCGTCATTTACTTCGTCCAATTTAGACTGAGATAACTTTTCAACTATATTAATTAAACGCCTGGCGTCACCGCCACTTGATGCCACTAAACGGTTTCTTATCTCTTGCGTTAAATCTACACCCAAATCTACCTTTGCTAGGCAACGATCGAGAATTTGAATCATACCCTCTTCATCCAAAGGCTCCAATACATAGACGGAAAGCCTAGATAATAAAGCTTTGTTTAATTCGAAAGAGGGGTTTTCTGTTGTGGCGCCGATCAGCGTAATTAAACCAGACTCAACATGAGGTAAAAATGCATCTTGTTGCGACTTATTGAAGCGATGAATCTCATCTACAAACAAAACCGTTGGTTGTCCTAGTTTTTCATACTTCTTGGCATTCTCGATTACATCTCGTAACTGTTTAACACCATCCAAAACGGCGCTTAATTGGGCAAAATAGCCATCAACCTGCGAACAAATAATACGAGCTAAAGTAGTCTTGCCAACACCACTTGGCCCCCACAATATCATCGAGTGCAATTGCTTGTTATTAATTGCTTGCTTTAATGGATGTGAATCATTCAAAAGATGCTTTTGTGAATAAAATTCATCTAGAGATTTCGGCCTAAGTTCTTCAGCTAGTGGCTTCATATAAACCTTTATTGTGCCATATTGTTCTTCCAAATTACTTTTTTCGTTGGGCGTCCGTTAGCATTGAAGTATGTCTGCGTGCCATGCAGGTAGGCACCGTATACATTCGTTTTATAAAATTCTTGGTTTTCGTTTTTGCGTGGGTAGCCAGTCTGGTTGATGTAATTTTTCTTACCATCTGGATTACTCTTGTAATATGCTTCATATTTTTGTTTGCCGTTTAAATCCTTGGTGTGTTCGGAAGCACCATTCTTCCAGGTCATTTCCCTCTTCTTATAACCGTTGGTATGGAAGGTGGTATATAGACCGGTCTTTTGGTTATTAACATAATTGATAATGTGGGTTGGTGAGCCGTCTTTATTAAAGTATGTTTGAACTCCATGTAGGTAGGCACCGTATGAATTCGTTTTATAATATTGTTGGCCGTTGTTAGTGTAGTGGTCGTCGTTGATGTAACTTTCCTTGCCATCTGGATTACTTTTGTAATATGCTTCATATTTTTTATTACCATTCTTATGCCAGTCTGTTAGTTTGCCGTTTAGATCCTTGGAGTGCATATATACCGTATTCTTCCAATTGGCTTCTTGCTTTTTGTAACCGTTGGTATGGAATCCAATACTCTTGCCATCAGACACACCATTAACATAGTGTGTCATCCAATAGTTGGAACCGTCATCTCTTTTTGCAAAAACCCATCCAGTCATACCTTTTGAGTGTTTGGAGGCTGGATTATTAGCTGCAATCCACGAATCTATGGATAATGAACCTGTTGCAGTTTGGATATAAACTAGCACCATTTTCAAAATATATAACTTGATCTAGGGCACCACTTTCATAATACCAAATAACCTTGCCATCTTTCTCACCATCTTTAAAGGTTAGCTCATTATGGAGGGCTCCGCTCTTATAAAATATTTGTTTTAGACCATGCTCCGTTCCATCTTTATAAGCGGTGGATTTTTGGATCTTGCCTGATTTATAGTAGTTGATGAATGTGCCATCTAGAACGTCAGCTTTGTAATTAGCCTCAAATTCCTTAGTGCCATCGTTATAATAATAAGTCTCCTTGCCAGATTTCTCATTGTTAATATAATCTACTTCACGCTCAAGTTGGCCAGTTGGGTAATATACTTTAGTTTTACCATGATACCCACCCTTAGAGTAGGATACATCAGATAATAAAATTTTATTTTGGTAGTTTTTTCTTCTGACGGTATCGCCGTCTTCGTCATACCAATTAGATACATCGATGCTATCGCCATTTTTATAGATATGGCTTTGTTTGCGTGTGCCATCTTCATATTTAAGAGTTTCAACTCCATGCTTCTTACCGTCTACGAACAATGTGTGGCGGGTTGAAATGCGGCCGGCTTTTTCCAATTCCTTGGTTTTAAGGCCTTTGTCGTCCCAGTAGGTTTGTAGCCCTTCAAAACGGTTATTTACAAAATTCTGTTGGGCTGATTGCTGACCATTTGTGTGCCAGATTGAATGCTTCCCTTCTCTTTGTCCCGATGTGTATAGTCCTTCTGACTTTTTGGTTTTATTATCGAACCAGGTTATCTGCACGCCATTCTTTTTATTGGCTGTGTAATTAACTGAGGAAGATTTAACCGCATTATCATGCCACTTTGTTTCGACTCCCTCTTTGTTATTCCCAACCAAATTAGTTTTTGAAACCATCTGGTTAGATGCATTATATGTCCATTCAACCGCTACGCCTCTTTGGCCATTCACATATTCTGATTGCTCTAAAATTGAGTTCTGATCATTCCAACGTTGAACAGATCCGTTCAATTCACCCTTAGTGTAATTCAATTCCTTATGCTTATTATTGTTTGGATGATAAGAAAGGGCAAGTCCATGCAATACGTCGTTATTATAAAGTCTCTTAAATAAAAGAGTATCATCGGCGTTATACGTCCACTTAATCGATTTTCCTTTTACACCATGACTATACATGGCGTCCTCTAAGAGCTTACCAGACTCATTAAAAGTACGGGCTTCGCCATTTAATTTATTTAATTTGTAATTTTGGGTTTGCTTAACTTTACCATCTTGATGCCATAAAGTATGAATACCCTCTTTGTTGCCAGAAACATACTCGCCCTGCGATGATTTTTCGGCAGTGTCATAGAATGTAGTTTCCTCGCCATGGTTAATACCATTAAGCATCCCGTTTACTGAGGCAATGGCCTTGTTCGTGTGGTAAGTCCATTTAGTAGCGGTGGTTAATTTGCCATTATCAAAAGTACCAATAAGGGTTTTTTCACCTTTGTCATTCCATTGTGTAGTCTCTCCATTTTGGATACCATCATCATAGATAGAGTCAGCAGACTTAGTGGCATTATCATGCCAAATAGTCTCTACACCTTGTTTCTTGCCATTCTCAAAGCTAACGGTGGATTTCTTCTTCCCATTGGGGTGCCAAGATAGCATTTCATTGACCTGAACGCCGTTTAAAAACTCTCTTTGGAAATTCTTGGCATATCTATTATGATAATCCCAGCGTAAAACCTTCCCCTTCACACCATTGGCAAACAATGCATCCTCAATCTTCTGTCCTTGGGTTGAATAAACGGCTTCTACACCTTGCTTTTCACCATTTGAGTAGTTGACTGTTGAAGCCTTTGAGCCATTCTCATGATACGTAGATGAGGCACCACTCTTAATGCCGTTTGCATAGGTGAAAACGGTACTTTTGTTTTTTGAAGCATTATCAAAGTAAAAGGTGGTTTTCCCATGTGGATTTTGGCCAATCATATTAGTGATTGATCTTGTGTTTCCACTTGGATACAATTCGGTTTTGACATTCTCCGCCATGAAGTATTGGTAGCCCATACCGGCTATTGCGCCTAATATTATTATGGTAGCTAATGCTTTTTTAACTGCTGGATTCATTGATGGTGTGTGTTCGCTCATTTTTTTATTACCTTTTTAATTTAATTAACGTGGCTACTTGCCTTTTTTATAGTCTTTTTTATCTTTCAAAGAACCATTTTTCTGCCACCAAGTGTGCTCACCCACTGGATTTGAAAAACGACCAATCTCGGACTTTGGATAATAATAGGCGTTGTTGTTATATTGAGTCTTTGGAACCTTAATAGACCTAAATGAACCTTCGTATGACTTTATACCATTATCATGCCACTTGATTGTAGTTCCATCTCATTAAATGCTGACTTAGGCTTATAGTTTAGTACTATTTTTCTAAGTCCTGACTCGTTGAAAATAGTTTTCAATCCGTTTAATTTCATTGCCTTGTAATTTAATATTTTTTCAATAGATCCATCTTTTCTATACCAAGTATGCTCACCAATTGGATTTGAAAAACGAGTGACGTGCATTTTTGGATAATAATAGGCGTTGTGGTTATATTGAGTCTTTGGAACCTTAATAGACCTAAATGAACCTTCGTATGACTTCATACCATTTTCATACCATAGAGTTGTGGTTCCATCCAATGAGTAATTTGATCCTGATGAATTGGTGGAAAATTTATCATTGAAATTACTTTCGGAGGTTTTTAATCCAGACTCACCAATATATATATCCGATCCAACTCTTTTCTTATTCCTATGATGGTATATTCGCGTCAACATCCCTTTATTATCCTTTTCTATTTCTTTAGTCGAACCAGATGGTGCCGATAAGTAAATCTTACTTTCCGAACCTTCATTATTCAAGTATCCACTTTCGAATAATAAGGTCTGCGTAAGGCTGCCGTCCTTTCGCCAATATTTAATAGTGCCATGTAACTCTCCACTTTCATTGTAAGTGATCTCACTTAGCTTTTGATTGGCTGAGTAATATTCTTGGAATAATCCAACTTTCACGCCAGCCACATATTGACCTTTGACCTGTAGATTTCCATTGGCATGATATGACAAGAAGTCTCCCGATAATTCACCATCTTTGAAATTCAATACTGACATTAGAGTACCATTAGCAAAATAATCTATTTTCTCGCCGTCTAGTGCCCCATCTACCATTTTCATACTGAAAGATTTGGTATTATTATCTATATAGGCCGATATCTCAACTAATTCTGCACCTTCTGTTGTTGTGGAAACTGTTTTTTCGAACTGCTTCTTCTTGTGTTGGTATTGAACAATTTTTTTGATTGTTTCGCCGTCTCCTTGGTACCAAATAGCTGTGTTGATATTATCGCCATTGACATATTCTTCGTTAGACTT
>JYMV01035769.1_pt1 | contig 13992 bp, 6 predicted proteins | sample 338911 | NCBI WGS metagenome assembly JYMV01 (sample SAMN03354496, study PRJNA234377) | hydrothermal vent metagenome | biome: Deep sea; feature: Hydrothermal plumes at the Eastern Lau Spreading Center, Western Pacific Ocean; material: Seawater | place: Tonga | collected 2009 | depth 2000 m m
GTATCTGTCTGACTCCAATCAGAGAAAGTGGAGCTATCTACTAGTCCTTCTATAACAGTTAACTCATCTATTGATCCAACAACACTGGCAGCTATCTCTATTCCAGATCTATTCGGTGCATTCATATAACTAGCTATGCCACTATTGCCGACATATTCCTCATAAGTTCCTGCGACCCAGGTCCTGACTGAAGTAGTCGTAGGATCTATTGCAACACCACAAGACCTGTACGTATTGGTTCCTGCATATGCGGAAGTATGGGAGTAGGATAACTTAAGGTTCGGACTATATATATCTACATATAGATAGCCACTAGTATCAATGCCTATGTCATATCCTCTAGGGGAAACACCGGTTGAAACATACTTAACTATACTAGATTTTTGACTTGGGTTTCTATAGCCCCCAAATTTAAAGAATACAGACATAGGCTGATCTACACTATTCGACATATTAGTATGATACGGAACAAGCATCCCACCATATATCTCTGATCCATTATTTAAGAACGATCTAGCGAAGTGGGTAGCTGACCCTATGACACCAGATTCACCTCTGATGGTAATCCTTCTTTTTGCGTGAGGTATTATCGCTTCATTATTAGTTCCGCCCCAAAACTCCACGTCATCTACGATAGGACCAGCTGGTTCATTGAAATGAAGAAGTGTCTGTGTTTTCCAATCACTAGCACTGCCTACTCCAGTATATGCTGGTATCTCATATATGTTTCTGAAGAATGGATCTACTATACCAGCAGATTGTGCATAATTAGATAAACTAGCAGCGGAAGTCTCTATTCTTAATTCATCTACTTTTAGATGTGTAGGATTACCAGTAGAGCTATCGCTACCTATGTATATAGCATCTCCATCTAAGTCCATGTTGCCTATTGAAGCACTTAGATAAGTGCCTCTTTTGGATATACTTATTAAGCTATCTTTGTTAAGGGGTATGGGCCAATTGCCCGTAGCAGAAATTGTATTAGCTAGCAATATCGGATACCCTTTATTATCTAAAGATAATTTTATCTGGTCACTAGATCCTGTAGCATGAAAAATTACTCCACTATTAGATAAGTTATAGGCTAATAAATTAGCATAAAAATCTATAGTCCAATCGGCAGCACCAAAATTATGTACAGCAGTTGTTGCTATTTTGAATACACCAGTAGATAAATCGTGTAGCTGTATATTAGATACACTGAATTCTGTTTTGTCTGGCGCAATATCCTGTGTAGACATCCATGATATTTTGTTATCAAGATCATTGTCGAAATTCTCAATTAAGAGCTCAACTTCTTTTACACCCTTATAGTCAAAGTTGGTGAAATAAGATGTATCTGACGATGAATCATAGTCATGCACAACTTTGATTGCACCAAAAGTAACATCTAAATGGAACTTGAGAAGCTTATCTCCATTAGAGCCAGCAGTGATATCTGTTATTGCAAATCCATCAGATAGACCAGTAGAATGAGTCTTGACGACTTGAGCACTATATGGAGTACCGGTAAGATTGTCTGCCGCGATATCTAAATAGTGTGTACCAGAAGAAAATTCTATGGTTTCGTTAGAGTTAGCAATGATCTCTAGTCCGCTACCAATAAATCCAAAGGCTGTACCTACACCGGTATCTCCATTAGGATCCACATAACCTGTAATATCTATGAACGTAGTTAAGAACGATGTAGCATTCGTATCCGATACTGCAGAAGTTCCGAGCTGAATCTGTTCATTAAAGACTCCTGCTACACCTGATTGGACTACACCGAGAAATTCTCCCGATATATTACTTGCAGAGGAGTCCGCCAGATCAGATCCATTATTAAAGTGGTATAGGCCTATGGTGTTAGGGGATGGAATTCTTTCAGATCTTAGATTATCAGTACTATCTAGCTGGATAGCTACTGTATTGCCACCGTCTACTCCACCCCAAGTAGGCTCTAATAGTATCTTAGATTTATCCGAGGAGGCCTTGAGCGTGATACGATCGACTCGTGGAGGTTCTGCAGTTCCATCGTTAGATACTTGGCTTATGTAAAATCTTAGCTGATCTGTGCCATCCCCTACTGTAGGTATTCCACCAATAAGTATCTCTTGGTTAGGTACACTAGTAATAGTTACATAGGACCCATAGTCTGTCCAATCGGCCGCTACACTGCTCTTATATTGTGGCTTTATCTTGGTTAGACCATTACCGGTTTCTAACTCACTAACTACATAGATAGCATTATATTTTGTAAGACCAAGGCTAGGAGCATATTCTGGAGTAATTGCAGTTTGTTCTCCAGTAGAGTATATGCCTGAAGCAATTGAATCTTCGTCGAGATACATTCCTGATGCAGATTGATATATATAGTCGACTAATGTTTTACCTATGGTCTCTGGAGAAGTTGTATCACTGCCAGTATCAAAAGCACCTAATTGCAGTTTCTTTGATATTGTTGATCCAGTAAACTTATCAATACCGGCAAAAGCACTACCGTCCTGCAGTAGAACATGATAGTCATCTTGCTTGAATCCAAACCTTAACCTCTGTGGAGCAGTCTGTAAATCTACAAGTATAAAATCCGTAGAACCTCTAACCCCTATCCCTGAATCAACAAAGTAAAACTCTATTCGTTGGTTACCATCATCAACTAACATACTATGGCCAATTTTAGTAGATGATGTATTAACTATAGGAACCTGGACTCTAGTTTCAATAGTATATCCGGTAGCATTACTAACAGAATCAAAATATGAAGTTTCTGTTACATGAAAATATTCAGAGGTAGCAGTAGTCTCAAAGCTCATGGCCACCACCTGCAAATACATCAAACTGGCTCTCTAGCACACCTGGAGCAGGAGATATATCATTTTGATTAGTCCATGTTGGAGTAACCCACGTGGTCCCCATGTATCCTGTGTTAGAAGCACTAGACAAGAGTCTTAGCGTGCTACCGACTATACCGATTTGAGTAGCGTCACTTAGCGTGAATCCACCAGTTTCTGTATCCAGAAACTCTTCAGTAGATAGATGTGCACTAGGAGGAGTAAACATCGTCCGGTGCTTTCGCTGTTGTCCAGTCGCTATACAATGAGACTTCGTCATATATAGTTCGATAGGCGACCCTGAAGCCATACTCAACGCCAGAATTAATAGTCCTTGTTATAACCCCATGCTTTCTGTCTAGTATATGCGTTGAAGAAGATGTGCTACCAAACCTTGACCAACCAAACATCGTGCTGACGTTACTAGTATTCTCCTGATACATTTCAATCTTATAGTGATCTACGTATGGTATAAGGCTTTTCCCAGAGATAGAACTAAACGGTATTCCTAGTTCTACGTAGTAGTAGTTATTCTCTTTTAAAACAACCTTACTAATAGGATGGGGCTTTGTGTACATCAGAGAATTGACATCTATGCTACTAGTATTTCCATTTGCATCTACAAATGTAAATGAAAATAGCGATACATCTCCATTACTTATTGTAGAAGTATCGATTGTAAAATCGTAAACATAGTTAGTAGTTGCCGGGCAAAATACTCCTGTATCAGAACCAACGGCGACATTCGGTGTACCTATGCACTCAATAGCGCATACGCATTCTTCTGGGAATACACTTTCTTCGAAGGTAACTCTTATACCGCCACCTTCATCAAAACCTGTAAGAGAGAACGGTGGTGGAGTATATCCTTTTTCAAAGTTATAGATAGATCCATTGATGCATTCCTCAGAGCATTCATCTAAAGGAAATGGGAACTGTGACATATTCGCAGCGCCGATATAAAAATCTGTCATGATCCTAAAATCTCCAGACTACTGCATTCGGGTATAAAGTCTCCATCTGGGTTTATAACACCTATTCTGAACACCATCTTGAACTTAATCGACCCTGTAGAGAAAAATGACGAGAAATGATTACACATATCAGCTACAAAGTTATAGGTCCCGGGGATAGCGAAATCCTCATCTCCGGTATGTTGGGAATCAGTTTTGAGTGGTACTAGTTCATGCCACTCAAGACCTGCGGGGTCTATGGAGAATGAGCATAATTCATAAACGATCTGATATCGTTTATTAGACGGGATAGTCATTGGATTACCTAGTGTATCACACATATATATATTCGTAGTTATATCTACTAGACAAGGATTAGACGGCCGCTGACATATCTGGACTGTTTCAGCTTTCCACTGATTAGTACCCTGCACAACACATTCGCTATCGCTAGGAACAGGTACATCTGTGGGGGTTCCATCTGGTGGTTCATCTCCGGCCGGGATAATATCACCATTCATATTAGGTGGTCCAAGAGGGCACGGAAATACAGGTAAGCTAGGTAAAGCATATGTCCCTACCGGCAGTAATATGCCGGAGTCGAGGCTAAGATTTCCCGTGAGAACAACATCATTGTATTGGCCTCCAGGGCCCTGAGCGTATACGGTGATTCCATCACCCGGGAGACTATCGAATCCGAGATACGGAGTATCTCCTGCAATTACCTGATTTATTTGTCCAGCAACACTTGTTGACTCGTACCCACTATCAACATTGAGTAACAGATATCCATCATGGTTTGTACTTACCATAGTGCTATAGTTATTCCTGTTATTATTAAGAACTACTAGTCCGTCAATGACAGGAGTTTGTATCGATCCACCCATGTACCCCAGGTCATTAGCCATACCACTATAGACGAGGCCTGTTGGATGTTCTAGATTACTTCCTAGTATAGTATACGAGTAGTTACAATCAACTTTGTCTTCTACGTCGGTTACCTGTATGTCTATACTATTCCCAGTCGCAGTTGAAAACTGCAGATAGCAATCATGTGCGCCAGGGAATATCTCTACCCCATCGATAGCAAATCTACTGGAGGAAACTCCCGTAGTAGTTAAATCCGTATCTACGACTGTTAGCTTAGTCTTAAGTCCTCTACTCGAAGCTATTTGCGGTATCTTTACTACGAAGTCTACCGTATCTGTAGTAGCAACCATTCTTCGCTTTTCACCTGGTCTCGGATATATTCTTGTCGCATATCTCCATGCAGGATTGTTCGTCAGGTCAGCGAGGCTACCAGGCAATAATGGAGACTGTGAGGTATATCCTTCCACCGTATATCCATCTGGAGCAATAATCACTGACTCATCCGATGATACAAGCAGCTTATTATTCGAGCTGAATACCATTCCAATGATCCTGGCTGCCCCGGGGGGCATGCCGGGAGGAATGGGAGCATTCATAAACGAGTATGATAATGGGCGAATATTGATCTTATTATGTGCAAACCATCTAAATGATTGGTCTGAAGTCAATATACCTAGTATGACTAGACATCCATATTCGGTACGATGTCTAGATCTATTGACGACTCCTATGCTGGCTGGTGTGACTAAATCAGTATCAACAATCGAGGCATCATTTACTGTTGTGTAAGCTTTCAGAGCTACGCTCTTATTAACTATAAAGAATATGCCATTAAGAACTTCTTCAGATTCAAAGTTAAGGAACGGGCCTACTCCGTAGAATATCCCTGCGCCTCCATTATATATAATATTAGAATCATCAACTATATGAAAATCTCCAGAAACTGGAACTTCATAGTCCTGGTTCGCGTTAGTCGGAGCCAATGGCTCAGTGGATGTTCTTGAGAAGTTTTTTGTATAGAGGGGTCCTGCGTTATATCCTGGACGTCTGTACCCAAGAACCTGAGACCCTTCCGGACTAACATTCCTTGATTTATTGGTTAAAAATAACTCCATGGTAGCCGTAGGAGCAGATGAAGCATTCCCGTCTTTTCTGTTAGCTGATTTCAAAAGCCTGCCATGAGCATCTGTCTTTGATGGAGCTTTTACTGCATGTTTGGCTAACATCTCTTTTATATTTTTCCCTGAAGTCTTATACGTATATGCATCTATATTTAAAGATCCTGATCCAGCTAGCTCACTCGCATTGAGTAGCGTACGTGTGGGATTGGCACGCCCATCAGCTATAGTGAGGGATGCACCTAGTGCCCTACTCGTCACCTTCGTTGTGAGATACTCAGTTCTTGATCCGACGATATCACTGAAAGCCCCCCGCTTGAATACCTGGCTGGATATGACTGCTGTCCCTGGCTGGTTTGGTGTATTCTCTATAGCTGAGCGAGTAACCATTCCTGGAAGATTCAGTGGCCCTCCAGCTAGAGTAGCACTACCTCTTTCTGCCTCCCTGTACTCAGCTATTCGAGCTAATGGTTTTTTGGACGATAAAACGTCTACTCTATTCGGATTAACGATACCATATTTGGGCCTGAGGCCAACCTTGGTTCTCGAGTCATGTCCTTTCTCAGGTCTATCATGGGTATGCATGATGGCCTTTAGGGTATGTCTGGCTACCGGGTCTGCACTATTGCCTGGCATGTCTTCTGGGAGACTGGTGTCGCTACCATCTGCTCCTCCCGGGATAGAAGAATCACCACTTTCATCTGCGGTGCCCTCAGAGGAGCTTGGAGGGCCTCCAGACTCTTCCGAGGAGTCTGCCTCGGTATCAGCACCACTGCCGTCTGCGACGTCTCCAGTCCCGACAGGATCGTCCTCCTGTGGAATGTTTACCGGATCGTCCCACGGAATGCCTGGTGGTAGGAATGGTATCATTATGGGTGCTATACAGAAGTCAAATGCATTCCAGACTAAATCCCCTGCAGATCCTTGACCAGATGGACCAAAGCCTATCTGGTCTGCCCTAAAGTCCCAAGCTATTAGTACTTCTGCTTGCTCATTATCAGGTACAACTACCGGAAACGAGTTATATATATCCAGCATTGTCATTATATTTGTTTCACCATATCCAGGGAGGTATGGTATGGCAGTAGTATATGTAAAGCTAGCATTTTGTATATCCCATATTCCTGGACAAGATATTAGAAGTTTGAAAATAAATACGTTTCTAGAACTGAACCCAGAATAATTCGAAGTAGCAAGATACATTTCAAAGTCGGCTGGATTTAGCCACACCCAGCCACCGGTACCTGTACTCGATGTGTCTCCGCTTGGGTCATCCGCAGGCAAAGAAACTGCTGCGGCAGGCATTTCCGGCCACCATACATAGGCTGTTGGATGTGGAATACCGTCGATAGTAAGCCACAAGAAAGGGAGATCTTGCAAGTATTCCATCCAGGCATCAACTACCTGGATACAGGGAGTAGCAGTCCCATAAGTTGAGTTACCTATGAACGTAGTTCCGTCAGATAAATGGGCATTACCGTGTGCCATACTAATCTCCTGTTATTAAGCCAACGACCACGCTACTGTGTTCTTGAACGGGTTATGTGCTATTATCTTCATAGATAAATGTTTTGCTTGTATGCCGGCAACTCTGTCTGGTGCAGCAGCTGTTATCTTTAAGTCTATTTCCGTATCGTAATCGACTATTATATCTCCAGTTATCTGATCAAGCACCGTTTTATCTATATTGATCATATGGGGATGATCAATCGTAATCCAAGCTAGTCTTCTGTTATATGTAACTTCTATTGATTGACTATGATTGCCTAAGATATGTATCTGCCCCTTTGCATCATCATATATAAATTCACCGTGGCTAGGTTGATCTTGATAGCTTAATGCTAATACTCTATCGAATGTTGTGCCAGTGGACATCTTACATATAATGCTACCTACAACTGCATAATCTCCCATATCGTATTTTGTAACTCCATTAGAGTATAAGCTTGGGACAATCATCTGAGTGTAAGTAATTGAAGACTCTAGACTGTATGCAGCAAGATTCTGATCTCTAATGACGATATTACCATGGTTTATATTAGAAACCATGTAGTCTGTAGATATTCTACCAAAGGCCTTATCCATAGCAGTTCCTGAGGGGAAGGTAGTTGTTTGATTAATTATTGGCTTATTACCTCTGTATTGTATATCTGAGATGCCAGGTGCTTCTGTAAATAAGTTGACAGTTCCATTTGCATCAGATTCTACTTCTATCAATTGCCCATACTTGTCTGGAAAGCCTAGCTCTCTATGTAGTAATGAACCCGGGTACAGTCCTTTTGGTGCTATCAGCTCTATAAATATCCGCTTAAATGCATATGGGTTATTCTTATCATCTAGAATACGTATGCTGGCAAACTCTGGTTCACTACCTTGTACACAAAACTGTATATTCGAAAGAGTATCTATCTTGGTTGGACCAGGGATATCGAGATCCCATGTAATATCATTGTCGATATACATTCCTGAATCATGATAATGAGTTGTCTTAAAGAACTTATTTTTACCAGAAGTTTTAGCCCAAGGAAGATGCTTGAGTCTTCCTGCTTGCCAGAACCAGTCGGTTAATATGGTGGAGTTATACGGTGCTGCTTCATCGAAATCGGACGCAGGGACTGGACCAATCTGCAGGAATCCATTTGTTGAAGAGTTTCTAAGAGGAGAGAGTGTGAGATCCTTGACTTCATAGAAGCCAGAGTTTGTAGACTCATACTCCACAGTCATATCAGACATATTTGGTATACGGTTATATCGAGTAGGCTCAATTCCCTTTTCAAACTGTAGACAGTCTACCCCCATAGGATTACCGGTTTCAGAGTATATCCTGAATTGTATTTTTCTTGTATTAGTATCTATCGGTATTAGATCTGTATCTATCTTTGATAATGTAGTAGTATCTATTGGTGCAGGATTCTCCTGAGTTTCCTATTCCTATACCGAGCCTCTGCCATGGAGAGGCGGTAGACGCAAGCGACATATCTGAAGAAATATCATACGAGTATCCACTATTATGTTTAAGCAAAACGTCATTGCCGTCATATGTCAAGAAATCGAAGTACAGCCTACCTGTTTCATTTGGTGCTGCAGTATACAATGAGAAGAAATAGTTCTGATCCGGGTCTATACGGTCTACTTCTTGAGCGACATAGTGGTCTAAGTAGTTGCCTGTCGGAACATCGAAGATCAGCATATTCTCACCCATGAGAGGCCTCAACGCGCTGAACCCGCTAACTTGGACCATTGCTCTAGAAGATATTCTCCCATCTGTTTTAAGCATGTAGTCGAATGGAACTTCTGCTCCAATATGCATAAAGGTAGTTGCCCCTAGAATTCTCGCAACGAACTGTTCAGTTATGTTTAAGTTAATAGGATCATTAACTGTAGTAGAGTATACTCCACTATTAGACTGGTGTGCATAAGCTGGATCATCTTGAACAGTAGAGAACGGATTAGCTACATATATAAAATCTGATGTATCTATGTTGTAATCAACTATAAGGTCAGATACTACATTACCGTATTCGAATTGTGAGTTAAGCGCAAGATTGGAATCCTGATGGAAGTTTAGTTTTACTCCTTCGGGAGACATCTCGGTATTAAACTCATATGGAAGTAAACTATTAGAATCTAGCAACCGAATTGTATCATCGGTGATAACAACAGGTGCAGCATCTTTAGGATCTTCCGGGAAAATATATCTCTTTATACCATCCCTGATCCTGAATCTATACATAACATCTCGTAGTGTGAATTTCTCATGATCACTAGACCAGAGTCTGACCTTGCCATGTATCGCTATAACATCAGCTTCTGATGTTATGTCTAATCCTTTATGCTTGAGTACAAATTTATCCCCAAAAATCTCAAATGAATCACTAGAAGTAACCTCTTTGCCAGATACGTATAGGACAGGAGATCGTATCTCTCTGGGCATAGTAAATATAGTCTGCCTGATAGCATCTAGCGTATACGCTTTTTTATCAGCATAGAGGTAGTATGGCTTTTCTCTTATGAAGAAAAATCCAGACTTTACCTCTGGCATCCAACAGCTGATAGAAGACTGATACTGTTCTGTAACAGCGTCTATGTGAGAAAGGACACCACCAATTGTGCACCCTACATTATCTGCATTCTGTAAATCAGGATCACTCTCCACAGTTGCGCCAAAGAAATCTGCTGCGATAGCTACTTCATTAGCTCCAATAGTAGGTGCGGATCCACGAGAGTTACCTAGTATATCTGAACAGAGAAGAGAATCATCTATATAATCATCTAGCTCATCTGCAGGGTCTCCGCATACCTCCTTACCCATAGCTATACAAGGTGAAGAAGCCAGCATGTTCAGATCTATGACTGAATTGCTTATCTCAGTATTTTGTACTATAAATACGGGATCTTGTGAAATAGAGAACCAATCACCATTTATGTTATTTCCTGTTATATTTCTCCAGTCATTTAATGTTTCCACCAGCGTAACTGCGACTGAACCATCTGCTAGTTCTTCTCTAATTTTAGCTACGTTGCCGTTAAACGAATATAAATTGTTAAAGTTTGATTGTAGATTAGTCAGGTCTCGCTGATTTATCATCAGTGTGTTACCTGCAATAGTGAACAATAAATTATTGATCAGCGTAGCTTTGCCATGATCAAGAACGCCTTGACCCTGATCTTTCTGTAATCCGATATAGACACAGGTGTCTGTGTCGGAGGAGGCCTGTTGGTCATTAAATACAGTGTTATACACGAGTGCCACGTCTTTGACTAGCGTAGTGACTATACCGTACTTCGCATTAAACACTATATTATTTAAAATTTGTGCCTGGTCAGACTGGTATATCCATATACCTACATTCTGACTGTCTAAAACGATATTCTTTTCTATGATTAGATTATGACAATTAGGTCCAGTAGAAATACCTTTCAGGAATCCTCGAAAGTACATCCTTCGGATAGTGACATAACTGGTACCTAACCCAATAGAACATCCATTAATAAAAGATCCGGTAATAACTTTAGTTTTTAACGCATCCATAATTGGTAGTATATTATTAGCTGCACCTATAACTAGTCTATTGGTTGCTGTTGGCTTAAATATATTTTCTGGTATAAAAAATCCAGCATATACTCCATCTTCTGAAATAATAATATTATGTTCTTCGGTAAATTCAGTAGAGCCTTGATCAATCACTAGCTGGCTAATAGCATCCTGGACTTCTGCGTATAGTTGATTAGGTCCTACGAAATAATTGGCCATTAGTCCGTCACCATTCCAGCAGTATTCTCACCTGCGCTAATGGGAGGTGGACCAGATACGCCAGTGACAAGTGCAGTTTGGGAAATGATCTGAGTAGTTTGAAGTGGAACAGTCACTGGAATAACTCGAGTGGATTTCTCTCTGACAGCTACAAGTAAATCTGTATTTGAGCCAATACCACTCTTAAGCTGATCTGGATCTACTCCTATATAGCTTAGCTTTGATCCATCAATAACGTTGGAGTAGTTATATGCGTATGCCTCGTTACTGCTTAGTGAGGTTATAAACCCAGAGTTCTGCTGAGCCCAATACCCATAGGTGAAGTCATAGTTAGTCGGGAGAAACACCTTGCCTATTGCTTCGTTTTTATCTGTTTGCCATACACTTCTGTCTGCTACAGCAAGGCCCCACTCTATCTTAAATTTAGCAGATAGATTATCTGCATACATATTTATCTTGGTACCAAAATAATTATTATGCTGATTAACATACTGGCTCTGGAAGCCTTCATCCTGGAGTGATTCTATATTGCAGTTAGCCCACTTAATAGGTAATCCAGTCAGCTTATTTCCGCCATTATCCAAAGATATTCTGTCAAGTACAACAGAGCTATGCATCTTTTGTAGATAATCTATTGGAGATCCAGTATCAACGATAGATCCAGTTGTGACAGAGAATAAAGGAACTTCGTTAATTGCTATATCTGTTATAAAATCAAATGCATCTTTAACGACCTTATCTTTTTTATTCAATGTCTCTGTATACAAATATGAGATGAATATGGGTTGATCTAATAGAGAATTGTTCTTGAAATACAATCTATCATTCTTTGAATACCAATTCTGCTTGTTAGGTATTTCATTCCCGATAGGAGATTCTACCTTTATCACGGAAGAGGTTGGATCCTTTTTTAGAGCTATACTCCAGTCGAATGCATCGATTTTATGCCTCTCATGTTTCACATAGAATAAATCGCAAGCCACCTCGACTTTACTAGATGTAATCATTATTGCTGCTGCATTATTAGGATAATCTCGTACAAAATTTGAATGAGGTTTTACTGCAAGAGAGGTATCATCGAATGTAATGTCTAGTTCTCTTATCATAGAATTGAGCAATGGCAGATACGTAGTACCTCCACGATGAGTATATACATCGAACAATCTGCGCTTATAGTTGATATTATCTTCTTTTGGTATTCGCTTTAGCCCTATTAGGTAACCAAACTTATCAAATAGATTATAAAACTGGTTATATCTTTGTTCAGATGTGTTTATATTTATGTTTATTATCTTATATCTGGAATAGGTTCCCTTCTTATCTATCGCTCTGATCAACAACTTCTCTTTTACATTATGTATTGGTACTTCTGCGGACCATGCAGTAGAGCTAAGGATAGTCGTATTCCTAGTAGATCCGTTTATCTCTATATTGGAGATATCTGGAGATTTGCTGCCAGCGATCGTGGTTGTTATACCATTAACCTTTTGATCGTACCTATCTATGCTCCATGAATAATCGAATATAATTGTCTTTGGTTCAAAGAATTGTACCTGAGAAGGGAATCCCCTAGACCCATTTTCTGCTACAGGTATGACACGCCATAGATATTTATGATATTCGGCATTAACTAGTTCAATCATATCTATAAGATCTATAGTGTATGAAAGCTTTTGCTTTAGCGGCGTCTCATAATCTATATCAGATACAACATTAGACCCTACAACGAGATTAGTAAACTGCTTCAAGAGGGGATTAGACTTGATCTGCTGGTCTAGTATGAACGGCTCAAAGTTATCATCTAAGTTTTCTTTACCTAAGTCTGGAGTTATCTCAAGTATATAACTGGAAGGCATTTCTGCCTCAATAGGGACACCTTCATATCCGGTAAGATCGACTAGCCCGGTATAGACAACTCCAGTAGTAGTCTCTATCATATCGGCAAATGAACTTTGCCAATAATATGTTAAGTCGCTATAGGATCTTGTTACTGAGTTATAGTCGGCTGGGATTTCTGGCCTAGGTAAGACTTGGCTACCGACGCCAACGTTGATGGCACCAAAAGGCTGGGTGAATCCGTCAAAAGGGGCTCCTTCTGGTACTCCGGTATGTGCCATCCTAAACCTCTATTTTAATACGGTACCAATGGCCTCTATTTATCTCGGGCGTACCACCTATTACTTGACTTACAGTTGTCCCAGGGCCATCAATATCGGTACCAGCCTTATGGATAGTTATCTTATAATCTTGAGCTCTAAAATCTCCACCTAGATTATGATACAGAGTTAGAGAAGTTAAGATACCAGTCCACTTCCATGTAGAGTCATACTTGCCAGCCGGCCTATAGGTAACAAGTGTACTGGAGTCCAAGGTACTTGAGATGCATTCTGCTTCTCCAACTATAATACTCTGGTCACTAGGAACCCCATAATTTGATCCGTACCATATTCCATCAGTTTCCATGAATGGAGATGATTCGTCATTCTCATTCGATAAAAGTAAATACTTGGTATCATCAACTGTTGGATCGATAGAGATAGCAAGATCACTATCAACATTAGACTTTACTATACCTCTGATATTGGCGACTACCGGGTTAGTAGTACTAGGGGATACTTGGAAGTTGGAGCCAGCGACACTTACGAAATTGGGATTGCAGAAATATGGATTATAAATTTTGTATGACATGCCAGATGCAGGTACGGAGCTTAGTACTCTCGATAGCTGCCAGCCAGTAAGATCATAGTTGTAGGCGGCTATAGGAATCTTCTCCCCATTGCTTGGCCCACTTTGAATATCCAATATCCATGTGCCGTCATCGAATCTACCTGTGTAATGTAGACCTCCAGTAATTATCTGATTGTCAGACATACTCGTATCTATGACTAGATTGCCTGTAGTAGAGTCTTGGGTAGCTGCGCCGATTGCTCCACCGGTAATAGTTCCGTCCTCTGCCATTTGACCAATAGAACATATATTGACAG
>JYMV01001097.1_pt1 | contig 13988 bp, 9 predicted proteins | sample 338911 | NCBI WGS metagenome assembly JYMV01 (sample SAMN03354496, study PRJNA234377) | hydrothermal vent metagenome | biome: Deep sea; feature: Hydrothermal plumes at the Eastern Lau Spreading Center, Western Pacific Ocean; material: Seawater | place: Tonga | collected 2009 | depth 2000 m m
AAACGGATTGCGTTTTGTTTCACCTAGAAATCAATTAGGAGGTTCTTCAGGTTCCGGTAAATCTACTTTATTAAATATCTTAGGAATGCTAGATGAAGCCGATACTGGTTCTTACACTTTAGATAATTTCCCTATTAAAAACTTAAATGAAAAAGTAGCCGCAAAATACCGTAATAAGTTTTTGGGATTCATTTTTCAATCATTCAATCTTATAAATTATAAATCTGCATTAGATAACGTTGCGCTTCCATTATATTATCAAGGTGTTGGTAGAAAAGAACGTATGGATAAATCTTTTGCCTATTTAGAAAAAGTAGGCTTAGCAGACTGGGCGCATCACCTGCCTAACGAACTTTCGGGTGGACAAAAACAGCGTGTTGCGATTGCCAGAGCATTAGCGAGTGACCCTAAAGTTTTATTAGCAGATGAACCAACGGGAGCTTTAGATACCAAAACTTCTTATGAAGTGATGGATTTAATACAAGGTATTAATGATGAGGGGAAAACCATTTTAGTGGTTACTCATGAAGATGATATTGCTCATATGACCAAGCGTATTGTGAATTTAAAAGATGGAGTGATCATCGATGACTCTAAAGTAAACCAAGTTAGAGCCATAGAAAATGTTTAGTCTAGAGCGCTGGGAAGAAATATTCGACACGATTAGAAAAAACAAGTTAAGAACTTTCTTAACCAGTATTTCTGTAGCCTCAGGTATTTTTATTTTGGTAATACTTCTAGGGGTAAGTACGGGAATGCAAAACGGAGTTCAAAATCAGTTTCAGCGTGATGCAGCTAACCGAATTTCAGTTTGGACCGGTGTGACTTCAGTAGAATATAAAGGTTTAAATCCCGGAAGAAGAATTCAGCTTAAAAATAAAGATTACACGCTTGCCGATAGAAAATATCAGGATCAATTAGAATATAAGTCAGCTTTATATAGAATTTGGGGTGGTTTAGTAAATTATAAAAACGAATCGGGAAATTATCGTGTTGAAGGTGTACTGCCGGATTATCAATTTCTAGAAAGTGCCACTTTAACTGATGGACGTTTTATTAATTATTCCGATAATGATGAGTTTAGAAAAGTTGCCGTGATCGGTAATAAAGTGTATAACGACCTTTTTAAAGATAAAAAATCTGCGATCAATAAATTTATAGAGATTCGCGGGGTGCTTTTTAAAGTAGTTGGTGTTTATACAGATCCGGGAGGAGAGCGAGAAGAAGCTCGTGTGTTTGTTCCTTTAAAAACCTCTCAAAAAGTTTTTGGTGCAGGTGAAGACTTAGGAGGCTTGGCGTTTACACTTCCGCAAGAAGATAATTTTGAACAAGCCGTGAAAACTTCTCAGGCGTTTACCGCAAAACTAGCCAAACAATTAAAAGAATCTCATACCATTGCTCCGGAAGATGAAAGTGCAATAAGAATTAGCAATTCATTAGAAAATATGAAGAATGTTTACGATATGATGCGTAACATTCGATTATTCTTTTGGTTTGTGGGGATTGCTACGATCTTAGCAGGAGTTGTTGGAGTGAGTAATATTATGCTTATTATCGTAAAAGAACGTACCAAAGAAATAGGAATAAGAAAAGCACTTGGGGCACAGCCCCTAGCGGTCATCGGGATGATTTTACATGAATCTGTTTTTGTAACCACAATTGCAGGATTTTTAGGTTTACTCTTTGGGATGGTGCTTTTAGAATTTATTGGCCCGATGGTAGAGACAGAATTTATTAGCAACCCCACAGTAAACTTTCAAGTCGCGATCACAACGGTAGTGATCTTAATAATTGCGGGAGCTATTGCCGGCTTCTTCCCGGCTTGGAAAGCCGCCAGAATCAAACCAATTGTAGCACTAAGAGACGAGTAATATGTTTAGTAGAGATAAATGGGATGAAATTTTAGAGTCGCTAAGCGCCAATTGGTTCAGAACCATTATGACTTCTTTTGGGGTACTTTGGGGTATTTTTATTTTGGTAATCCTCTTGGCAGCCGGTAAAGGCTTAGAAAACGGAATTAAACAAGGTTTTGGCGGTATGGCCACCAATTCAATGTTTATGTGGTCGCAAGGTACTTCTAAATCTTATAAAGGAATGCCGAAAGGCAGGTACTACAACTTTAAAATTGGCGATGTTCAAGCAATTAAAGATAATGTAAACGGATTGCGTTTTGTTTCACCTAGAAATCAATTAGGAGGTTTTGGGGGTAGTAATAATGTAGTTAGAGGTTTAAAGTCTGGTGCATTTAACGTTTATGGAGATTATCCTGAAATTATCGAACAGCAACCAATGAATATCACTTCCGGAAGATTTTTAAATCATAACGATCTAGAAGAAAAAAGAAAAGTCGCTGTGATCGGTGAGTCGGTTAAAAGCACAATGTATGATTATGATGAAGAAGTTTTAGGTTCATACATTAAGATTAACGGAGTTAATTTTCAAATTATTGGCACATACACCAAAAAAGGTGGCGGCGGCGGAAACCCGGAAGAAGCTCAAAAAGAGATATTTGTGCCTTTTACAACCTTTTCTCAAGCATTTAATATGGGTGAAGTAGTAGGTTGGATGGCTATTACAGCAGACGATAATAACTCTATTACCAGTTTAAAACAAGACGTGTTCAACGTAATTAGAAAACGCCACGATATTCATCCTGAAGATGATCGAGCAATTGGTAATTTTGATCTATTTCAAGAGTTTAATAAAATTTCAGGGCTATTTCTAGCCTTAAATGGAGTCGCTTATTTTGTAGGAGTTTTAGTCTTGCTTTCAGGAATTATAGGAATAAGTAATATTATGCTTATTGTAGTTAAAGAACGTACTAACGAAATAGGTGTAAGAAGAGCATTAGGCGCTACGCCGGCTTCGATTCGAGGTCAGATCTTGATGGAGTCGATCGTATTAACCATTATTTCCGGTATGGCGGGTATTGTGTTTGCTACTTTGGTATTATTAGGAGTAAATAGTTTGTTGGATTCTATGGACTCAGCAGAAATGATGTTTGTTAACCCGAGTGTAAATATTGGAGTGATCATTATCGCATTATTAATTTTAGTGATTTCAGGTTTGTTGGCGGGATTAATTCCTGCGCAAAATGCTATTAGAATTAAACCTGTAGATGCTTTAAGAACAGAATAAATAAATAGAAAATAAAATCAATCAAAATAGAAATGAAAAGAGTTTTTACCGTAATCATCTTACTTGTTATCGTTATAGGTTTTGGATGGGCTTTAATTTATGTCTATCAAAAAAATCAAGAAGATCCTGTAGTTTATAAAACTGAAAAACCAAGTACACAAACTATCGTAAAGCAAACAGTTGCCACCGGTAGTATTGTACCAAAAGAAGAAATTCTTATTAAACCGAACATCTCGGGGATTATCGATGAGATCTATATCGAGGCCGGAGATCAAATAAAAGTAAACGACCTTATTGCTCAATTAAAAGTAGTGCCAAACGTGTCGAACTTGGCGAGTAGTAAAAACCAGATCACTTCAGCAAAAATCGCTTTAGACAATCAAACAAAACAATACAATCGACAAAAAGAGTTGTTTGATAAAGGGGTGATTTCTGCTAATGAATATGACCAAGCAGAAGTAGCTTATCAACAAGCGCAACAAACTTACGATGCTGCAAAGCAAACTTACGAGATCGTAAAGACAGGAACTGCAAGTGGCGTAGGTACTGCGGCAAATACTCAAATTAGAGCAACTATTTCTGGGATGGTTTTAGACGTTCCGGTAAAAGTTGGTAACCAAGTTATTGAAGCAAATAATTTTAACGAAGGTACAACCATTGCTACGCTTGCGAATACAGATAAAATGATTTTTGAAGGAAAAGTAGATGAGTCTGAAGTAGGTAAAATTAAAGAAGACCTTCCGTTAGAGATTACTATCGGTGCTATCGAAGATCAAAAATTCGATGCGGTTTTAGATTACATTGCCCCAAAAGGTATCGATGAGAACGGAGCTATTCAATTTGAAATTGAAGGAACTCTTAAAAATAGAGATAGTGTATTTATTCGATCAGGTTTAAGTGCAAATGCGTCTATTATTCTAGATAAAGTTGAAGATGTTTTAGCGGTAAAAGAATCTTTACTTCAGTTCGATGCAAAAACTCAAGATCCTTATGTTGAAGTGAAAACCGGAGAGCAGGAGTTCGAAAGAAGAGATGTTGAACTTGGTTTAAGTGACGGTATTTATGTTGAAATTAAAAGCGGAATTTCTAAAGACGATGAAATTAAGATCTGGAACGAGGTGAAACCGGCTCAAAGTTTTGGTAATTAATTTTAAATACTTGTAACAAAATAAATTAGAATAGACTTACTAATTAGAAATCCATCAATCAGATGAAAAAAATAACGATCATAGCTGCATTTTTAGGTTTAGTTTTTTCTGCCTCTGCACAAGAAGGAAAAAAATGGACACTAAGAGAATGTGTAGAATATGCATTAGAAAATAATATTTCAGTAAAGCAATCTGAGTTAGATATCCAAGCTGCAGAAATCGATAAATCTGATGCAATTGGTAATTACCTTCCTAGCATTAACGGACAAGTTTCTAACTCTTGGAATACAGGTTTAACTCAAAACGTTACTACCGGTGTTTTACAGAACCAAACTACCAGAAACCTTTCTGCAGGAGTAACTGCTAGTGTTAATGTGTTTAATGGGTTAAGAAATTTACGTCAGTATCAACGGGCAAAACTCTCTAGATTAGCTGCAATATATTCGTTAGAGCAAATGGAAAATGATATTTCTTTATTTGTGGCTAATAGTTATTTAGAAGTATTGGTAAATAAAGAAGTTTTAAAAGTTCTTCAAGAGCAAAATAAATTAACACAAGAGCAGTACCAAAGAACTCAAGATTTAGTAGATGCCGGTACTTTACCACAAGGTGATTTGTTAGAGATCAAGGCTACTAATGCAGATGAACAACAACAAATTATTGTTGCGCAAAACAACGTTCGTATTGCTTTAATAAGTTTAGCGCAAACATTGTTAATTAAAGACTACGAAAATTTTAATATTGTAGATGAAGCTTACGATGTGCCAATCGCAGATATTTTAGATAAAGATCCTAAAGAAATAATAGAGAATGCTAAAAAGAACAGATTTGAAATTAAACTTGCAGAACAAAATGTAGAGTTAGCAGAAAAAGACGTTCAAATCGCAAAATCTGCTTACGCACCATCTCTAAGCGCATTTTTTAATTATAACACTCGTGAGTCTGGAGCAAACAGAATAAGTCAATTTACAAGTATCGATCAAGATAATCCAACAGTAGTAATTGGTCAAGTAGAAGGTACCGGGCAAAATGTAGTATCAGATAATTATACTTCTTCTTTTGTGACTTTACCACCAAGACCTTTTATCGATCAGTTATGGTTAAATGATGGTATTTCTTATGGGTTACAATTAAACGTACCTATTCTAAATGGCTTTCAAACAAGAAATTCTGTAAAAAGAAATGAGATCAATGTAAAGCGAGCAGAATATCAATTGGAGCAAACAAAATTAGACTTAGAGTCTAATATTTACCAAGCTTATGTAGATGCACAAGGTTCTGCTAAAGCTTATGACGCTGCTCAAACCTCTGTAGAATCTCAAGAGCAAGCATACGATTATGCGCAAGAAAGATACGATGTAGGTTTAACTAATGCATTCGATTTTAGTCAGTCAAAATTTAGATTATCTAACGCTCAAAGTCAGCTAATTCAGGCGAAATACAATTATATTTTTAAATTGAAAGTTTTAGAATTATATTTTGGTATAGATCCAGAAGATATTAAGTTGTAAATCATGAAAAAGAAAACACTTCTTATAATTTTAATCATAGCAGTAGTTCTTATTGCAGCTATGGTAATAGGAAAAAAATCTGGTGCTTTTGGTAAAACGGGCAACTTCAAGAAGGTTGAGACCGCTACCATTGAAAAGTTAGATATCACAGAAACTGTATCTGCAACCGGTAAAATTCAACCTCAAGTAGAAGTAAAGCTATCTTCAGAAGTTTCAGGAGAAATTATCGAACTTCCTATTGTTGAAGGTCAAGAAGTGAAAAAGGGAGATTTATTGGTGAAGATCAACCCCGACCTTTACCAGTCGAGCTTACAACGTTCGCAGGCAAGCTACCAAAACATTAAAGCGAGTTTAGCGCAAACGGAAGCCTCTTTAAAGCAAGCCAAAGCCAATTACGATCGTAATAAAACTTTATTTGATAAGGGAGTGATCTCTAAATCTGAGTGGGATAATATTGTTTCTCAATACGAAGTAGCGCAAGCTAATAAGCAATCGGCGTTTTATAACGTACAAAGTGCTGCAGCAACAGTAAACGAAGCGCAAGATAATTTAGGCAGAACTACCATTTATGCACCAATGAGTGGTACTATCTCTAAATTAGATGCAGAGTTAGGAGAGCGAGTAGTGGGGACGCAACAAATGGCCGGTACCGAAATTTTAAGAGTAGCCAATCTAGGTGAAATGGAAGTTGAGGTTGAAGTAAACGAAAATGATATTGTAAAAGTAGCTGTGGGAGATTCTGCTATAGTTGAAGTAGATGCTTATTTAGGAAAAGAGTTTAGGGGTTTAGTCACCGAGATCTCTAATTCTGCCGCAGATGAATTAACTGCCGATCAGGTTACTAATTTTGATGTGAAAGTAAAAATTCTAGAAAGTTCTTACCAAGATCTAAAAAAGGGAAAGCCGGAAAATTATTATCCGTTTAGACCCGGTATGACGGCAACTGTAGATATAATTACCAACAAAAGAGAAAATATTATTGGCGTACCAATTAGTTCTATTGTTGTAAAAAGTGACACCACTTCAACAAAAAAAGTAGGTGCTGCAATGAGTAAAAACTCAAGCGGAGAAACTTTTGAGTGCGTTTATGTAAAAGAAAACGGTAAAGCGAAATTAAAGGTTGTAGAAACAGGTATTCAAGACGATACCAATATCGAGATCACTTCCGGTTTAGAAGAAGGAGTAGAAGTTATTACAGGTCCTTATAATATGGTAACAAAACTACTAAAACCCGGGGATCAAGTAGAAATTCAAGGTTCAACAGAAAAAGAATAATTTTGGCAACAATATTAAATCTAGAGACAACTACTACTAATTGTTCTGCTTCTTTAGGAATAAACGGTGAAATTGCAGTCTTAAAAGAAGATAAAGAGGGTGGTTATTCTCACGCTGAAAAATTACACGTTTTTATTCAAGAAGTTTTAGAAGAAGCAAATATTAAATTTTCACATCTAGATGCGGTAGCGGTTAGTAAAGGACCAGGCTCTTATACCGGTTTACGAATTGGTGTTTCTGCAGCAAAAGGTTTGTGCTTTAGTTTAAACATTCCTTTGATCTCTATTTCAACCTTAGAAGCGTTAGCACACCAAGTAGATGCTAAGCAAAATGAAGTGATCGTACCTATGTTAGATGCTAGAAGAATGGAAGTTTATACAGCCGTTTACTCTTCAGAAAAAGTTTTAATATCACCTATCGAAGCTAAAGTATTAGAAGAGCATTCTTTCGATAATTATTTTAGTGAATTTAATCCCGTGCATTTTATTGGTAATGGGGTAAAGAAGTTTGAAGAAATTTCTTCTGCAAAAAATGCTTTTTTTATAGATGCTTTACCTTCTGCCAAAGAAATGGCAAAACTCGCTGAAGCTAAATACGAAAAAAGCGACACCGAAGATGTCGCTTATTTTGAACCTTATTATTTAAAAGATTTTATTGTGAATAGAAAGAATTAAGCATCGCTTTTCTTTTCTTTCTCCACCGTTCCGTTCATTTTAGTCTGATCGTAAACATAAATATCTCTCTGTGGGTAGGGTATTGTCATTCCTGCTTCTTCCAATCTTAATTTACCTTGTTCGATCATATTCCAGTGAATATCCCAGAATTTTTCATTTGGCGCAAAGTAACGAACAGAAAAGTTAACAGAACTGTCTGCTAACTCTGCCACTAGTACTTGCGGAGCAGGATCATCCATAATTCCATCTTGCTCGCTAATTAATTGCATTAAGACTTCTTTAGCTTTCTTAATATCATCATCGTAAGAAATACCGAAAGAAAGATTTTCTCTTCGTATACCATTCACGGTATAGTTAATAATATTGTCGTTTGCTAAGCTACCGTTAGGGATCACAGCTTCTTGATTACCAAAAGTATTAAGTTTTGTGTAAAATAAATTTACTTCTTTCACACTACCAGAAACTCCTTGTGCTTCGATCCAATCTCCAACTCGAAAAGGTTTTAAAATGATAATCAATACACCACCCGCAAAATTTGCTAACGAACCTTGTAGGGCTAAACCAATTGCTAAACCGGCAGCACCAAGCACAGCGACTAAAGATGTAGTCTCAATCCCTACTTGAGATATAGCTACGATAATCACCATTATTTTTAATGCCCAAGTCACCAATGTAGTTAAAAATCCTTCTAAAGCGGGATCGTAATCTTTTTTGGCGAGCATTTTCTTCATGTATTTCACCACACGTTTAACAATCCAGAATCCGATGATCAGAATTAGAATTGCCGCGATTAAATCGGGTAAAAAGTCTATGAATTTTTTAATGTATTCTTCTGCTAATTCAGAAAAGTCGTTGAATTTCTCCATAATCAATTTTTTGGGTTTCAAATTAAAAGTTCAAGTTAAAAGAATTTTTGTCGGTTTTGCCGTTTAATTTTTGTTAAACTTAGTGCTGAAGCTTCATTAAAACGTTTTCTAAAACTTTTTCAGGTGCTTGGCAAGAACTATTCTCGCATAAATAATAGAGTTCATCTTTAAATTTTTTACCTAAGGTTAGCGGAATTTTATTTTCTGCGGAAGCAACCAAAACCTGTGGCAAATATGTTTGCTGAATTTTTTTGATATTTATTTTATTCTCTACTGAAAATACAAGTTCATAAAAACTCTCTGTGAAATTTAAATACAAAGAAAGCCAGTTGCTGTAACCCGATATGAAATCTTTTATTTGAGGTTGAATTTTTTGTAGCATCGTTCGAGCTATGTGTTCCCATTCGGTCTTCAAATAAAATTTAGAAAGCTTGAATAAATTATGTGCCATCACAGAATTTGAAGCAGGAATTACATTGTCTTGCGTATCTATTGTACGTTGAATTAGTTGAACTTCTTTAGAAGTATAGAAAAAGAACTTACTTTTTTCATCATAAAATTCTTCGATCACTTTTTCAGTAAGCTGTTTTGCTAGCTCTAAATATGACGCTTCGTATGTGGTTTGATAGATCTCTAAAAGGGCATCGATCAAAAAAGCATAATCTTCTAATGTTGCAGAAATACTCTTTTTGTTCTTGTAACTTCTATAGAGTTGAAGTTCATTTAAAAGATTGTTTGTAATAAAATTCAGTGCTTTTTTAGTACGATCGAGATATTCTTTATGCTGAAAAACTTTATAGGCTTTCGCGAGAGCTTTGATCATCATCGCATTCCAAGATGTTAAGCCTTTATCGTCCAAACCGGGAGCATCTCTTTTTTGTCGTTCTTTAAAGAGAATTTTCTTACAATTTTTGATACGTTGTTTCAATTCAATTTCACTAATAGAGGATAGATCTGTGATTTCTTGGGATGTTTTTGTTTGAATAAGCACATACTTTTGATCTTCCCAATATCCATTTCTATTGATATTGAAGTAAGCTGCAAATAATTCAAAATCGTTTTTCAAAAGATGTTGTAACTCTTCTTTTTTCCAAACATAAAAAGCTCCTTCTTCTTTAGCTTGATTAGTAGTAAAACTATCGGCATCTAATGATGAATAAAAATATCCTTCTGGAGCCTTAAGTTCACGCTGAACAAATTCAATGCTTTCTTCAACTATATTTTTAAAAGCTTCATTTTTAAACACGGTATAAGCATCACTGTAAAGCTCTATAAGTTGCGCATTGTCATAAAGCATCTTTTCGAAATGCGGAATATGCCAGCGTTCATCGACACTGTAACGTGAGAAACCACCGCCCAAAATATCGTAAATTCCACCCTGAGCCATTTTTTCTAAAGAGGATTCAACAAAATCTAAAATCTTTCGATCGTTTTGCTGAAAACCATAACGCAATAAAAAAGAAAGGTTGTTTGGCATCATAAATTTTGGCGCTCCTTTAAAACCTCCGTTCTCTAAGTCGAATTTAGTTTGCCAATTCTTTACGGTTTCACTCAGGAATGAGGATGTAAAACTAATATTTTCATTTTCTGTGGCTACTAGCGTATTGAGTTGGTGCATCCCTTTACTTAATTTTTCTGCATACTCGATCATATGCTCGGGAGCTTTTACAAACAGATCTTTTAATTGTAGTAAAGAACCCATCCATTTTTTCTTCGGAAGATAAGTAGCACCCCAAATGGGTCTGCCGTCCGGTAGTGCAACAATATTAAGAGGCCAGCCACCTTGCCCTGTCATAATTTGCAACGCGTTCATATAAATATGGTCAACATCTGGGCGTTCTTCGCGATCGACTTTTATGTTAATGAAGTTTTGATTCATTAGTCCAGCAACTCCTTCATCTTCAAAACATTCGTGTTCCATGACGTGGCACCAATGGCAAGCAGAATAGCCAATACTTATTAATAAAAGTTTATTGTTATCTTTAGCAAACTTTAAAATAGAATCATCCCAAGCTTGCCACGCAACAGGATTATTGGCATGCTGTAATAAATAAGGACTTGTTTCTTTTGAAAGTAGATTTTTTAGTTGTTTCATAAATCTGTAATATTGGCATCTGAAAACATAAAAATACAAGGTAAAAATCAATAATTTGAGCATTATCAATTTAATGTTTTGATAACAATAGAAGCCTAAGAATCTCAAATTATTAGAACATTTTTGCAGATTGTAAAAAAGAATATTTATGGAGAATATTTATATTGTAATGCTTGTGGTGCTTTTTGCCTTAGCGATTACAGATTTGGTGGTGGGAGTGAGTAATGATGCAGTTAACTTCTTGAACTCTGCCATTGGTTCAAAAGCGGTTTCTCTTCGAACGATCATGATCGTTGCGAGTGTAGGAGTTGCTGTTGGGGCTATTTTTTCTAGTGGATTAATGGAGGTTGCTAGAAAAGGTATTTTTATGCCGAGCCAATTTTATTTCGATGAGATCATGATTATTTTTATGGCCGTCATGATTACCGATGTTCTTCTTTTAGATTTTTTCAACTCTCTGGGTTTACCAACATCAACAACCGTTTCTATTGTATTTGAATTACTTGGGGCGGCGGTAAGTATCGCTGTGATCAAGTTGTATTCTCAAGGGGAGTCTTTAGCACTACTTTCAGATTATATTAATACTGCAAAAGCTACAGAAATTGTACTGGGTATTTTGCTTTCGGTAGTTGTTGCCTTTAGTATCGGTGCATTTGTGCAATATGTTTCTCGATTGGTTTTTACTTTTCAGTATGAAAAGAAATTAAAGTATTTCGGAGCAATTTTCGGAGGGATTTCTTTGGCAGCTATCACGTACTTTATCTTTATAAAAGGGATGAAGAGTATTACTTTCTTATCAACCGATTTTAAAGATTATGTGAATAATCATACCTGGCTTATCATTCTTATTAGTTTCGTTTTTTGGGCATTGATCTCACAACTAATGATGACAGTTTTTAAAACTAATATTTTAAAAGCCATTATTATCGTTGGTACTTTTGCATTGGCACTTGCTTTTGCGGGTAACGATTTGGTGAACTTTATTGGTGTACCAATTGCCGCTTGGCAATCTTTCGGGCTTTGGCAAACGGCGTATGAAACTTCTGGGGTTTTACCTTCTGAATTTGCTATGAATGGTTTAGCCGGAAGCGTGCAAACACCTGAATTTTTATTAATCTTAGCCGGAGGAGTAATGGTATTAACGCTTTGGCTTTCAAGTAAAGCTAGAGCGGTTGTAGATACTGGTGTAAACCTGTCAAGACAAGGAGATGGAGCTGAGCGTTTTGAACCAAATACATTAGCACGTGTTTTAGTAAGATATTCTGTAGTGGCTAGTAATGCGGTAACCAGTATTTTACCGGGACGTGTAAAAAATAAAATTGAAGCGAAGTTTGAAAAACCAAATTCGGCCTTAGCAGATCGCAGAGTAGATGCTCCTGCTTTCGATACGGTAAGAGCTTCTGTGAATTTAGTTGTAGCCGGTATTTTAATTTCTATAGGTACTAACTTAAAGCTTCCTTTATCTACAACTTACGTAACTTTTATGGTTGCTATGGGTACTTCGTTAGCAGATCGTGCTTGGGATCGTGAAAGTGCGGTTTATCGAGTTGCAGGAGTGGTGAATGTTGTTGGTGGTTGGTTTGTAACCGCAGGGGTTGCCTTTTTAGCAGCTGCTATTTTTGCTGCAATTATTTGGTATGGTGGTACGATTGCTTTAGCGGCCTTAGTAATTTTAGCGGTAGTATTAATCGTAAGAAGTGCTATTATTCATTCTAAAAAGGTAAAAGAAGAAAAAAGTAAAAAGCGTTTTAATCGTCACGATATTATTACGATTAATGAAATTACCATCGAAACTTCACAAAATATTTCTAGTGTAATTAGTGGTATTAACAAGCGCTACAGTAAAGCTATAGATCATTTAGGCTATCATGACTTAAGTAAACTTAGAAAAGATACTAAGAAACTTAACGATCTAGAAGATCAAGTAGATGAGTTAAAAGATAATGTATTTTATTTTATTAAATCTTTAGAAGACAACTCTGTTGGAGCAAGTAAGTTCTATATCCTATTTTTAGATATCTTACAAGATATGGTGCAGTCAATCGGGCAAATTACACGCTCTAGTTATAGACACGTAAACAACAACCATAAGAACTTAAAATTCAACCAGATTAGGGATTTAAAAAGTGTAGATAGAGAAATGCAAGTCTTGTTTGATGAAATTATTGAAACTTTCGATAATCATTCGTTCTCTAAGATCGATCAAATTTTAAATGATAAGCAAACCTTATTAGATAAAGTTTCAGGGTTAATTCAGAAGCAAATTGAACGTATTCGAACTTCAGAAACGAGTCCTAAAAATACTAAGTTGTATTTTGGTCTTTTATTAGAAACAAAAGATCTAGTGACATCAACAATGAGTCTTCTGCAATTATTTAAAGAATATTACGAAGACGCAAAGCGTGAGTTCTAAGTTGAAAAAATAGACATAAAAAAAGGAGCATCAAATCGATGCTCCTTTTTTATTGAATCAAAATTAAGTTCTTAATTATTATCCATTAATAGCTTCGACACTATTTACTTTACCGTGTAGCATATCTTTAAGCATTGTTTCTATCCCGTTTTTAAGGGTGAAAGTAGAAGATGGGCAACCACTACAAGCGCCTTGTAAAACAACACTTACATTTTTAGTCTCCGGGTCGTAAGAGTTGAACATAATGTTACCTCCGTCACTCGCTACCGCAGGTTTAATGTATTCATCTAAAATAGCAACAATCTGCTTAGATGTATCATCTAAATTTTCTGTTTCTGGAGCAGAAGATTGGGTTTGCTTTGGTTTAGCTGAAGATGATTCTGCAGAAATAACTTCATTGCCCTCCTGAATATAATTTCTGATAAACTCTCTAATTTCCATGACGATCTCTTCCCATTCTGCAATATCGTATTTGGTAATAGAAACGTAATTTTCATCAAAGAATATTTCGCTTACAAAAGGAAAATGAAATAACTTTTGAGCTAGGGGAGAATCTTTAGCTTCGTCTATATTTTTGTACTCGGTCGTGTTGATCACTAATTTTTTGTTAGCGACAAACTTCATTACCTTCGGGTTTGGTGTACTTTCAGCATACACGGTTACCGGTACATTTTTTTTAGTTTCTGAAGTTTTTACAACTTCTTTGCCTGAATTTAAATAATTTTCAACTTGTTCAGCTACTTCCTTTTCAACATCATTCCATTCTACAATGTTATATTTTTCTATCGCTACAAAATTTTGTGCGATATAAACCGTTTTTACAAAAGGTAAATGAAATAATTCTTGAGCTAATGGAGAGTTTTTAGCC